>Ga0116157_10003682_pt1 | contig 14593 bp, 13 predicted proteins | sample AD_UKC048_MetaG_FD_89882 | JGI IMG/M metagenome (GOLD analysis project Ga0116157, IMG submission 89882) | Active sludge microbial communities of municipal wastewater-treating anaerobic digesters from USA - AD_UKC048_MetaG | ecosystem: Engineered > Bioreactor > Anaerobic > Digestate | place: USA...
ATTGTTGACGGCCGTTTTGCAAAGAGCACTCAGGATCGCTATGCGGGATGGCAATCAAGTTTTGGTAGCGACTTGTTGGGCGGCAAGATGAGTCTGGATGCCGTGGCAGCGCGAGTGTTGCAGAACAACACAGATACACGACCCGTATCCGGACGTCAGGAGAATCTGGAAAATCTACTCAACTCATTTATCTGATTGAGAAAACCCTCAAAAAGGAATGACCATGAAAAAAGTCGTGTGGGGGGTGCTGAGCACCGCCAAAATTGGTTGGGAAAAGGTCATTCCTGCAATGCAAAAGGGTGACTGCTGTGATATTCGCGCCATTGCATCACGCTCTCTCGAAAAAGGACGTGCATTGGCCGACAGGCTTGGCATCGAAAAGGCCTACGGCAGTTACGAAGAACTGATATCAGACCCTGAAATTGAAGCGATCTACAACCCGCTTCCCAACGATCAGCATGTGCCCCTAACGCTGCTCGCGGCACGTGCGGGTAAACACGTGTTATGTGAGAAGCCGATCGCTATCACCGCAGTCCAGGCGGCGCAGTTGCGTGAAGTTGCCGACAAAGTGCACATCACGGAAGCCTTCATGGTGCGCTTTCACCCGCAGTGGATACAGGTTCGCGAGCGCGTGCGCAATGGGGAGTTGGGCGACCTTCGCGTGATTCAAGCGTACTTTGCCTACTTCAACCGGGACGTCAACAACATCCGGAACAAGGTGGACATTGGTGGCGGTGCGTTATACGACATCGGCTGTTACCCCATCGTTACGGGTCGCTTCCTGTTTGGATGTGAACCTGTGCGCGTAATGTCATTGGTAGATCGCGACCCGGATTTCAAAACGGATCGCACCGTTAGCGCCATGCTCGATTTTGGGAATGGACGGCATCTGAACTTCACCGTCTCTACCCAATCCGTGGTTTATCAGCGCGTGCAGGTTTGCGGAACCAAGAAGCGAATTGAAATCCAGATTCCGTTCAATGCCCCGTTAGGGGGTGAGACCCGGGTCTTCTCTGATGATGGCTCTACTCTGGACGGTTCGTCCATTGCCACGCAGACGGTACCAGCCTGCAACATGTATACGCTGCAGGGAGATGCATTTTCGCGGGCGATCCGCGGTGAAATCGCTCTGCCCTACGGCGTGGAAGATGCCATTGCCAATATGCGTGTCATTGACGCATTATTTGAGTCCGAGAAGTCCGGGGGCTGGGTCAACATCTGAGGTCGTCATGTTCAAGAACACACCACTGTTCCTGGCCAGCATGCTGGCATGTCACTGCGTAGGGGTCGCCAATGCGCAGACTGCTGCGGTACCGGCTATCCCGCATTTTGTGGAGGAGACTGACACCTCCGGATTGCAAAGCCGCTTTGAGGGTCAAGACGAGTTCATGGTGGGTGGTGGCGTGGCAACCTTTGATTGCGACAACGACGGGTTACCTGAGATCTATGTCACGGGTGGCGTCAACAAGGCCAAGTTTTATCGTAATCGCAGCACACCTGGTGGTCCAATCAAGCTGCAAGAGGAGCGCTCTGGCCTTGAGATGACCAATGCCACCGGTGCATACCCGCTAGATGTTGATGGCGATGGGAACGCTGATCTGGTGGTGTTGCGAGTTGGCGAGGTCGAAGTGTTCAGAGGTCTGGGTGCCTGCAAGTTTGAGCGCGCCAACACCAAGTGGAACATTCCCAATAGCAACGACTGGCACACCGCCTTTTCCGCGACATGGGAAAAAGGCCAATATTGGCCTACGCTGGCCTTTGGGACTTATTACGATCGCAGCAAGCCTGACTTTCCCTGGGGGACCTGCACACCAGGGATCCTCTTGCGCCCCGACGCCAGTGGCAAGAAGTTTGCTGCGCCGGAGTTGCTCAAACCTGGCTACTGTGCTTTGTCCATGCTGTTCACGGACTGGAACCGCAGTGGCGAGCCATCCCTGCGTGTCAGCAACGACCGCGAGTACTACAAAGATGGGCAGGAACAACTCTGGAAGGTGTCACCGGGGCAACCGGCTGTCCAATACAACGAAGCCAATGGGTGGAAGCGTCTTCAAATTTGGGGAATGGGGATCGCAAGCCACGACGTAGACGGCGACGGGTATCCCGACGTGTTCCTCACCAGCATGGCAGACAACAAGTTCCAGAAGCTCGAAGGTGATAAATCCAGACCAACCTTCATTGATCAGGCTTACAAACGGGGCATGACGGCACATCGACCCTATGTGGGGGGTGATATTCATCCCTCCACCGCCTGGCATGCCCAGTTTGGCGATGTGAATAACGACGGCATGGCTGATCTGTTTGTCGTGAAAGGAAACGTCTCAACCATGCCCGACTTTGCCACGCTGGACCCTAACAATCTCTTGTTGCAGCAAACCGATGGCCGCTTTGCCGAAGTGGGGCAACAGGCCGGTATGGCCAGCTTTCGGCGCGGGCGGGGTGGCATGCTGGTCGACCTCAACGGCGATGGCCTTTTGGACATGATGGTGGTCAATCGCTGGGATAAAGCGCAACTTTGGCGCAATCTGGGCGCGGGAACAGCCGACAAGCCTCAATCCATGGGGCACTGGTTGCAGTTGCGCCTGAAGCAAAACACAGGAAACCGCGATGCCGTAGGGGCATGGGTGGAGATCGATCTGGGCGGCAAAGTCATCCGTGAAGAACTCACTGTCGGCGGCGGGCACGCCAGCGGTCACCTGGGCTGGATGCATTTCGGGCTGGGGGAAGCCAAAGATGCCAAGGTACGGGTACAGTGGCCCGGTGCTGACTGGAGCACCTGGCAGACCGTGCAGTCCGACAAGTTCTATATCTTTGACAAAGAAAGTGGCGTTAGCGCCTGGAGGGCACCATGAGAGAGCCTGTCCAACACTTGCCAGGTCAAGGGCGTTTTGCCCTGCTGCGCCAAACAATGCTGCGGTACCTGTTCACCCCTTATTTAGCCATAGCAATCGTTTCAGCTGTAGCTACACCATATGCCCTCGCACAACCACAGGGGTCTGCCAAACCTGCGTCTGACTACAGTTCCGGCGTAGTCTATGACTGGTATTTCCTCGCACTGCAGCTCATACAGCAGACCCCCGGCTTCAGCCCCCCAGTTGCTTCACGGGCGCTGGGTTATATGGGCTTGACCCTGTACGAGGCGGTGGTACCGGGCATGCCAGGCTACCAAAGCCTGGCCGGTCAACTCAATGAACTCAGCTCATTACCCTGGGCACAACCGGACGAACCTTTGCACTGGCCCACTGTCGCCAATGCATCCCTGGCCACCATGACACGCATGATGTTCAGCAACGCAACTGCCGAAAACAAGGCACGCATTGATCTGCTAGAGCGCAGCTTGCCTCTGAAATACACGCAGGACTTTGATCCCAACACGGTCACCCCCGAGATCACCAACCGTTCCGAGACATTTGGCAAGCTGATGGGCATGGCCATCATGACCTGGGCTCGCACCGACGGTGGTCACGAGGCCTGGGGCCCGATTCGCCGCAACCGCGCCAATTACGTCCCCCCCAGCGGAACGGGCAAATGGTCGGCCACACCACCCGCATTCGCTGCACCACTGCTGCCTTACTGGGGCGAGAATCGCCCCTTCGTCATGAAGAGTGCGGCAGACTGTCCTGCTCCGCCACCTCCGGACTACTCGGAGGAAACCAGCTCCGCCTTTTACAAAGACGGATTAGAGGTCTACAAAATCAGTACGGCTGCGACGCAGGAGCAACGCCAGTTTGCGCTGTATTGGGCGGACGACGCAGGTAAAACACCAACTCCGGCAGGGCATTGGGTCTACATTGCAAACGATCTCCTGAGGGCACGCAAGGCGAACCTGGCGACGGCTGCGGAGACATTTGCCCGTTTGAATATTGCCATGTCGGACGCGTTTGTGGCAGCCTGGTATACCAAGTACAAGCTCAATGTCATACGTCCGGTCACTTATGGACAGATTGTCATTGACAGCAACTGGACACCCTCCCTGATGCCGACGCCACCGTTTCCGGACTACCCCTCAGGCCACTCGGTACAGTCCGCGGCCGCGTCTTTGGTGATGGACAAAGCCTTTGGTGCGGACACGCCCTTTACCGACAACACCCATAACGACCGTGGATGGGGTCCGCGTACATTCAAAAACTTCAAGGCTGCGGCTGACGAAGCAGCGTTGTCCCGCCTTTACGCCGGTATTCACTATCGGTTTTCAATTGAAGGCGGTAAGCCGCAAGGGCAATGTGCGGCCAATAAAGTACTGGCACTGAAGTTCAAACCCTGAATGGCGCACGCATGAGTCCCAGTTTTGTGTCAGCATTGGGTTCATGAATCGAATCAATCTTCGGCTGGCAGAAGGCATTCGCCGCGTCGGATTTCGCAAATGGTACGAGCGCGAGCTCCTTTCCAGTCACGCCCATATGCTGCTCGCTTTCTTGTGCGTGATCGCTCTTATGGCGAGTATGGAGGCATTTCGCGATGCAACGCTGGAGGAAAAAATCCTTGACGCTGCCTTTTGCATCGTCAGTGGTTCAGTGGGCTTGTGGGCATTACGACGATACCTTTTTCTACTCATGCATGCAGAAGACCTGGCAAATCAGGCTACTTGCCCACACTGTGGACTGTATGGAAGTTTGAATCTTTTGCACGAAAATCGTCGGAATGGTCATACTCTGGTTTGCTGCAGAAAATGTGCGCATGAATGGACGATGACGCCATGAACTTTCGGCCTGAATTGAGGGTACTCAAAAGTCCAGCCGAAGCCCTGTTACGACATCAAACCAGTTGGTGTGTTTTCCACTGATCTCCAATCCGACGGCGTCGCCTTCTTTCAAGGGGATATGGGGCTTTGTTCGAGAGGTCAAATCTCCCACCGGTGTGCGCACCACCACATAGGTATCAGCCCCCGTGGGCTCAACTAGGTGAACCACGCCGCGCCAAGACGATTCTGTTGCCAAATGCAGATGTTCAGCACGCAATCCCAAAATCGCATCACCCACTGCGGGACATGGCAACGACAAGGAACCACCCGGGAAAACAAATCGTCCGTCATTGCCCGCCACCTCAACCCGTCCCTTGATCATATTCATCGTGGGTGAGCCGATAAACGATGCGACGTAGGTATTTGCCGGCTGGGTGTAAACCTCGTCGGGAGTGCCGATTTGCTGCAAGATGCCGTCCTTCATAACGGCAATCCGGCTACCCAGTGTCATGGCCTCTATCTGATCATGTGTGACATACACACTGGTGATGCCGCTGACATGGTGCAGCCGCTTGATTTCGGCGCGCATTTCCACGCGCAGTTTGGCGTCAAGATTTGACAACGGCTCGTCAAACAGAAACAGTTGGGGGTCACGCGCCAGTGCACGACCCATTGCCACACGCTGTCGTTGCCCTCCGGACAACTGTGAGGGCCGGCGATCCAGCAAATGCTCGATCTGCAACATCCCAGCCACTTCCGCAATGCGCTTCAGACGTACCTCCTTGGGAACCTTGCGCATCTCCAGGGCAAAACCAATGTTGTCAGATACGTTCATGGTGGGATACAGGGCATAACTCTGGAACACCATGGCGATGTCACGTTGAGCGGGTGCAATACCAAGAACATTCTTGCCGGCGATCAACAGCTCTCCCTCGGTCGGATCCTCAAGACCGGCAATGATATTGAGCAGAGTCGATTTACCACAACCAGATGGGCCAACGAGGATCAGAAATTCCCCGGGGGGAACATCAATGTCAATGCGTTTGAGTACTTCAACGGCTTTGGCACCCTTGCCAAACACCTTGCGAATACCTGCAATATGAAGGGATGCGGCCATGATGTGTTCTTATCCTTTCACAGCGCCAGCCGTGAGACCTTTGACAAAATACTGACCCGCCAGCACATATACCAGCATGGTGGGCAAACCTGCGATCACGGCAGCAGCCATGTCCACGTTGTAACTCTTGACACTACTGGAGGTATTGGCCATATTGTTCAAGCCCACAGTGATGGGCTTGCTGTCGGCTCCGCTAAAGGCCACACCAAACAGGAAGTCATTCCAGATGTTCGTAAATTGCCAGATGAGCGTCACCATCATGATGGGGGTCGACATCGGAATTACGATGCGAAAAAAAATGCGCCAGAAGCCAGCGCCATCCATGCGCGCAGCATTCACAAGTTCTCGTGGAATAGCAGTGTAGTAATTGCGAAAAAATAGAGTGGTTCCTGCCATGCCGGCCAGACAATGCACAAGCACCAAACCGGCGACCGAGCTGGACAGACCCAGGAAACCCAATACCTGACTCATGGGAAGCAACACCACTTGAAAAGGCATGAACACGCCAAAGAGCATGAAGCCAAAGAGTACGTCGCTGCCCCTGAATTTCCACATACTCAGCACATACCCATTCACTGCACCCCAGGCGGTTGAAATCAAAACGGCTGGCACGGCCATGCTCACAGAGTTCCAGAAGTACGGTTTCAAGCCGCGACAGTCCACGCCCGTGCAGGCTGTGGACCAGGCCAGTTTCCAGGACTCGAAGTTGATGGACGTGGGCAGACTCATCAGGTTGCCGGCACGTATCTGGTCGGCATCTTTGAGTGACGTGGCCAGCATGACATACAGCGGCGCCAGAAACAGGCACGCTGCAATCAACAAGGTGGCATAGATCAAAACCCGTGGAAGATGTTTAGCGATCATGAGCTTTGGTTCTGAGTTCGCTGTAAAGATAGGGAACCACGATGGCCGCTACTGTGGCCAACATCATGGTGGCACTGGCAGCACCCAGGCCGATCTGGCCCCGGTTAAAGCTCATGACAAACATGAATGTGGCGGGTACATCTGTCGCATACCCTGGCCCACCGGCAGTCAGGGCCATCACCAGATCGAAGCTCTTGATGGACAAGTGGGACAGAACCAGAACGGTAGAGAAAACCACAGGCCGCAAGATTGGCAAAATGATGCGCCAATAGATGCGGGGAAGGGATGCGCCGTCAATTTGCGCCGCCTTGATGATGCTATCGTCTATGCCGCGCAAGCCTGCCAGGAAAAGCGCCATGGCGAAGCCGGCAGATTGCCAGATACCAGCAATCACCACACAATAAATTGCGGTGTCACTTTGAACCAGCCAGTCAAAATGAAAACTCGTCCACCCCAGATCGTGCATCAGCTTTTCCAGCCCCAGGCTGGGGTTAAGAATCCATTTCCAGGCGGTACCGGTAACAATGAATGACAGCGCCATGGGATACAGGTAAATTGTGCGAAGCACGCCTTCGGCACGAATCCTCTGGTCTAGCAAGATGGCCAGAAACATCCCCAGTAGCATCGAGCCACCGACATAGAGAACGCTGAAAATGCCCAGGTTTTTAAGAGCTACATACCAGCGATCCATATCCCACAGGCTGACGTACTGCTCCAGACCCACGAACTCGTCGTAATTGGGCAGCATTCGCGAGCCGGTCACGGATAGCAACCCATTCCAAATCATGAAGCCATAAATGAACGCAAAGCCAAGCACGAAGCCTGGCGCAAGCACCAGCTTGGGTAGCAGGTTCTCAACGGTTTTCATGGGTGAACACCTGACTCGGCCAGCGCGCCGAAGAAATGAAGTGAAACCAGTTATCCAGAATAACCCCATCCCGCCCTGAAATGGGGTCACCCAGACGATCGGCCAAAGGCCGCAGCAGACTACTTAGTGGCAGCGGCCTTGGCGATGTTCTTTACTCCATCCGCCACGGAGATCTTGTCATCGTTCCAGAATTGGCTGACCGCGTCCTTGATAGCACCTTCGGCAGCGGGTTTCACGGCCATTCCGTGGGCGATGGAAGGTACCAGGCCACCGATCTTGGCTGTATCCACAAAGTCTTTGGCAGACAGCTTCGCGCAGTCGTCAAACTTATCCATGCTCATATTCAGGCGAACGGGGATAGAGCCTTTGTTCAAGTTAAAAATTTCCTGAAACTCCGTTCCCATGATGGCCGCCGCCAGATCTGACTGGGCCTTTTGAGCACCCGCGTCTTTGAGCTTGAACATGGCAAACGAGTCCACGTTGAACGTATACGCCTTGTCCGTACCCGGTGCGGCGGCACAGATATAGTCCTTGCCCGGCACCTTGCCTGCAGCGGCGAATTCACCCTTTGCCCAGTCACCCATGAATTGGAAGGCTGCTTTTTCCTGAATCACCATGGCCGTGGCCAGGTTCCAGTCACGCCCGGGCGCTGCTGCATCGGTATACCCCTTGATCTTGCGAAAGGTCTCCAGCGACTTGGTCATGGTCGCACTGGTCAGCGCTTTCTGGTCCAGCTTCATCAGCGCATCGTTGTAAAACTTGGCACCACCCACACCCAGGACTACCGACTCAAAGGTCGTGAAATCCTGCCAGTTCTGGCCACCATGGGCAACGGGGATCAAGCCAGCCTTCTTGACTTTGTCCGCCGCATCAAAAAACTCTGGCCACGTCTTGGGAGCACTTTTGATCCCCGCCTTGTCCAAAACAGCCTTGTTGGCCCACATCCAGTTGACGCGGTGTACGTTCACGGGGGCCGCGATGTAGTTTCCCTTGTACTTCATGACGTCGGCGACGACCTTGGGCAGCAAAGCGTCCCATTTTTCTGCTTTGGCGGTAGCATCCAGATTGGCCAGTACACCTTCTGAAGCCCACTCCTGCAAGGCAGGGCCCTTGATCTGGGCTGCAGCGGGCGGGTTACCGGACACCACCCGACTTTTGAGTACCGTCATCGCGTTATCGCCACCCCCACCTGCAACCGCGAAGTCTTTCCAGGTGTGCCCCTTGTTTTGCATGATTTTTTTCAGCTCACCAACCGATTTGGCTTCCCCTCCAGATGTCCACCAGTGCAGGACTTCCACCTCACCAGCGAAAGCCGCAGACCCTGTCACCACCAATGCCACTGCTGTGGCCAGTTTCGAAAGTTTCAACATGATGTCTCCAAAAGAATGGGCTCAGCTGGTCGACGTGACCAGGAGCGTGATGGGAGCCGATTCCCTTACAGTCCACCTTCAATGGAGTCAGACTGTTGTCTACGGCCCAGATCACTCTTTAGAGTTTCCCCAGATTGCGGGGATTTTTTTTGATTTAGCTCAATACAAGCGCGAGTGCTGCGTAGTCACCCACCTTGTCCCCCAACCCAGCGGGGACCAACTCGAATGAGTCGGTCAGGGAGCCCAGTTTGCCGCCAATGTGCGAGCGCAATTTGGGCAACAGGAATTCCCGGTGATGCCAGAACACACTGCCGCCCATGCTGATACGCTGCAAATCCAGGGTCACTACCAGGTTGTAAAGGGTGCGCCCCATGACCCGGCACAAGTCATCAATAATGGCATTGGCCCTGACATCACCTGCATACGCTGCAACAAAAAGTGCGGCGGCGTCGGCATATCCTGAAGTAGCAAATCGCCGGGGAATGGCGTTACCGGCAATCAGACCTTCCACGTCTCCGACATTGCCGCAACCGCACAAAGCGTCGTTGTTGTCGCTGACGAACATATGTCCTGCATGACCCGCATTGCCATTTTTACCGTGAAGTACGTGTCCATCCACACACAACCCCATGCCTATACCGGTGCTCCAGGTGACGTATGCGCAGTGATTCATGGGCGTGCCATTGACCTGCAAGGCTCCCCACCTGCGTTCTGCCTCCAGGGCGCCAATGCCATCATTGGCAACACGCACCTGCCCGAACCGGGCTCGCAGGGGCACCTCCAGCACGGCACTTGCCCAGTCGTTGGGGAGTCCACGTGCCTTGCCCGCCATACCTCCACATATGTTGGGGGCGGTCAGCTCGATGCAGCCATTTTTAATAACAAAAGGACCACAGGACGAAACTCCAACGGCAGTGACATCGTCAGCAGACAAACCAACGCTGACGCAACTTTCGCCAATCAGCCGCACGATTTGTTGCCCAAGTGCGCCGTTAGAGCCTTCTTTGGCCGTTGGCTCCACAACTCGCCCCCGGATGCCTTGTGCATCCGCGACACTGACAGCGACTTTGGTTCCCCCAATGTCTACACAGGCCCTCAGCCCGACAATTCCGGATAAATCATGAGGTCCTTTATCTGGTTCTTTGTTCAATCAACTATCCAATGCAAAAAAGTAGCCGCTGTCCAAGAGAAACTATGTCCACCCAATCCCTTACCGGAAAGTGGATCGTAATACTCATGAAAGCCCGAGGCTGAAAACAACTGTCCGGACCGCATCCGAACTTCCTTCGCCTCAATATTGTGCCCTTTATCTTGCAAGCCGACCGCAATTAGCATGTTGATATGTTGCCAGACAGGTCCCCGCCAGTAACGCAACGGCTCGAACCCTGAATAGGTACTGCGCGTTGAGGGCAAACCAAACGGTGTCTCGGACAGCCACTGATCCACAGTTGGTCCCAGGTTTCCGCCAAAGCCGGCATATGCCCCCAAAAGCCCCGCAGAAGTGGGCACTTCAAGCAACTCACCGCGGATGGCATCGCGAGACACATACTGCTGCCAAGTTGGAGACCACAGCGACTGCGCTGCGACTTGCGTGCGCTGAACTCGTTGTATCAACTCCTGCGCCTCGGCCACCAGCCCAAAAGCCTCACACAAAGCGATCAGGTCAATAGAAGCGCGTTGCAAAATACAAATGATACCGATGTCATTCACTCGGTACGGGCCGTTAGCCAAAATGTTCACGGGGTCAAAATTTTGCGCCCTATTGAAATCCAACAGATAAACCATGCGGTTGTAAAAACTTTGCGGTGGGCGCATGGATGCATCCACGTGACCCAGGTCGCGCCGGGTGTAAGGTCGTGTGGTTTCTGGCACCCTGGCTAGGGGCCTATCCCAGGCGGGTGAGTTATCCATACCAGTTTCCCAAGGGTGAATATTCACCACCAGCCCCGTGTGTTCCGGATCGCGTGCACGGTACCACCAGCGGTGGTGCGCCACCAACTTGGGCAAAAGCAGACGCACCTGTTCATCCGCTAGCTCTTTGGTCTTTGGTGGGGTGGCTGCTTGGTTGGCACGCTGCCACATCCAGCGCACCATGGTGGCGTGCAACGGAGGTTGACTGATGCTGCTGGTTCGAGTGCCAATGCCTTCAGTCCCTAAAGCGCCATCGGTGCCCCATTCATCCGGCCCTGGAAAGTAACTGTCACTGTCGGCATGGAAATTGATGTGCGCCACAAAGCCATCATTTGGCCCCCCTTGCCACTGGCCCTTAAACAGCCAACGCAACTCTTCCCAGGCGCGGGCCGGGTCGAACGTCATCCAGCCTAGCGCGGTGACGCTGGCATCCCAGTTCCATTGAAACGGATAGAGCCCATCGGTGGGCAGCGTGTAGCCGCCACGATCATTTTCGATGAGGATGGCACGTGCTTGGTCTTGAAGTGACATGCGGGGTCAGAAAGTTGAAAAACAGTGGAGCGAGGACTAGGCCATCAGGCCATTAGGCGGCCGGCTGCGTCATACCAGCGGGCTTTGCCGGGCTTGGCCGTCACTTGCACGGTCTGATCGGGCGCAATGGTGGGGGTGGCGTTGGTACTCAAGCGGATCAACTCGCCGCTCACCCGGCTGTTGACCTGCTGCGATGCCCCCAACATTTCGACCACTTTGGCCTGCAACGCTAGGCCACCACTGCTAACAAGCTCAAGATCCTCAGGTCGGATCCCCAAGCTGGTCGCACCAGACGGAGCCATTAAGCCCAGTGCCGCTTGAGTTGTAGCCTCTGAAATGAAGTTCATCGGTGGATTGCCGATGAAGCCACCCACAAATGTGTTTGCTGGGCGCACATAGACTACGGGTGGCGCATCGTACTGAACGATTTCGCCACCGTGCATCACGGCAATTCGGTCGCCTAGGCTCATGGCCTCGGTCTGGTCGTGAGTCACGTAAATGGTGGTGGTCTTGATACCGCGCAACAGCCCTTTGAGTTCACTGCGCATCTCCAGCCGCAAAAGGGCATCGAGGTTGCTCAATGGCTCATCCATCAGAAGCACGTCTGGCTGAACTGCCAGGGCACGGGCAACAGCCACACGCTGGCGTTGGCCGCCAGAGAGTTGCCCTGCATATCGCTCGAGAAGATGCTCAATGTGCATGAGCTCAGCTGCTTCACGCACCTGCTTTTTCACTAGATCTTCAGGTGTCTTCTTCATGCGCAGACCAAAACCGATGTTCTGGTCGATTGTCATGTGCGGGAACACGGCGTAGTTTTGGAACACCATAGCGATGTTACGGTCTCGTGGTGGTAAGCCGTTCATGCGCTTGCCACCAATCAACACGTCGCCGGTCGTTTCGGTCTCCAGCCCGGCAATGATACGCATCAATGTGGTTTTGCCACAGCCCGAAGGGCCGAGCAGTACACAGAACTCCTGGTCTTTCACTTCCAGGTCGATGGATTTGAGGGCCTGGTGCCCCTTGAAGTCCTTGCGGACACCTTTGATGGATATAGCTGACATGGTGGCCTCTGATGATCTATGGGTGGTCTTGGAATCAACCTAGCGGTTGGAGATGCCCCACATGCTGAACAGGTACTTGCGAACCACAAAAATAAAAATAAGTGAAGGCAGGATCAGGAAGAATCCGCCGGCATAGCGAAAGTGCAAAGGGCTTTCCTCCAGGCTCGCGAACAGGAAGGCGGTGAGTGTTCGGTTGTTGAGCGTGAGCACGCTGGCAGAGAACACTTCGTTCCAAGAGATTACAAAGCTGAAGATCATGGTTGCTGCCATGCCTGGCAGGGCCAAGGGCATTACGATCTTCATGAAGGCCTGTATCTTGTTGCAACCCAAAGTCCAGGCTGCCTCTTCCAGTTCACGCGGAATGCCCATGAACAGAGAGGACGAAACCAGAATAGAGAACGGCAAGGCCAGTGCCGTGTGTACCAATGCCACCCCAAGCTGGGTGTCGTATAGCCCAACGCTGATGAATCGCGTCACCAGTGGCAGCGCCAAAATTGCCAGGGGAAAAGCCCTTGTCATGACGATTAGCACCCGGTACATGTTCTGGCCCTTGAAGTCAAAGCGCGCGAGCGCATAGCCAGCAGGTGCTCCCAGAAGAATCGCAAACAGCATGGTCAGTACCGCGACGACTACACTGTTGATAACAGCTTTCCATACGCCTGTGTAGTGAACAAAGAAAGCCAGTGTGTCAAACGAGATGTTCAGCGGCAATAAACTTTTGGGCCAGGCGGTTGCTGCATCCTTGGGGCTCAGTGCGCTGATGGTGATGAGATAAATGGGCACCAACCAGCAAACCGCCAGCACCACCGCCATGGCGTATAGAAACTTGCGACTCTGGCTCATGAAAGTGTCTCCCGCTTGACTTTCAAAACTTTCAGATACACCAGCGTAGAAGCAATAGACACCACCAATATGAACAAGGCATATGCAGAGGCCACGTGGGTATTCTGGTACGCACCTTGCCAGTTGTAGGCTTCGCCTACGAGAACCGGTAGGTCACGACCTGCCAGGGCATAGACCACAGCAAACACCTCAAACGCCAGCACCGTACGCAAAATCAATGCGCTTTGCAAACTGGGTTTGAGCAGCGGCAGTGTGATCTTCACGAAGCGCTTCCAGGGGCTGGCCCCAAATACCTCTGCAGCCTCGTTGTATTCCTTAGGGATAAGCTGCACTCCAGCCACCAAAATCACCAACACGATGGCCGTTGCGCGCCAAATCTCGGCTATCACCACACACACAAACAACGCCATTGGGTTTTGGTAACTCAACCACGAAGTTGGGCCGCTGATGAAACCCAGGTTAGTCAGCACGGTGTTGAAGTAGCCCCGGTCATTGAAAATTGCCAACCACGCCAGCCCCGCCGCCAGATCGCTCACCCCCAGCGGGATGGTCCATATATAGAGGAATGCCATTCGGCCCCGATCCAGGTTCTGCAGCATCACGGCCATGCCCAGTGCCACAACCATTTGCAAAGGCACAACAACCGCAACCAGGATCAGCGTGTTTTTGAGAGCCACTCCAAAGTTGAGGTCGCCCAGCATTTTGGCAACGAACTGGCCAGTCCAGCTTCCATCAGCAGTTCGGAATGCCATTAGTGCGGTCTCCAGCAACGGCCAGATAAACAGGACCAGCAGGAATACCACGCTGGGCGCGATCAGGGCATACGGCGTGCGTTGGTTGTTCATGGCCTAGTCGCCACCGCGCCCAACATCACTGAACCGGGCACGGCGCTGTGCCGCTGCTGGCGTCGGGCGCCCAGCACGGTGCACCAGCCTCTTTGATAAGCGCATCCATCAGCTTGCCCTGCTCACCCAGTACCAGCTTGACGTCTTCATTGCGCAGCACGATGCGCGTAAATGTATCGACAAACAACTTGTTGAACTCTCCGCCCTTGGCTCCCAATTGAACAGGCAGGAGGGAGACTCTGCCGTCCTTCGCGGAGAATACCGCAGCCATGCCTTGCGATGCCAGCTGGACTCCTGGGGACAATTGGCTCAGATCTGATTTGACGACTGGAAAGAAGCCGATTTCTTTCAAGATGGCGGCCTGAGTTGCCGGTTTTGTTAAGTGATCGATGACGCGCTCGCCCGCCGCTTTATCAGCTGCATTCTTCGGTATCGCCATGCCCACGATAACTGGCATGAAGCCGCGCCCCTTCACACCCGACGGCGCCGGAAAAGTGACAAAGTC
>Ga0116157_10003683_pt1 | contig 14590 bp, 17 predicted proteins | sample AD_UKC048_MetaG_FD_89882 | JGI IMG/M metagenome (GOLD analysis project Ga0116157, IMG submission 89882) | Active sludge microbial communities of municipal wastewater-treating anaerobic digesters from USA - AD_UKC048_MetaG | ecosystem: Engineered > Bioreactor > Anaerobic > Digestate | place: USA...
ATTAGTGAATTGTTCACTGGTTGTATATAATACCTTTTTATTTAGTCTTGCCAGTTCATTCCCCATGGCCTGTAATAGATGGGTTTTTCCAAGCCCTACACCACCATATATGAATAAAGGATTATAGGACTTACCTGGGTTGGCCACAATTGCTTGGCAGGCGGCATAGGCTAGCTCGGTCGCTTTTCCAACTATAAAATTAGAGAAAGAATATTTAGGATTTAATCCAAATCGGCTAACGTTTACTTTTATTTCTTCTATTATAGAGTTTTTTTCTGTGGTGTTTTCTTCGTTGTTATTTTTGATGTTGTTATCCCCTCTTTTATTGGAATCACTTTTCTCGTCTTCTTTTTTTAAGTTAATTTTGTATTCAAGTTCCGTTATTTTTTTTTCAGTTATTTTTTCAATTGAACTTTTTATGGATTTATAATATTTTTGTTCTAGCCATCTTTTAGTAAAGTCATTTGGTACAGATATTATTACATGGCCATCCTCTATTGAATAAATGAACGTGTTTTTAAACCAAGTAATAAAATTAGCTCTTGATATTCCTATCTCTAATTCTCCTAAAACTGCTTGCCAAATTTGTTCATTATTCATATTTTTTATCTTAAAGGTTTAATTTTTTAATAAGTTTATTATAGTAAAAAAAAGCAAATAAAACAATTTAAAAATTGTTCATAAGTTGTTAATAAGTTTAATAAAATAAAAGATTTAACAAAATAAAAAAACAGAAATTAATCTGTTTTTTATTTTATGTGGGCGCACAAGGACTCGAACCCTGGACCCCTTCGGTGTAAACGAAGTGCTCTAGCCAACTGAGCTATGCGCCCTTTTAAAGAAGTGCCGAGAACAGGATTTGAACCTGCACAGGGCAACCCCTACAAACCCCTCAAGCTTGTGTGTCTACCAATTCCACCACCTCGGCTATTTCTTAACAACTTTTTCTTTTAACTTCTTTTTATAACCTCTCTTTAAGAAATAAAGTTTAGCTCTTTTAACCTGAGCTTCTTTCTTAATTTCTATTTTGGTTATAGTTGGAAGGTTTAATGGAAAAATTTTCTCTACTCCAACTCCATCAGAAATTTTTCTTACCATAATTGTTCCTCCGGCCTCATTTCCGTGTTTTTTAGCAATAACAATTCCTTCAAAATATTGGACCCTTTCTTTTTCTTCTCCTTTTGTATTCAATTCTTTAATCTTTTGATAAACCCTAATTGTCATTCCTGGTTTTATTTCTGTTTTCTCTTCTTTTTGCTTTATTTCAGCCATATTTTTATTTATATATTAAAATTAAAAAACAAGAATTTTTCTTGTTCTTCTATCTTATATATTTATTTTTTATTTGTCAATATCTTTAATTTTTTTGGAAATAAAAGAATAAACCTTATCAAAAACTTCTTGAACATCTAAATTACTGGTGTCCAAATAATAGTCGTAATTTTTCTTATTATAGACATTGATATTAAAATATTTTTTATATCTTTTTTTATCGCTCAAATATCTCTCTTCAACACTATTTAGAACATCTTGAATGGTTTTTAAATTTTTACCTTCGTTTCGATTATTTTCTTTTTGAAGGTGCTGGAAGATTCTTTCGGCTCCAATTTTCTTGTCGACATCCAAATATATTTTTAAAGAATGAGGGATAAAAAACCAAGAAGTTCTTCCCTCTATTATAAAATTATCCTCCTCTTCTCCTAATTTTTTTTGGTAATTATCGACTTCCAGGTCGGTTGAAGGATCTTTTTCTCCGAGCTTATTATATTCGGCTAAAGTTAGCCCCCTTTTCTTGGCGGCCTCTCTTCTTAATCCCCCCATATAATAGCGTGGCCAATTTAATTTTTCAGCCAACATTTGAGCAATAGTACTTTTTCCAGATCCTTGAAAACCACTAATAGAAATTATCATAATTTTTGTTTTTATATTATTTATTATAATTTTTTATAAACAAAAAGTAAATAGATAAAAGTTTTTTGTTATTTTTTATATTTTGTGTTATAATTATTTTGTAAATTTTTTTGATAAAATTTGATAAAAATATGAATAAAAATAAAAAAATAATATTTGTTTTTTCTCTTTTTGTTTTTTTAGCTTTAGCTATTTGGGTTTTTTTAGAAAATTCGGATTTTTCTTTTAAGAAGCCTTTTGTTCCAAAGGAGAGTAATACTCAAGAAAACTTTTTTTCTGAAAATAATTTTGAAGATAGAGAAAAAATGATTAGTCAGTTTTTGTCACAAAAGATAGGAATTGCCAGCGAAAAAGTTTCCGTTCTAATTGCTCAGGAGGATGGTAATCATGTGGTTGGTATTTATTTTGCAGGCCTTTCAGAAGATAAAAATATTAGTGGAAAATTTTTTGGAGTTATAAATAATTCTATTGAAATCGTTTGGTATGGCGAAGAAAACCCTGATTGTGAGCTCCTTTTAAAAAATAATTTTTCTTCAGAGATGATTCCGGGATGTTTTTAATATAAATTGTTCTATTTATTTGACAAAAAGTTTTTATTTAAATATAATAAACTTGATTTTATAAACTATAATTATTTAAACATAATTATCTCGATATAATTATTTTTTTTATTTAATAATATGGCAACAAAAAGAACATTTCAGCCTAATGCGAAAAGAGCTCAAAAAAAGCATGGCTTTTTACAAAGAATGAGCACTAAAGACGGACAAGACGTAATCAAAAGAAGAAAAGCCAAGGGAAGAAAACGTTTAACAAAATAAGTTTTTGTTTGTCTTGGTGTAACAAAAGTCTAAGATGCTAAACAAAAATAATAGTTTAAGAAAAACAAAAGAGATTGAAGCTGTTTTTAAGAGCAAAAAATCATTTTATAGTGATTTTTTTGGCGTTAAAGCCATTAAAAATAATTTAGGTCTAAATAGGATTGTGATTATAATTTCTGCTAAGGTTAGCAAAAAAGCTGTTGATAGAAATAAAATAAAAAGAAGGATTAAGGCTGTTTTTATAGAAAAAAATAAAGAGATGAGACAAGGATTTGATTGTATAATTATTTTGAACAAGGATATTTCTAAAAAATCATTTTTAGAAATTAATAATCTTTTTTCTTATTCTTTTAAGAAAATTGGATTATTATAATTTTTTATTATGTATAGTGTTGTTAAATTTTTTATAGACCTTCCAAAAAACATAATTATTTTTTTTATTAAAATATATCAAAAGACCTTTTCTCCAGATCACGGCCTCCTAAAGGGATTTTTTCCTTATGGAGCTTGTAGATTTACCCCGACTTGTTCAGAATACGGAATACAGGCCTTTAGAAAATATGGAGTTATAAAAGGAGCAATAAAGACAATTTGGCGAATATTGCGTTGCAATCCCTTTAATCCTGGGGGGCACGATCCGTTAAAATAAAACATAATTAACATAATTTTATGAACACTCTTTTTCAAACTATTTTTTATCAACCAATTTTAAATCTTCTGGTTTTTTTATATAACACTTTTGGAGATTTGGGATTAGCTATTATTTTTTTAACACTTATTGTTAAGATTATATTATTTCCTCTTTCAAAAAAGTCTATTAAATCTCAGAAATCTTTGCAAGATTTACAGCCGAAGATAGATGAATTAAAGATAAAGCACAAGGACGATAAGCAGGCTCAAAGCGTTGCTCTTATGGCTCTATATAAAGAAAATAAAGTAAATCCTTTTTCTTCTTGTTTGCCGTTAATTATACAATTACCTTTTTTCTTCGCTATTTTTAGAGTTTTTAAAGATGGTTTTGCTCAAAATCATCTAGAACTTCTTTATCCCTTTGTTAATAATCCAGAGATAATAAATACTATTACTTTTGGATTTTTAGATTTATCAGAGAAAAATGTCATCTTAGCAGTTTTGGCTGGTTTAGCCCAATTCTGGCAAGGAAAAATGATGCATGTTAAAAAACCAGAGATTAAGACAGATGGATCTAAGGATGAAAATATGCTTTCTGTAATGAATAAGCAGATGTTATATGTAATGCCGGTGGTAACTATTTTTATAGGGTTAAGTTTTCCAGCAGGTCTTACTTTATATTGGTTTTTAACTACATTATTTACTGTTGGGCAACAAAAATTAGTTTTTTCAAAGAATAAATCCTCTATTAAGATATTAAAATAGTTTATACATCATAAATAAAAATGTTCTACGTAGAACATTTTTATTTTTTTACTTCACTTAAAAAAGAATTGTTCTACGTAGAACAATTCTTTTTTTATTAAGGTGACATAGTTTTTGCTAAAAATAAAAAGATATACAATTTAATAATTGTTCTACGTAGAACAATTTGTAATAGTCACTATTATGTATTGATATTTTTTATTAATGTTGTTGTGTAGATTTTGTTTTGTATTATTATTTTTTTGTTTTTGACTCTTTATAATAAGATAAAATAAGGAAATAAGATAAAAAGAACAGGGCAATATAAGATCGAGTTAGATTAAATTTAATCTAAACTTAATTTTACTGGGGTTGATATATTTTAATATAATATTTTAATAATTTGAATCAATAAAGCAAAGACGATAAAATAAAAATGTTCTACGTAGAACATTTTTATTTTATAATAGTATATATTTATTGATTATTCAAAAAATCTTTCTTTTCCTACTATAAAGGGGATTGATTTGTTTGATATTGATATAATAGTTGGAGTTTTTTCTTTTATAGAGTTGTCTAACAAAATGTCTTCTTTTTCATTTTTTATTTCTATATTTTCTCCTGATATATGGGTTTCGTTTTTTAATCCAGTCTTTATATACAGATTTATTAAATTATCTTTTGGGTTAACCAACTCCTTTCTTAAGTATTTTTTTGGAGATATATTAAGAAAAAAGACATTTCCATTTTTTTCTGTTGATATCTTGAAGGAATTGTTAATATAAATTCTTGATCCTTCATTTTTTATAAAAGCATTCTCTATAAAAAATTTATTATTAGCTTTAGCTAGCATAATATTTTCTATTCTTCTGCTAGAGAGGATAAAACAAGCATCTTTTTCACTAAATATTCCCATAGACTCGGCTATAGAGTTGTTTGGGCCTATAGGAATTAAGGAAACTGGGATATTTTCGCTAATATTAGCCAAAACATTGATAACATTATTTATTGTCAGGTTGTTTCCTACTGAAATAATTGTTTTGGCCCCATTATTTACTTCCTCCAATAGGGTTTCTTTTAAATTTTTGACGTTTTTTAGATAAATTATTTTACCTTGAAGATTTAATCTATTTAGTTCTTCTTCGGTTTTTTTTATCTTTTTTTTGTATTTATCCGTAGATTCGTCATATAAAAAAATATTCATAGCTTGTCTTGTGTTTTTTATTCAGAAACATTACTTTCTTCATTATTTTTTGTAGAAGAGATGTTTTTATTCTTGTTATTTATTGATACTTGTCCGTTTATCTCAGCTCCTTTTTCAATGGATATTTGTAGGCATTCAATGTCTCCAAAAATTTTAGCAGACTCACCAATCGCTAAATATCCAAAAATTTTTAAGTTACCTTGGATACTTCCCCTAACAATCATTTCTTCGGCCTCTACATTTGCGGTTATTTTGGCTTTTTCTCCTACTAAAATAGCACCTTTGGTCTTTATTTCTCCGTCAAGGGATCCATTTATTATAACGTTACCATTGTTTTCAAAATGGCCTTTTACTTGGACAGACTCTCCAATGATTGTCTCTGCTTCACTAAAGTCAGTTAATTTTTCATCTTTTTTAAACATAAGTTTTTGTTTAATTTTTATTATAGGCTAGCTAATTATTATAATATAATTTTAGGTTAATATTTGTTTTTTGTCAAAAATTTTTTTAAAGGTTGTATTTTTTTAAATTATACTTTATTATTTATATTAATAAACTTATTTAGTTCCCATAGTTTAATGGATAAAACAAGAACCTCCTAAGTTCTAGATCCACGTTCGATTCGTGGTGGGAACACTTTTTAAAATTTGTTTTTTTATTTTTTTTATTATATAATTTAGTTGAAAATATTTAGGGCCTATAGCTCAGTTGGCTAGAGCGCTTGCATGGCATGCAAGAGGTCATGGGTTCAAGTCCCATTAGGTCCACTGAAGTACTTTTTAACATCTTTTAATAAACATATAACCCTTTTTAAATTATAAATTTTTTGTCCATATTTTTGTGGACAAATAGGTTTTTATGGTATTCTTTTTTGCTAATATTAGCAGAAATAAAACAGGGGAAAAGGTGTTAATTTCTTATTAAAATTTATCTATAAATATACTATAATGGCAATAAATGATAAAAAATTCTATTTAGTGTCAGTTGATATGGGATATGGTCATCAGAGAGCAGCCTATCCCTTTTTGAGTGTGGCTCAAGGTGGAATTATTACTGCTAATGACTACAAAGGGGCCAGTAATGAAGAAAAAAAAATCTGGAAAAAGGACAGGGAAGGATATGAATTAATTTCTAAATTTAAATCTATTCCTATTTTTGGTGGGGCTATTTTTTCTATTATGGATTATTTCCAGAAGATTGATCCTTTTTATCCACGAAGAGATTTATCTGAAAATAGTTTTCAGCAAAAACATTTTTTTAAAAAAGTAAAAAATGGTTTGGGAAAAAATTTAATTGATGAGCTTAATAAAAATCCATTACCCTTAGTTACTACTTTTTTTGCGGCTGTTTACTTCGCAGAATATTATAATTATAAGGGTCAAATCTATTGTGTTATTTGTGATGCTGATATTTCTCGGGCTTGGGCACCCTTAAATCCTCAGACTAGTAATACAAAATATTTAGTTCCTAATCAAAGAGTAAAAGAAAGACTACAATTATATGGGGTTAAAGGAGAAAACATATATGTAACTGGCTTTCCTTTGCCAAAAGAAAATATTGGGGATAATCAAAAAATTTTAAAAGATGACTTAATAAAAAGGTTGGCAGTACTTGATCCTTTTGAGGCTTATAGAAATAAATATGAAAAATTAATTGAGGGCTATTTGTGTCCAAAAGAAAAAATAGATGGAGCCGACAGGGTTTTGACTCTTACTTTTGCTGTTGGAGGAGCCGGAGCTCAAAAAAAATTAGGTAAGACTATTTTAGAGAAATTAAAACATAAAGTTGAAGAGGGAAAATTGAGAATTAATTTAATAGCAGGGTCTCGTCTTGATGTATACAATTTCTTTTCTAAAGTATTAAAAGAAAATTTTTTACATGATAATAAAAATGTAAAACTTTTATATAATGCTGATAAGATGGAATATTTTAAAGAGTTTAGTATCCTTTTGAGGGAAACCGATATTTTATGGACCAAACCATCGGAGCTTAGTTTTTATAGTGGACTAGGAATTCCTGTTATAATGTCAGAACCTATTGGTTCACAGGAACATTATAATAGAAGATGGCTTTTGGGTATTGGAGCTGGAGTCGATAGTAAGAATCCAGAGCATGTCGATGAGTGGTTATTTGATTTTTTAAATTCCGGGTGGTTGGCTGAAGCAGCTATGAGCGGCTTTTTGAATGCACCTAAAATGGGAACTTATAATATTGAAAACATTGTTTTACACAACAAGATAAATGAGATAGAAAGAGTTAGAATAATGTAGAGTCCGAAAAACAAAAATTTGATTTATAAAAAAACAGGAGTTAATCCTGTTTTTATGTGAGCGGGTAGGGGGAATCGAACCCCCATCCTCAGCTTGGAAGGCTGATATAAAAGCCATTATACGATACCCGCAAATGCGGAACGGACGGGACTCGAACCCGCGACCTCCTGCGTGACAGGCAGGCGTTCTAAACCAACTGAACTACCGCTCCATTAACAAAAAAATAATAACAAATATTTTGTACCTTGTCAAAAGCATTTTTATTGTTTATAATATAATATATAAAATTGATAAAAAAATCAATAGTTTATTTTTTATTATAAAAATATGATAAATGGTATTGAAACAATAAAAGCAGAATTGATTCAAAAAAAACAACAATTATTACAGGATTTACAGGATTTATCAAAAAAGGATCCACATGAGACAGATAATAGAACTGCTAGTTTTCCTGAATATGGGGATAAACCCGACGAGAATGCTCAAGAAATTAGCGAGTATTCTACTGTTGTTATGGCTGAGAAGGTTTTAGAAAAATCTATCGAAGAGATTGATGATGCTTTAAAGAGAATTGAAAATAATACTTATGGAATTTGCAAATACTGCAAAGGCGAAATAGGAGAAAAGAGATTAATGGCTAGACCTACTGCTAGTTCTTGCATAGACTGTAAAACCAAGCTTCAGGAAGAAAATGATTAATTTTTTAGAAGAAAAAAAATATTTAAACATAGCCTTTTTTATTATAGCTATGTTTTTTATTTTGGATAGATATTTGAAATTTATTTCTATTCGTTTAGATCAGGATTTTTTGTTAGTGAAAGATTGGCTAATTTTTACTTTTTATTCTAATAAAAATATATCTTTTTCTATTCCAATCAATGGAATATTTTTAAACGTTTTGATATCCTTTTTAATTCTTGTAGTTTTGTTTAATTTGTTTCTTTTAATAAAAAAAAATAAAAAAATAGAATTTTTTGGTTGGTTAGCGGTGCTTTTTGGGGCTGTTAGCAATTTTATAGACAGAATAAAATTTTCTTATGTCATCGATTATTTAGATTTTAAATATTTTACAGTTTTTAATCTAGCAGACTTTTTGATTTTTGTTGGGTGCTTGGTAGTAATTTTTGGTAATTTTAAACTAGAAAAAAAACATAAGTTGCAAAATTGACTTTTATTTGGTAGTTTGATAAATTATTTTATATGAGTCCCTGTAGTTCAATGGATAGAACATCAGCCTTCTAAGCTGAATATCTAGGTTCGATTCCTAGCGGGGATACGTTTTTTAAAAATAACTTTTTGTTATGTTTTATGTTTTTCTTTTAATTGCTATTTTTTTAGTAATTATAATTATTTTGGCTTCTATTCAATTTTATAATATTGTTTTTAGGGGTTTTGCTCCATTTATTTCTACTAAATTTAATGCCATTTTAGAAATTCTGAAAGAGCTTGATTTAGAGGGAAGAGAGGTCATTTATGAATTGGGTGCTGGTCGAGCTGGATTTTTAAGAGCTGTTGAACAGAGATTTGGTAATGATAATTTGGTCGGAATTGAATATTCTTGGTGGCCATATCTTATAGCCAAAATTCAAATTGCTATTTCTAATAGTAAAATAAGAATAATAAGAAAAGATATTTTTAAAATCAATTTAAAAGAAGCAGATATTATTTATTGTTTTTTAAGTCCAGAGATGATGAGTAAATTGGAGAATAAGTTTAGAGAAGAATGTCGAGCAGGTACTTTAGTTATTAGCTATCACTTTAGAATGAAAAATCTAGAGCCAGAAAAAGTTATAAAAGAAGAAGACAATAATATTTATTTTTATCGAATTTAATTTCGAGTTATGGTGGCTATGGTTTAGCGGCTAGAACGCCGGGTTGTGGTCCCGGTAGTGAGGGTTCGATTCCCTCTAGCCACCCATTGACAAAAGTATATCTAAATGATATGCTTTTTTGTTATAGCACTTTTACAAGAAGGTTAAAATTAGATTAATTATTAAGTTTATTAGGATTAGTGGGTTTAATAATTAATCTAATATTTAACTAAAAATATATAAGTCATGAAAAAATCAAATTTGCTCAATTTATTGTATGAAAATGAAAGAATCATTTTGCCTATGCTTTGCGGGCGCAGAACAATTCATGAGGACAGAGAAGTCGTTAATATTTTTTTTAAAGACGACAAATTCAAAGGCTTAGATAAAAGAGAGCATAAGACCCTGGAAACTGAAGTGGTATTTTATAGTTTAAAAGAGAGGGCTTCTTTCGACGAAATTTTTTATTCTTTGTCTTATAATCTTGATGATCTGTGTTTAACACAGCATCAAATTTTAGAAATATGTGCGAGATATCAGAAATACTTGAAACTTAATTATGCGACCTTTTTTCTTATAAAGAAAAAGAGATTTTTAAGGAAATCGAAGTATCATGTTGTATTTGTAGGTAGACACTCGGGTAGGCTTGATGCCGGTGTTTGTAATTTTGAGGATAAGCATCCCTGGATGCCAGACAATTTTTATCTAGTTATTCCAAAATTAAAATAAAATTTATCCCTTAGATTTTTAGAACAGCAAGTTCTTGAGATCTGAGGGATTTTTTATTTTATTAAACCTAATATATAAAATTATTTTTTTGATAAAAAAAGAAGAGCCCTAAGCTCTTCTTTTTATTTTTATGTAATTTATTTTTTAATAGATAATTTTTTTATTGGCTTGGAACAAAAGACTAGAACTGTTCCTTCTTTATCCTTAAATGCTTTGCCATCTTCCTTCACTGAATTATTAATAAATATTTTTGTTATAGGCTCTTTCTTGCCAGAATCTTTGTCATTTAAGTTTAAAACATATTTTATGATAGGTTCTTCAGGATTTGGATAATAATTTACTAAAATTTCTTTATCCTTAAAGGTTTCTTTTTTCCATTTAAAGTCGCCAGTCATTATTTTTTTATGAATCATTTTGGCAAAATCTTCTGGGAAATTTTGTTTAAATTCGTCCATGGCTTCATTAATTTGTTCTTCTGATAGCTTTCTTTCCCCAACAAATTGTTCTTTTTGGTCCATATAGTTTTTAACAACATCTTGTAGGGATTTTTTTTCGAAGTCAGTATATTTAGAAATCATTTGCAATCTCTTCTTTTCTCTTTTTTCTTTCTGATCTTTAAATTCTCTTTTTTCTCTAATATTGTCATAATTTATAACATTAGTTTCTTCAAAATTTCCAAGCTTGTCGTCCTGATCTGTGTCGTTAAAACTATCAATATTGTTTTCTTTTTTAGTGAAGGAATATAGACTATCTTCATTTGTAAATTCATCTATAGTTTTTGGGTCTAGATTGTATTCATCTAAATTTTCATAAATATCACTTGGGTCCTCAAATGTTTCTGGTAAATTTTCTAAAAATTCAGGGTTTTCATTTTTGTTGTAACGAGAAAAAGGAATTTCTGATTTTTTTTCAAAGGCCTTTCCAGAATAACTTTTTTTATTAATTGGATCATAATTTGGATCTTCCATCATTTTTTTTAAGTCTTCTTTTTCCATTTTTTTAGTATCGGCCGCAAGTTTTTCCGAATTCTTAATTTTTCCCTCATCTGACACCAGACCTTGATCCTTCATAAAGTCCCCAATTGTTGATTTTTTTAAGTTTAACATAGTTTTATTATTAGTTTTTAAATAATTATTTTTAATAATTATATTATACTATTTTTTTGATATTTTGTCAATAGAAAAAACATCCTAAACACACCCTTATTATATATCAAAAAGGTATTTTTTCCAATTTTTTGGATTTATGTCTTTTATTTTTTTAGCTTTTTTAATCTTGTATTTTTTGATGGCCGTTCTTCGCAGTTCTTTCAGGTAGGCCCCGCAACCTAGTTCTTTGCCTAAATCATTGGCTATTGTTCTAATATATGTTCCGCTGGAGCAATGAATATCTAGTTGAAGGTTAGGCCAATTATATTTTTTAACTTTAATGTAAAAGATTTTTATTAATTGAGGCTTTCTTTCTATCTCTATATTTTTTCTAGCTAATTCGTATAGTTTTTTCCCATTTATTTTTTTGGCACTATACATTGGAGGAATTTGTTCCTTTCGATTTTGAATTTTTAATATAGCTTTTTCTATTTTTTGCTTAGAGATTTTTTCCCCGGAATAACTTGATATTATTTTTCCATCTCTATCATAGCTGTCCGTTTCTTTCCCCAATATTATATCAGCTAAATATTTTTTATCTAATTTAACGAATTTCTCAATTTCTCTGGTAGCCCTTCTGTCAATGGCTACTATTATTAATCCAGAAGCAAAAGGATCAAGCGTTCCGGCGTGTCCAATCTTTTTAATCCCTGTTATTTTTCGGAGCTTATATATAATGTCATGGGATGTTGGCCCAGATTCCTTATCTATTAATATAAACCCAAAATCTTTTTTTGGTTTCCAAAAGTTTATCATTCCTATATATTAACAGAGTTTTAAAAAAAACAAAATTATGATAGTATAAGATTAGTTTTTAAAATTATTTTAATACTTATGTTAGAAAAAAATCGAGAGTTAGAAAGATATAAGATTGCCTATCTTAGCATGGAAATTGCTCTAGAAAGTGACATTAAAACTTATGCTGGTGGGCTGGGTGTTTTGGCTGGCGATACTTTAAAATCTGGCGCTGATCTTAGAATCCCTATGGTTGGAATCACTCTTTTAAATGATCAGGGCTACTTTAAGCAAAAAATTAATAATAAGGGGGAACAAATAGAGAAGCCTGCTAATTATAATTTTTCTAAGTTGAATAAAATAAAGAACATAATAACTGTTAAGATTGGTTCTGACGTTGTTAAGGTTGGAGCCTTTAAATATGATATTATTGGTAAGAGTGGTTTTAGAGTCCCCGTTTATTTATTAGATACCAATATAGAGGGCAATAAAAAGGAATATTTAGGTTTAACTGGACAATTATATAAGGCTGATAAAGAATATCGTTTAAAACAAGAGATAGTTTTGGGTCGAGGTGGGGTTAAAATGTTAAAATCGTTGGGTTATAAAAATATTAGTAAATTTCATATAAATGAGGGACATGGAAGTTTGGCTGCCATAGAATTGTTTTTAAATTCTTTCGAGAAAACTACTAAGAAGAAAATTGAAGAAGTCCAGAGCAAATGTTTATTTACTACCCATACCCCTATTCAAGCCGGTCACGATATTTTTTCTTTAGATTTTTTTAAAAATTTTCAAAAAGATTTCCCTTTTAAATTACCGGGTTTAATAAAAAACAAAGAAGTTAATATGACTAGAATAGGTCTTTATTTTAGTCATTATATAAATGGGGTAGCCATGAGTCATCGAGAAGTCTCTACTAAAATGTTTCCTGATTATCCCATCTACTCTATTACTAACGGAGTTCATTCTGAAACCTGGACCTGTGATGAATTTAAAAAAACCTATGATAAATATATTCCAAATTGGAGAAATTCTAGCCTGTCTTTAAGAAATGCTTTTAATATCCCGTTAACAGTTATTTGGGAGACTCATCAAAAAGCTAAAAAGGAATTAATAAATTACATATATAAAAAACAAAAAATAAAGCTAGAACAAAATGTTTTTACAATTGGCTTTGCTAGAAGATTTACTGGATATAAAAGATCTAATTTGTTGTTTTATGACATGGGCAGATTATTAAAGATTCATGATAAGGTCGGCAAAATTCAAATTATATATGCTGGAAAGGCTCATCCCAATGATAATGACGGAAAAGAGATGATAAAATATATTCATGAAATTAAAGAAAAATATAAAGATAAAATAAAAATAGTTTTTTTGGAGGGATATGAAATGAATTTAGCTAAAAAACTTATTGCCGGAGTTGATATCTGGTTAAATACCCCACTTCCTCCCAATGAAGCCTCTGGAACAAGTGGAATGAAGGCAGCACATAATGGTGTTCCTCATTTTAGCACCTTAGATGGTTGGTGGATAGAAGGTTTTATCAACAGAAAAACTGGTTGGTCAATCGGACAAAGAAGAGAACATCTAAATTTAAAAGATTTGAATAAAAAAGATGCTGAAAGCTTGTATTATAAATTAGAAAACAAAATTTTACCTCGTTATTATAATTTTCCTCAGAGATGGAGAGAAACTATGAGACACACTATTGCTGTAAATGCTTCTTTTTTCAACACAGAAAGAATGTTGCAACAATACATCCAAGAGGCCTACTTGTAGTCAAATAAAATTTAATAAAAAAAATTAAATATAAAAAAATGGACAATAATTTAAAAGATTTTAATCATGAGATTGATTGGCATGCTTTAGATTTGGTTGATGTTTTTAAAAAATTAGACTCTTCGGAGAAGGGGCTCTCTTCTGAAGATGTTTTTTTTCGTCAAAAAGAGTTTGGTTTTAATAGGTTGCCTACTAGAAAAGTTCCTAGTATTTTTTTGATTTTTTTTCGTCAGTTTTTAAGTCCTTTAATTTATATTTTAATTTTTGCCGGGGTGATTTCTTTGGTTTTGGCAGAATTTGTTGATGCCATTTTTATTTTTGGAGTTATTATATTTAATTCAATTTTAGGAACTTGGCAGGAGAATAAGGCTGAAAAAAATGCTGCGGCCTTGCAAAATCTTTTAAAAATAAAAGCCTATGTTCGGCGACATGGCTTTGAAAAGAGTATTGATGCAGAAGACTTAGTTATTGGAGATATTGTTTTTTTAGAGTCTGGCGTTAAGGTTCCAGCTGATATTCGTTTATTTGAATGTAGAAATTTACACATAGACCAATCGTTCTTAACTGGGGAGTCAGAGTTGGTTCCTAAAGGTTCAGAAAAGAACAAAGAAAATGAGCCATTAAATTCCAGGTCTAATATGGTTATTGCGGGTTCATCTGTTGTGTCTGGCCGAGCCTGGGGAATTGTAGTTGAAACCGGATTAAAAACAGAGGTTGGAAAAATTGCCGAGATTGTAACTTCTGCCCAGAAGACTAAACCACCTTTAATTGTTAGAATGGAAAATTTTAATAAAAAAATTTC
>Ga0116157_10003685_pt1 | contig 14587 bp, 10 predicted proteins | sample AD_UKC048_MetaG_FD_89882 | JGI IMG/M metagenome (GOLD analysis project Ga0116157, IMG submission 89882) | Active sludge microbial communities of municipal wastewater-treating anaerobic digesters from USA - AD_UKC048_MetaG | ecosystem: Engineered > Bioreactor > Anaerobic > Digestate | place: USA...
ACCCTTAAAGTCCCCCTGCAATTCAGAACGCGCTTCGACCGCGGAGAGAGCGCTCTCTTTTACGGCTATCGGGTGGAGATAAAACCAGGCGCCGTTTCCGGACGCGACTATCCGGTCTATACATCGGATAAAGTGGAGATACCCACGGTTTTCTATAATGAGGTTGAACCAACTGCAGAGGTGGCGCCGCCCCGCGGCTATCTTGTCCCGTCAGGGTGGCAGGCCATCATCGATATCCTGCGCCTTCATGGCATCAGCATGTATCGTCTGAAAGAGGAGTACAGAGGTTTATTCGAGGGCTATCGCTTCAGGGAGGTCCGCTTCATGCCGCGCTCCTATGAAGGCCGCTCTATCCCTTCCTACCGGGTCGAGGCAGTGACCGAAAAGCGCGTTTTTCCTGAAGGCTCGGTCTATGTGCCGCTAGGCAATCCCCGCGCCAAACTGATCATGCATCTGCTTGAGCCCGAGGCCCCGGACGCCCTGGTGGCCTGGGGCTTGATGAACACCATCTTTGAGGACCGGGAATACTTTGAGTCTTATGTGATGGAACCCCTGGCACAAAAGATGATGGTGGACGATCCGGGGCTGGCAGCGCTCTTCACGCAACGAGTGCACTCGGACAGCGCCTTTGCTGCCAACCCGCGGGCGCGGCTGGGCTTTTTCTATCAGCGCTCGCCCTGGTACGATCAGGATAAGGATCGCTATCCCGTTTGGCGCGTGACCGGTGATCGGCCGCCGGCGCTGGAAGAGCTTCAGTAACGAGTGTGGATGTCCAGTATCATGGTCAATGAGGGAAGGATCAGCCGGGCAGAACAGAAGCGATTCAGGATGGGATGCAAACCGGGTCTGTGCCCGCAGTGAGGTCCCCTTATGCCGGCGGAAAAATGACTGGGGCAGCGCGGCGAAAATTGACCAGGTCAAAGGTATCTATTTTTTGTTCAATCTGGCCATCATAAACGAGATATCCCTCTTTGAACCGCTCAGGCATGATTTTTTGCAGATAGCGCAGCCCTTTCAGAAAATCAGCGTGAAATGTTTGCGCTGATTTTATCTCGACAGGCAACAGATCCGATCCCCGTTTGAAGAGGATATCGATTTCATTTTGATGGTTGTCCCGATAAAAGTGGAATTGGGGATCCAGACCGCGATTGGTTCGAGTTTTTATTAACTCCATCAACACCATATTTTCAAATAGCGCTCCGCGCAAAGGATCTCTCGCCAGTTGTTGTGTACTTTCGATGCCCAGCAAATAGGTCGCCAAACCGACATCATAGAAATAGAGTTTCGCCGCTTTGATCAGCCTTTTACCAAAATTTTCAAAATAGGGAGGTAAAAGCATAACAATATAGGAGGCCTGCAGAATGGAGAGCCAGGATTTAATCGTTACTGCACTCGTCCCCACTTCATTGGCAAGGCTGCTTGCGTTGAAAACCTGTCCCACTCGTCCTGCACACAACCTGACAAAGCGTTGAAACTGCAATAAATCCTTTATGTGGATGAGTTGTCGCAAGTCTCTCTCTATATAGGTCTCATAGTAACTTCGGTAGGTAATCGAAGGATTCAAGCGGTCGCCGTAAATGGCCGGATAAAATCCGTTTAAAAGATAGTCATCCGTACTTGCTCCGCCAGTTTGTTTTTCAAGCTCATTGATCGTGAGCGGCAGCAATTTTAGCAGGACCGTTCGCCCCGCCAGGGATTGTGTGAGGCTGTTCAGCAGGGCAAACTGATTGCTTCCTGTTAATATATACTGCCCTTTCAGGGGTCGGCTATCCACCACTTCCTGTAGGTAGGAGAAGAACTCCGGAACGCGCTGTACCTCATCCAGGATGGCGCCTTGCTGAATGCGGTTGAGAAAGGCTCGTGGGTCGCTCTGAACAGTCTCCCGCAGATCCGGATTTTCCAGGCTGAAATATGGTTTTTCCGGAAATAATTTTTTTACTAGTGTGGTCTTGCCGGATTGCCTCGGGCCGGTGATGGTTACAATAGGGTACTGGGCTGCCAGCAAGACAACTGTTTTTTCAATTTCTCGTGTGATATACATATTTTGTACAGATAATTACTTTGACTTTATTATTGTACAAATATAACCCTTTTCGAGGTAAAAATCAAGGGTGTTTTAATGATCAGTATGAATTCTGACACCGCTGCTGCGACCTCTGCCGCCAGCGACTCATCTCGTGCAGCGGATGCGTCCTGGACTGTTCACGAAGACACTTGTTTTTCGTCGTGACGGCCTGCATTGGAAAGTGAAAATCAGAGGGAAAAAGATGAACGATTTTGATGCCCGCGCCCGCACCTGGGACGATGACCCGATCCGCGTAGAGCGCGCCCGTGCTGTCGCCGATACCATCGCCCGACTTGTGCCCCTGGATGACATGATGTACTGTCTTGAATACGGCGCCGGAACCGGATTGCTCAGCTTCGCCCTCCAGCCCAGGGTCGGCGGCATCGTCCTCGCCGACACCTCCGCGGGCATGCTCGCGGTCGCGGATGCCAAGATCGCCGCTGCCAGTCTGGACGAGGATCTGCGCGTCATGAAGATCGATCTGCTCGAGGATCCTCTTCCGGAGGATCGTTTCAACCTGCTCTTCACCCTCCTCACCCTGCACCACATCCCCGACATCCCGGCCATCCTGGATAAATTTTATGAAATGCTGATTGCGCCCGGCTGGCTCTGCATCGCCGATCTCGACCTGGAAGACGGCTCGTTTCATGGCGAAGGTTTTTCAGGCCACCGCGGCTTCGACCGGGAGGCGCTCGGCAAGCTGGTCGAAGCGGCGGGCTTTGTCAATATCCGCTGCGATACCGCCTATGAGATCCCCCGCATGGCCGGCGGTGTCCTGCACCACTACCCTCTTTTCCTCCTGGTGGCGGAAAAGGCAAGGCGTTGACCCGCGCCAGAGCTCCTGTATTTGCCTCGCCCCCCTTTCACCCCGTATCCGCGCTGATCCCGGCGGGATATCGCCAGCGTGCTTTTCTGGTAATTTTGCTTGTATCTCAAATCTCGATTGTTTATTTTTTAATCAGGGCATGGGCTGAAATGCGGCTGGCGCTCCGAGTATGGGGAAAGAGCTGGGTATCAAGCACCTGACACCAGATAATCTCCTCGATTTATTTTACCCCCGGTAAAATCACAATTCTCAATAGCACAACGCGGGCATGACAACCCGGACTGGCACTGTGGAACGCACTCCTAATCAGGAAAGGATTCCTATGGTCTGGAAATGCAAGCAGTGTATGGTTCTGCCGATGACAACACTCATCCTGTTTTTGTTTCTCTCCGGGAGAAGTGCGGCGGCGGAAATCGAGCTCACCGGCGGCTGGCCCAGCGGACCGGCTTCGGCCATCGCGGTCCAGGACAGCGTGGTCTATCTTGCTCATGGCGGTTTCATCTCGGCGTATCACGCCAGCACTTTTGCCCCGCTCTCACAGATCGCGCTCTCCGGCTATATCCGCAGCATCGCCTGCTCGGGCCGGTATGCCTATATCGCAGCCATGGAAGCCGGTCTGTTCATCCTCGATATTGCCAATCCCCGCCAGATCAAACTGGTCGCAACGGTCAATGATGTCAATGTACTGAAAGCCGTGGTGCGGGATTCCTGGGCCTATCTGGCCACCAATGTCGGCGGCTTGCGGATTCTCGACATCAGCACGCCCTCCGATCCAAAGGTCCTTACCGATTTCAAGCCCGAACGCTGGATTCAGGATGTCGCCGTGGAAGGCCGGTATGCCTATCTGGCCTGCAATTCCGCTGGCCTCTGCGTCGTCGATGTGCAGAATCCCGCCGCGCCGGCCAAGCTGTTGAGTTACCCCGGCGGCTATGTCGTCTATCACGTGGCCGTCTCCGGCGGCAAGGTCTTTATGTGCGGCAGCGATGATGTCAGGGTCGTCGACCTGACCAACATCAACCAGCCCAGGGAGATCACGACCCTGAGCGGGATGGTTACGAGTATCGTCTTTCAGGGTTCGATCGCCTATCTGGTCAATGATACCCACGCTAATGTGGAGCTGCACGATCTGACCGATGCCGCGATCAAGCGGGTGGGCGGCTGCGGAGGGATGTATGCCACCGCCGTCGCGGTGCAGCCTGGCCTCGCCTATGTGGCGTTGGAAAACTCGGGTTTCACTACCTATAATATCAGCGATCCGGCCAAGCCGGTAGCATATGGGAAATGGCAGTCCGACAAAACGCTGATGCCGCCCTTTATGGTGGGCGATCTGATGGCTTTTCGGGTTTTCGGCGAGGGCGCCTTGCGTTTTTATGATGTCCAGGATCTGCTGCACCCCCGCCTGGTCACCACCGCCAAGCTCTATATGGATGCCTATTTCTATAATGCCCCTTATCTCTACTATACCGACGACGCCATGTTGCGCGTCTGTGATCTGAGCGATATCTATAATCCGGTAGAGAAAAGCCACCTCACCCTGACCTCGAAAACCTCCGCCATGCGCCGCCAGGGCGACACCCTCTTCATCTATGACACCATGAGCAATGAGAATGGATTTGCGCTGTACAGCCTGGCCGATCCCCAAAAGCCGGTCAAGCTGGCTGACGTTGTCACCGCAACACCCGTTTATGTGGTGGGAAAAAAAGGACCGGCGGTCTATTTGTACGCCCGGCCGAACCCCTCCGCCAATGAGAGCTCGCTCTATTGTCTGGATATGACCGACCCTGGCGCGCCGAAAGAGAGCGCCGTTATGATCCCAGCGCCGATCGTTCGCTCCTTTGGCATCCACGACCAGTACGGCATTGCGGCAACCTCGGAGGACAGCGTGATCGTCTTTGATCTCAGCCGCCCTCTCCAGCCCAAACGACTCGCCGCCTTTTACGATGAAGAGTATGCATTTCCTGACTTTGAGGGTAATCTGGCCTATTCCTCCGGACGGATGGGTGTGACCGTCTATGATGTCTCGGACATGACCCGCTGGCGCATACTCAGCCGGCTGCACGAGGTCGATTATTATACGGGCTCCTTCTACTATCCGCCCTATTTCATCAAACCGACGCTTAACGGCGAGGTCTATCTCTTCAAGATCAGCGACGGGACCGAAGCCGGGCGGGTCGGTGAAGTCCGATGCACCGCCGCCAACGACATGATCGAGGTGGATGACGGGCACCTCTATCTGATGGATGACAATGCCACCCTGCACCGGTTGCGGAAGGAGAATGGCGGCTTGACGCCGGATGGATTTAAAAGTTTCAAGGATCATGGCACATCTCGCCTGGCCGGTCTGCAGATCTCAGGCAACACGGGTTATGTCGTGGAAGAGTATCATGGCCACCTGCACGAGATCGATCTGAAATCGGCGGGACTGGATCAGATCAATACCTGGTTTCTGGATGACGTGCTCATTCAGGGCTTCACCATCGTCAAGCCCTATGCCTTTATCCGGGCCTATAAAGAGTTCAGGATTTATGATATCTCGCAGCCATCCACGGCGCGCCTGCTCGGTACCCTCCCGCTGGGCATCGTATCCTACGGCTCCCGCTCCCCGGTTCTGCTCAGAGGCTCTTATGCCTTTGTCAATGAGTCTTATGTCGTGCGCATTCTGGATATTTCCACTCCCGAATCTCCGAAAGTGGCCGCTTCATTCAGCGACGACAACAACATCATTGATATGGTCATGGCGGGGAACTATCTTTATCTCGGCGGCAAGTCCAGCTCGAAAAAGATCAGGGCGATTGATATCAGCAATCCCCTCACACCCGTGGCCGCGGGCGTCTTTAACGATATGATCTACGGCACGGCAATGGCAGCCGGGGGCAGTATGCTCTATGTGGCCGGCGGCTGGTATGGCCTGAATGTGCTGGATTACCAGGATGCGGCCGCGCCGGTGCGGGCGGCCCGGTATTATGCCGGAGATCTGGAAATGATCGATGTGGCGGTGTACAGGGATCGCATCTATGCCCTGGATAAATATCGCGGCATCCTCACCTTCACCAATGGACTTTACAGCAGCGTCGCCGATGAGGCCCCCGCTCACCTGTTCTCCCTCCAGCTGCTGCCCAACTATCCCAATCCCTTCAATGCGTCCACGACCATAGTTTTTTCGCTGCCCTATCCGGCGCGGGTGCGGCTGCAGGTTTATAACGTGCGCGGGCAGCTCGTGGCGGATCTGACGAACCGGAACTTTACCGCTGGCTTGCACTCCCTGACCTGGCAGGCGGAGGGACTGCCCTCCGGTCTCTACTTTTGCACCATCAGCGCCGGCGCATGGAAGGAGAGCCGCAAACTGATGCTGCTGCGCTAGGGAAAAAAAGTCCGGCAGGTTCATGAAGCCGCGGCGCTGATGATGGTCGTCATCTATCGGATTCAGCATCTGTCGCTGGCCAACCAACAGGCTGGAAAACTGATCTCCCTGATATCCGTGACGCATTACAAATTCTGGGGAAGGTATAAATCCATCCCCGACCGGCAGTGGAAAAACTCCGGAAAAAATGATAGTCTCCTTTGAAAAAGAGGTGCCGTTTTGCCAAAGAACACCGTAAAAATCGTATTAATCATTTGTATTTCAATTTTTTGCGCAGGTATTGCAGCTGAAGCAGATAGTCTGAAATACTATCATGCTGCTGAATTTCAGATCATTGGCAGAGGATTTGACGATACACAAACTCCCTTTGAACGCCTGCCGGCCGGCCTGGAAGGGAAAACACGTACTCCTGTATGGGATCTGTCAAAAAATTGTGCCGGACTGGCGGTCCGTTTCCGGACCAACTCGCCTGTCATCGCTGTGAAATGGGAGGTTACCGGCGACGTGACCATGAACCACTTTGCTCCCACCGGAATCAAGGGACTTGACCTCTATGGCCTGCAAGAGGGCAAATGGCGGTTTGTCAATACTGCGCGTCCGGTGAAAAAAGTTACCAGTTCGGTCATCATTGACAACAGGCTGGAAGAAGAGTCGGAATTCATGCTTTACCTGCCCTTGTATGACGGATTGTCCAGTCTGGAAATCGGCGTAAAATCCACAGCACTCATTTCCAGTCCCCTGGCAGATTCGCCCCATAGGAACAAGCCGGTCGTCTTTTATGGGACCAGTATTACCCAGGGCGGTTGCGCCTCCAGGCCAGGGATGGCTTATCCTGCCCAGTTATCCCGGATGCTTGACCGGCAAACCATCAATCTGGGATTCAGCGGTAACGGCCAGCTGGATTATGAAATTGCCGAGGCTATGGCCGGTATCGATGCTTCGTGTTTTGTGATCGACTGCCTTCCCAATGTCACTGTGGCGCAGATGAACGAAAAATATATACGGTTTCTTGAAATTCTCCATGCTGGGAGACCGGACACACCCATTCTGCTCGTCGACAACATACTTTTTCCTCACATCTTTTTCGACCTGTCGGTCAAAAAGAAGGTTGAGGAGAAAAACCGTCTTTTGCAGCAAATTTTCAAAGAAATGAAAAAGAGGGGAGACCGTCACCTGTATTATGTCGAGGCCGACGGGCTGATCGGAAGCGATGGGGAAGGTACTGTGGATGGAGTCCATCTGACCGATCTGGGCTTTCAACGGATTTCTGAAAACCTGTTCCCGGTCATCCGGAAGCTGATAAAATAAAATGAGGGTTTTTTCACGAATTCTGATTCTTTCAATCCCATGTTCGACAGTCATAGGCACATTTCAGGGTTTGCGGCATAGATAAAATTAATATTATCAGCAAAAGCGATCAGAAAGAGTAGCATTTAACTAGGCACACGGAATATCATTTTATTATTGACAATTAATCATATAATGTCTGTTTTTTTAGGCATGTATATACGACAAATTACCCGGAAAAACAAGGACGGTTCAACCGTCACGTATGTCCAGCTCGCTCATAACGAGTGGAATAATCAGCGCAAGCTCTGTACGGCCAAGGTGATTCATCACTTTGGCCGGCTCGAAAAGCTGGATATCGATCAGCTGCAGCGGCTGGTCAACAGTATCAAGCGGTTCCTCCCTCCTGAAGATGTATTAGAGTTGGAAGTACAGGAGGCAAACGCCGGCCGCCCCTTCAAATGGCTGTCACGACGTTCCTATGGCGGTATTTTTCTATTGTCGGCTCTTTGGCAACAACTGAATTTTCAAGGCCTTCTGGAAAAGCGAATCAAGGGCCGGGAATACACCACCGACATCGTACAAGCCGTTTTTGCCATGATTGCCAACCGCTGCCTCGCGCCTGCCAGCAAGCTGGCCATAAGCGAGTGGATCGAGAAAGATGTCTATTTGCCGCACCTGCCTGCGACCGGGGTTCAGGTTTTTTATCGGGCCATGGATTTTCTGCTGGAACATCAGAGTGAGCTGGAGCAGGAAATCTATTGGGCTGTAGCCGATCTGCTGAGTCTTGAAGTCGACCTTTTATTTTTTGATACCACCTCGGCCTACTTTGAGACCGAGGAAGTGACCGATCTGAAGCGATTTGGCTATTCCAAAGACAAGCGCTCAGACCTGCCGCAAGTAGTGATCGGACTGGCCGTCACCCGAAGCGGTATACCGGTCAAACATTGGGCGTTTCCTGGCAATACCTCGGATATGGATACCATTGCCATTGTGAAAAAGGATCTGGGGGCCTGGAAACTCAACCGCTGCCTCATGGTGCACGATCGCGGCATGTCCAGCGAGAGTAATCTCTCGATCCTTCAGCAAGGCGGCGGACACTATATCGTTGGCCGTAAAATGCGCTCCGGCGAGGCTGAGACCGATCAAGCCCTCAGCCAGAAAGGCCGCTATGCCGAGATTGAGCCCGGTCTTTTTGCCAAAGAAGCGGTGATCGGTAATGGCGAAAAGCGTAAGCGCTTCATCATTGCCAAAAACACCAGGGATGAAGAGCGCGATAAAGCCAAACGTGCCCAATTGGCTGAGACCCTGCAACTCAAGCTCGACCAGCTCAACAGCCGAAAGGGCCCCTCACACAGCAAGGCTGTCTGTGAGCTGAAAGCTCACGCTCTCTACGGCAAATATATCAAAGAACTCGCTGATGGGCGCTTGAAGATAGTCCAAAGCCGCCTCGATCAGGAAAGTCATTATGATGGCAAATATCTGATCGAAACCAGTGATGACACGCTCAGTCTGCGCGATATCGTGCTAGGCTATAAACAACTCTATGACATTGAGCGCGCTTGTCGTACCCTGAAAACAGAGATGGATCTGCAGCCCAATTATCATAGCCGGGATGACCGGATCCGCTGCCACATCTTTCTCTGCTTTATGGCCCTGACCATGGTGCGGATCATTGAGAACAAGACCGGAAAAACCTGGAATAGCATCCGCAAAGAGATGGACCGGTGGCATTACGGCGAATTTATCATTGAGTCGAAAAAAATTGGTCAATTCTCTGAATTAACTGATAAGCAGAGAAATATACTTAACTCATTAAATATCATAGAACCTGACTACTCGATAGGCATACAGAAGGCCTGAAAACATAGATACACGCCTATACCTGGTGCATAAGGGATAACTCTATATATTTATATCTATTATGCACTTTTTATTTACCTATGACTGTCGAAGACAGGTAGGTTTCTGTGCAAGTTGTTCCTGCAGAGATGTCGCCTGCGTACATACTTTTTCGATATTTTGCTTGATTTTCAGAGACTGATTGGCTAATTTCCCCGCAGGTAAGAGGCGATGAGGGAGTTGGAGATGATTCGTCGAGCTGAAAATTGTGAAATGGCGAGTTATCAGACGATTGACAGAGGATCATTCTCTCGATTTTGAGGCCCCCAGCAAAATCGGTTTACCTCTCAGTGTTTACCTAAAAATACCTATTAGTCAAATCACCTATCAGTTCAAATTACCTTTCAGTTAGTGTACAAACACCATGAATGCAGAGAAAACCAATATAGCCAGGGCTGACTCAGGCAGGCTCAGCAGCCTCGATGCCCTGAGGGGATTTGACATGTTCTGGATAACGGGAGGGCAAAAGCTTGTCTTTGCCCTGGCAACGGTTACCGGATGGCCCCTGTTTGAATGGATGAACACCCAGATGCATCATGTGGAATGGAATGGATTCGCTTTCTACGATATGATCTTTCCTCTGTTCCTGTTCCTGGCCGGAGTTTCCATGCCATATTCCTTGGAAGCACGTCGTAACAGGGGCGAACCCAGGCGTAAGATTTATCTCCACGCACTGAAGCGAATGCTGGTGCTGGTGGTGCTGGGCATGCTTGTAAACCGTATACTGGAGCTTGATCCTGATAACCTTCGCTTTGCCAGTGTGCTCGGCAGGATCGGGATTGCATGGTTCCTGGCCGCAATGATAGTTCTTAATGCCGGACTCAGGTGGCAGGCAGCATGGTTCTGGGGTCTGTTGATACTATATTGCCTGCTGATGCTGCTTGTACCTGTACCGGGGTACGGAGCAGGCATGCTCACTCCGGAGGGTAATTTGGCCGGCTACATCGACAGGATGCTGCTGCCGGGAACAATGTATACGGAGTTTAATGAGCCTGAAGGGATTCTCAGCACCATTCCATCTATCTCCACCGCATTGCTGGGAGTTTTTGCCGGTCACCTGCTCCGTTTCGAGACCGGCAGGCTGAACGGCATGAAGAAAGCCCTGGTGCTATTCGGTGCAGGCATCCTCAGCCTCATTCTTGGAATGATCTGGGGGACCTTCTTTCCGATTAATAAGAACCTGTGGACCAGCTCTTTCGTGCTTTATGCCGGAGGCTTGAGCCTGATGCTGCTGGGTCTCTTCTACCTGGTCATTGATGTATGGAAAATGAGGAAATGGGCCTTCTTCTTTGTCGTCATCGGGATGAATTCAATTACAATATACGTGTTGCAGCACAGGATACTCAGGTTTGACATTATAAGGGATTTCTTTCTGAAAGGGATCCACGACATGTCACCGGCAGCATTGCAGCCATTCATAAGCTCCCTTGGCTATATTGCCGTGGTATGGCTCTTCCTTTGGTTCCTGTACCGTAACAGGATATTCCTAAAAGTCTGAACTGAAATGAAAATCACCACACCCGGACAGATTGCAGGAGCAGCAATCATATTCCTTCTTATTACCGCGTTTGTTTCATGCTACAAGGCGTAAATCAGGCATATTATGAACCCCTATCCATGATCCCGGCTCCTGCTGCAACAGAAGCGGCGGCAGGGGAATTCCTGCTCAGGTCCGGAACAGGGATTTCAATAGACCCTGCCTTCGAATCCTCCGGCGAGGTTGCCGATATGTTCAACGCTTTTCTAAAAAAGCATTATGGCAAAATCAGGGTTTCAGAACAGCAGAATCAAGGAGACGCCAACGTAATCTGGGCCAGGCATGACACCTGATTGAAAACCCTGAGGCTTACAGGCTTGCAGTAACCGGGGAGGGTATAATCATTGACGCCCGCGGCGATGCCGGACTTCTCTATGCTTTCCAGACCCTGATGCAGATCATCTTTCCATCGCAAAAGTGTGACAGGGGGACTGTGGCTGTCCCGTGTGTGAAAATTGCGGATTCACCCCGGTACAGGTGGCGTGGCATGCACCTGAATGTCTCGCGACATTTCTTCCCGAAGGAGTTCATCTTTAAGATGCTTGACGCGATGGCTGTGCATAAGCTCAACACCTTCCACTGGCATCTGACCGATGACCAGGGATGGAGGATTGAGATTGAGAAGTATCCCGAGCTGGCCACTGTGGCTGCATGGAGGGATGAGACGCTGATCGGCTACGGCAGCGAGACGCCATGGGTATCTGACGGCACAAGATACGGAGGCTGTTGCACTCAGCAGGATGTGCGTGAGGTGGTGGAATATGCCCGCAAGCTGCACATCAACGTATTGCCGGAGATAGAGATGCCGGGTCATGCCGTGGCAGCATTGCAGGCTTTTCCGCAGCTCTTCTGCAACGGAGGTGAACCTCCTCCCTTCAACAGGTGAAGGGTAGTGGAACGCTGGCCAGCTGCGATTGTAAAAACGGGCGCGGGCGCGGCACAAAAACATCCACCTTGAACATCGTTTCACGATGGATGATGTTGAAACTGGAATGCCGTTGAACTGATTCCGCAAGCATCTCATCGTCTGTGTAGAATTCATCTTGCAATGCCGTGACAAACGGTTGCAGATGCTCCAGCCGCATGTCGGCTACGATATCTCAATCTTGCGTGGTTCGTACCATACCGTAAAGCGCTCTGGCTAGCGACCCTCCGATAAGATAGGAAATTCCAAGCGATTCAAGAACCCTGGTTACATTGAACGTGACTTCAATCGGTTCATTTTGCATGGTTGTTTTCCCCATACACTTTGCGTGCGGATTCTTCTCCCAATGATAGGCCAGCCAACCTGCAATGGATTTCAGCTTCACTGGCCTGGGGAGTTCGCATGCGCAGACCCGCTAACGCGAGTATTTGTGCCGATTTGTTGAGCTGCACCGGCATCTTCATTTTGCGAGTCGGGCTGGCCTGCCGCCACAGTTGAATTTGCAGAGCTTCCATTTTTGGACAAGTTCAGGGAATAAGGCGCTCATTGCTTGCAGCCCTTCATAAAGGCCAGAACAGTGGTGATACGATTGTGCTCCTTGACGCGTTTTCAGTAATTTTGTAGCAAACGCCACACCCGTCATTCGTCAGCTTGACACCGTTCGAAGTATAGCGTGTGTGCTCCTGCGCCCGCTTGGGGTGAAAGTCTCAGCTTGATGGTGCAGCGGGTTTGGTCGCCAGACGCAGAATCCAGTAGCCATACAGGCCGGAGGCCAGGGAACCCGCCAAAATGCCCAGGCGCTCGTCGATGAGCAGGTTTGCGCCGGTTTCCTCAAATGCAAGGGAGCCGATGAACAAGCTCATGGTAAAACCGATTCCGCACAGAATGGCTGTGCCATAAAAGGAGAGCCAGGTTGCCCGGGTTGGCAGCTCGGCCACTCCCCACTTGATCCCCAGCCAGCAAAAGACAAAGACGCCCAATTGTTTGCCGAAAAACAAACCGAGGGCAATCCCGAGCGGAATGGGATGAGCCACCTGTTCCCAGCCCATGCCGGAGAAACGGATGCCGGAATTGCAGAAAGCGAATAAGGGCATAATGATAAAGGCCACTGCGCCATGCAGATCGTGCTCGAGGCTTTGCAGCGGAGATGATTCAGAGGGCGCGGTGGATTTAATGGGGATGAAAATGGCCAGCAGGATGCCCGCCAGCGTGGCGTGCACGCCCGACTTGAGCAGCGCGATCCACATGATGACACCGATGGTCAAGTAAATGCTTTTCTGTGCAATGCCGCGACGGTTGAGGACAAAAAGAACAAGCAGGCACGCGCCGGTGACTATGAGGGCGGCAAAGGAGATCTTGCTGGTATAAAAGAAAGCGATGATGATAATGGCGCCGATATCATCAAAGATGGCCAGGGAGGTGAGGAAAATCTTCAGTCCGACTGGCACCCGGGAGCCCAGCAGGGCAAGCACGCCCAGGGCAAAGGCGATGTCGGTGGCAGCCGGGATGGCCCAGCCCTGCAGGGCAATGGGATCCCGGGCATTGAAAATAATATAGATGGCCGCAGGGATGAGCATGCCGCCGAGAGCGCCCAAACCCGGCAGGACGACCTTTTTCCTGCTTGACAACTCGCCCTGCAAAAATTCGCGTTTCAGCTCCAGGCCCACAAGAAGGAAGAAGATGGCCATGAGGCCGTCGTTGACCCAAAGCAGCAGTGGCTTGGCGATTTCCAGACTTCCCACCTGCACCTCAAGCGGCATCTCCAGCAGCCGGCGGTAGAGGGCATAGAGCGGCGAATTGGCGGCAGCGATGGCCAGCACGGCAAAGAGCACCAACAAGATGCCGCCGGCCGCTTCCTGCTTGAGAAACCTTCGTATAAAGGAATCAGTTGCGCTTGTCATAATGGCTCCCGTTGTCTGCATTTCGAGGCGTGCCAAAGGCTTTTCCTCCGGCGGATATTTACCCCCCGGCAAAAAAAAATCACTCAGTACCAGTCCTGTCAGGTATCAGTTATTATTAACCGGTCACCCGGCTCATTGATGTTTTTCAGGATGCCTGCATCCCCGGTCTCGACCCGGATTAGCTCTGTGCCGGCACCACGCAAAAGATCGCGCAGGGAGGCGCCGGGCTCTGCTGCCAAAATCGCCTCAGAGAGAGCGATGGGAACGACGACGGGATGGCCCGGCCGGCCATTGTATACAGGCTTGATGATCGCACCGGGATTTTGCCCACAGGCCTGCTTGAGCAGGAGGTAGGTCGAAAGGGCGACGAAAGGATGGTCGACCGGTACGATGAATAGCCCTGTGCAGGCCCGCAGCGCGGCAATCCCCAGCTGTACTGAAGAGAGCATTCCCTGCTCCGGATGGGGATTGACCAGCAGGGTCGTTTCCTGCCGGAGGGCTGGCGCCGGTTTCGGCCGGCGATCAGGCCTTCCGCTTTTTCCCGCGAGCAGATGGCACGCCCACGCCTTCTCCTCCGCAGCGACCACCACTGCCACCGGCGCGACCTCCGCCTGCCCGAGCAGCTCCAGAATTATCTCCAGATAGCTTTTTCCCGCCGATTCCAGGCGCAGTTTTGGGGTGCCGATGCGGCGGCCGCTCCCGGCCGCCAGGATCACTGCGCCGATGGCGCCGGGGCTTTCCTCAGGAATTGGCGATCTCTCCATTGAACTCCACAATCAGCTC
>Ga0116157_10003703_pt1 | contig 14528 bp, 11 predicted proteins | sample AD_UKC048_MetaG_FD_89882 | JGI IMG/M metagenome (GOLD analysis project Ga0116157, IMG submission 89882) | Active sludge microbial communities of municipal wastewater-treating anaerobic digesters from USA - AD_UKC048_MetaG | ecosystem: Engineered > Bioreactor > Anaerobic > Digestate | place: USA...
ATTCCTCTGGCCAGAATGATCCAGACGTTCGGACCCTGCATCGCTCCAATTGTTCCGAGTGGCGAAGGTGTGAAACAATACATTGTTCCCGATCCCGCCACCCAGCCAGAACTCTGGCTGAGACACATTTCCAAGATGGGCACCAAATTCGAAAGACAATCCGCTCATCTGGCATCAATCGGATTTGACCCTTCATATATCAAGGGAGGAATAATGCCTGAGTATCGTCGGTTCTAAAAATCGACAAAAAACCGAGTGTCGTAGAACATTTACGACCTCGGTTTTTAATTTTGTCTAAAAAGTTTTATAGTCCTAATTTTTCTTTGGCTTTTTGGATTTGACTTTCAGAAATCATGCCTGTTTTTTTCATTTGCTCCATAGCTTTCAATAATTTATCTCTGTTTTCTGGTTTCAATGCATCTTGCATCATTTTTTCTCTTTCACCCTGACTCATTTTTTCAACTTTCTTCATCGCTAATCTTTGCAGCATTCCTAATTTTTGACTGCCATCAGAACTAGTAGTTGTTTTTTTAAATGGATTCCACATATATCTCAAAAAATAAATTGATTATTAAAAAGAAGGGCTTTGCTAGAATTAGCAGGGCGCCCCATTGCCCTTCTGCGATTTTTATATCGCCTCTCGTTCCCGCGTGAATGTTTCCTGAAAAGGAGTCAGGCCCGTTTCGGGGTTTTTGAAACGCCTATCAGTCCTAAATATCAACTTGAAAAACAGGACTAAGCTTCTTCGGAAACTTCTCTTCCTTTTCCGCATTGACATACCTCCTTTCAAAAAAATTACTCTTCGAGCAACAAGACAATCTTGTGCCCCCCCTTAATCATATTTGTCCGGATTTTCCGCTGCCATCCTTCTGGCTCTCGCAAGCGGCGTCTCGCCAGTCCTAGGATCTCTCATTTCTTCATTTGCCCTATAGATCGCTTTCATGCCAGCACGCATTTTGGCAAGCTTGACATCATCTGGATACTTTTTTTCTTTTTGTTTCAATGTCCTTTCCCTCCTTTGGTTGTATTTTTAAAAAAACCTTGAACTTTTCTTATTTTTTATATATTATAAACTATACGGGGATATGGTGAAATTGGTATACACGCATGCTTCAGGTGCATGTGGCAGTAATGCTGTGAGAGTTCGAGTCTCTCTATCCCCACATCGAAAAGTCCTTTATTGGGACTTTTATTTTTTCTTCAGTTGCCAGTTGTAGCTTGTTACCAGAAGACCCGAAGCAATAAAAATTGAAGAATATGTTCCAAAAGAAATTCCGATAATCAGCGCCAAGGAAAAATCTTTAATCGAATCTCCGCCAAAAATAAATATAGCCAAGAGAGTAATCAAAACAGTTAAAGAAGTGTTAATTGAACGAACCAATGTTTCATTTAAACTTCTATTAACAATTTCTGGAAACAATTCTTTGCTGGAACTTCTGAGTAAATTTTCTCTAGTTCTGTCATAAACTACGATTGTATCGTGTACAGAAAACCCTAGGATCGTCAAAAGAGCTGCGATAAAAGGTATGCCAACTTCAATTCCAATAAAATGACCGAGTACAGAGAAAACTCCAATCGTAATCAAAATATCATGCACCAAAGCGATTACAGCTCCCAAGCCATATTTCCAAGATGCAACGGGACGAGAAACCTTGCGAAAAGCCCAGGCAATATAGGCCATAATACCAACAATGGCCATAAAAATCGCCCACAAAGATTTATTTTTAAGTTCCTTAGAAACAGAAGAATTAAAAAAATCAATTCTGAGTTCCTTAGCATCTTGATACTTGCTGAAAATTTTATCAAAAGCAGCTTGATTGATTTCATCGCTTTCAGAAGAATAACGAATGATCATCGAGTTATTTCCCGCTGGTTGAATAGTTAAACCCTTAAGATCCAAACCACCCAGAACATCGCTCAATTCCTGACTACTGGGAACATTTTGAGAAAATTGAATTTCCATGAGTGTTCCTCCTGTAAAATCAATTCCGAGTTTGAGCCCCCAAACGGCAACGCTAATCAAACTGGCGATCGTCAAAACTATTGAAAAAATATAGGTATATTTAGTTTTAGAGATAATGTTGTACATTTCAGTTTAAGTTTAAGTCTAAATTCTAAAGACTAAGGTCTAAATTAATTTTCAATGTCAACTTTGGTAACTTTTAAATTAAATAATTTAGCCTTGTTTTAGACTTTAGAAATTAGCCTTTAGCTTTTTTTATTTTTTACTCCAATTAAATATAGCTTATCCTCCAGCCATTCTCCCACAAAAACTTTCAGTAATGTTCGGGTAATTACTACAGCCGTAAACATCGAAACTAAAACTCCAATGATCAGCGTTACCGCAAAACCCTTCACAAAACCAGTCCCCATCTCAATCAAAATGAGTGAAGTAATGATTGACGAAACATTTCCATCACGAATAGATGTCCATGCTCTTTTGAAACCTTCTTCAATTGCCCCCAAAATATTTCGGCCTCTTCTGATTTCTTCTTTTGTTCTTTCAAAAATCAAAATATTAGCATCCACTGCCATTCCAATGGAAAGCACAAAACCGGCGATTCCGGGTAATGTCAGCGTTATCTGCCAAGGTGAAAAAGCTGAGAGCTTGAAAATAGAAATCATCAAAACGGTATAAATAATCAAGGCTAGCGAGGCAATCAATCCCAAAAATCTGTAATATATAAGCATGAAGATGATCACCAAAATCAGTCCGATGATTCCAGCTTTCAATGATTTTTGCAAAGAAATTTGTCCGAGTGATGCTTCAACACTTTGTTGAGAAATTAAGGTAATTGGGACAGGCAAAGCACCTTCGTTGAGTCTTTTTACTAGATCTTTGGTTTCTTGTAAAGAAAAATCACCCGTAATTTGGGCCTTGCCACCAGTAATTTCTTCGTTGACTCTCGGCGTACTGATCGGTTGGCCGTCCAAATAAATAGCTACAGTTTTTTCTATATTTCTTTTGGTAATCTCAGCAAATAATTTTGCGCCTTCATCATCAAATTCCAATGAAACATACGGAGTTCCTAGCCCTTGTGAGTTATAATCCACTGAGGCATTTTTAAGATTTTTTCCGGTTAATCCAGTTGAGACATAATTAACTTTTTGAGACATCTGGTTAGCTTTTTTGGCTAGCAAAATATGCATGGCACGTACTTCCAAATTAGCACCAGATCCCTTTTGTTCGATTTTTTTGATAATATGCCAACCAAATTGAGTTTCAACTAAATTAGGATGGACCTCCTCGTCTTTCAAGTTACTACCGAAGATGACTTTATCAAATTCCGGAACAAAAGTATCTTTTTTAACAAAACCCAAATCTCCGCCATTGTCTTTCGTACTGAGATCTTCACTATTTTCTTTAGCTAGTTGTGCAAAATCTTCTCCTTCACTAGCTTTTTTTAAAATATCTTCCGCTTTTTGTTTTGCGCTAGCATTTAATTGCGTCAAAACCTCATCTGGAATTTTTTGTGATTCATCAATGGGCCCTTCTTCTTTGAATTCCAGAATAGGCGTGCCTTTGATGAGATCTTTGGCTTGATTAATATCTTTGACTCCAGCCAGTTCCACAATCAACCTACTGTCCGATCCGGATTTAGTTGTATATATCAAAGGCTCAGCTACGCCAAAAGCATTCACTCTTCTTTCGATCACATCTTGAACAGCTTGCATCGCCTCATCAGTTTTTCCGGCTTCAACATGACTCAGATCAGCTTGATATTCCAAATGAATACCACCTTGCAAGTCCAAGCCTAGATTTATTTTTAATTTACTGAAAAAATTAAAAACCGGCGGTATTTTGGAAACCGCTTGAGGATAGGCGATGAGTCCGGCTATAACTGCCAGTACAATCACCGCTGCAAATTTTACTTGAAGTTTTTGCTTAATATTCATATTAACATTGTTGTCATGCTGAACTTGTTTCAGCATCTAAATTCCCATAAGCAAGTCGATTAGATCCCGAAACAAGTTCGGGATGACATAGTTTTTAGCTTTTCTTATTCTATATTAAGGACTAACTTTTGGCAAAAACCTACTTCCCACAACACTTCTTGAATTTTTTGCCACTGCCACATGGACAGGGATCATTTCTGCCAACTTTATCTTTGTTGATAATTGGCCCGCCTGCATCGCTATGCGAAGCATTGCGGGCAGGTTTTTGTTCTTCTAAATTAGTAAATTGATCCACTTCTTCAGAAGCTCCGCTATATCTAAAATTTTGGCCCTGATTATTATTTTCAACCTGAGCTCCAACCGAAACCAGATTTATTTTGAAAATCATGCTCACGATGGAACTGCGAATATTGTCCATCATTTCTGTAAACATATGGAAAGACTCTCTTTTATATTCAATGAGTGGATCTCTTTGTCCGTAACCACGCAGACCAATTCCCTCACGCAAATAGTCAATTTCATCCAAATGATTCATCCAGGTCAAATCAATTGTTTGGAGCATTAGGGCTTTTTCAATGCGTCGCATTTGTTCACTACTCGCTTCTATTTCTTTTTTGCCATAGACTTCTTTGGCTAAACCAAAAAGATATTCAGAAAGTTCGGTTATTTTTTCCACTGAGTTTTTTTGTTTGCCATTTCTGATTTTTTCGATTTTATTCAAAGCGTCATCTTCAACATTCAATAGATTTTTGATGCTTTCAAAAATTTCTTTAGTATTCCATTCTCCCTCTTCACCCGCAGCGTGGAAAGAAACCAGTTTATCAATTTCTTCTTTGATATAATCCATCATTTCCGACTTCAAGTCACTTTTTTCCAGAATTTCTTTTCTTTTTTTGTAAATTACTTCTCTTTGCTTGTTCATTACATCATCATAATCCAAAATGTGTTTTCTGATATCAAAATTAAAACCTTCAATTTTTGATTGTGCGTTTTCAATGGTCTTGGAAATGATTCCGTTTTGAATTGGTTGATCTTCTGGCAACCCAAGCGTATTCATCATATTCTTCAGTTTGTCGCCTCCAAATCGCCTCATTAATTCATCTTCCAATGAAACGTAAAATTGCGAAGCTCCTGGGTCACCTTGGCGTCCGGCACGGCCTCTCAACTGATTATCGATACGTCTGGCCTCATGCCTTTCTGTTCCGATGATAAGTAGCCCCCCAACCTCTTTGACGCCCTCTCCGAGCTTAATATCAGTCCCACGACCAGCCATATTGGTCGCAATAGTCACAGACCCCTTTTGCCCAGCCTTGGCGATGATTTGGGCCTCTCTTTCATGATTTTTCGCATTCAAAACCTCATGCCTGATGCCATTTCTTTCCAAAATAGCACTCAAATATTCTGATTTTTCAATAGCAATTGTACCTACCAACACCGGCTGACCAATCTTGCTTACTTCTTTGATTTTTTCTGCAATTGCATCAAATTTACCTTTTTCACTTTTATAAATAACATCCGGCATGTCTTTTCTGATAAGCGGCTTATTGGTTGGAATCTCCATTACATCAATACTGTATACTTTGAAAAATTCCTCTGCCGAAGTCAGAGCCGTACCAGTCATACCGGAAAGTTTATTGTAAATTCTGAAATAATTTTGGAAAGTAATTGTTGCCAAGGTTCTAGATTCTTTTTGCACTTGCACGTGTTCTTTGGCTTCAATGGCTTGATGTAAACCTTCGCTATATCTTCTGCCAGGCATAAGTCTACCGGTAAAATCATCTACAATAATTACTTCTCCTTCTTTGACGACATAGTCTCTGTCCAATTTAAAAATATATTGGGCCTTGAGAGCTTGCTCCAAATGATGAACATAATTAACTTTTCCATATTCATATATATTTCCCACTCCCAACCATTTTTCCATTTTTGAAATTCCTTCGTCATTTATCGTAATGGCTTTCATTTTTTCATCTATTTCAAAATCCTCTTTTTCCTTGAGTCTAGGAACTAAACCAGCAAATTGTTGATAGAGTTTAGTTGATTCGCTATCCGGTGCAGAAATGATTAGCGGCGTTCTGGCTTCATCGATTAAAATTGAGTCGACTTCATCCACAATCGCAAAATTCAACGGCCTTTGCACCATCTGCGAAATTTCTTGAACCATATTGTCTCGCAAATAATCAAACCCGAATTCATTGTTTGTTCCGTAAGTAATGTCAGCCGCATAGGCCTCGCGCCTAGAAACCAAATGCAGATTTTCCATTTCAACACTCACTTCATCCGCATCTATCTTTTTTGGTTCATAAATATATGAAGCATCGTGAATGATGCAAGCTGTAGAAATTCCCAAAAAATTGAAAATTGATCCCATCCAATTGCAATCTCTTCTGGCTAGGTAATCATTAACAGTGACAACATGTACACCTTGGCCACTCAAAGCATTTAAATAGATTGGTAAAGTAGAAGTCAAAGTTTTTCCTTCTCCAGTTTTCATTTCGGCAATTTTTCCACTGTGCAGAACAATACCGCCCAACAGCTGAACGTCGTAGTGCTTTTCTCCAATTACACGACTAGCTGCTTCGCGCACAGCCGCAAAAGCCTCTGGCATTATTTCCTCCAGAGTTTCGCCTTCGCCGATTCTTTTTTTGAGTTCTTGCGTCTTGGCTTTCAGTTCCTCATCACTGAGTCGTCCGATTGCACCTTCAAAAGAATTTATTTTTTCGATGATTGGCTGCAATTTCCTTATTTCTCTTTCGTTTGAGCCAAAAAGTTTATTCAAAAATCCCATAATATTTAGTTAGTTTTAGCCTTAAACTTATTTTAAATACTACTCAATTCTAGCAAACAAAAACCCCCTAGTCAAAAGGAGGTCGCTTTTCTAAAATTAAAGCTATTTATTGCATTCCTTCCTAAAAAAAGCCCACTCTTCGCATTCTTTTCCATTATCGAACTTGCAATATCCAGTTTGACTTCCGTTTTCGGCTGTTCGAATTTCCAGTTTGCCCTTTCTCTCAACGCAATAAATTGAAGCGGGATTAGCCATCTGATTGCGCTTGTCGTTCAAATTTTTTATATCGTTAAATTTTTTTATATGAGTTTGCGGATCAACGATTTCTGAGTCGCCGTATCTATTTCCCAACCAAAAGGAAAAGCCCAAAGCAAAGGCTACTATTATAATAACCAGAACCGCAAAACTATTTGATATTTTTATTTTTCCGCCCCAGACGGATCCACCTCTGGTGGACATTTTTTTTGAGTTTTCCATTTTTTTATAAAAACTTCGTTTGCCAATCTAGAATCTCGCATCTTTATCCACCACAGTTTTTTTCTTAATCGAAATGCGTCCTCTTTTTTTCTGTGTTCTTATTTTTTCCAAATCCTTTTTGATTTGAATTTTAAGTTCATCCGAAACAATATCAGTTGAACCTTCGATACTTTCTGTTGTTTCTTCAGAGCGATAAAGTTTGTAGGGAGTTTTTATCATCACCTCGACTCTGAATTTTCCCTTTTTATTCAAATCAATCTCAATCTCTTTAATTAAAATGTTTTTTAATATTTTGTCGGCAAATTTTAGTCTTTTTTCAATATATTCACCTGTTCGATCATCAATCTTCACACCTTTAAACAAAAATCTGACATTGCTCTTTTTAGCCATATTATTTTTTGTTATTAATTAAAATCCCAAAAAATTTACTTCAGGAACCAATTGCACCCCCAACTTTGTTCTGACTTTTTCCTTGACGACATCCATTAATATTATAACATCTTCGGCCTTAGCACTTCCAGTGTTCACAATAAAATTGGAATGTTTTTCGCTTATCATGGCTCCGCCAATTTTTTGTCCTGTAAGTCCAACTTCCTGAATTAGCCAACCAGCCGGAATCGTATTATCCGAAAACCTTTTGCCGCTATCTTTTTCGAATTCATCTAGCAGTTTTATATCACTCACCTTAGGATTAACAAAAAATGATCCGGCGCTAGCAGTCCCCTGTGGGTGCATCTGATTTCTTTTTTCAATAATCTCTTTTGTTTTGTTTTGAATTTCCTCGCTATTACCTTTTTTCAATTTCAAAATAACTGAAAAAATAATTAGATTATTATTTTTTTTAAACAAGCTATTTCTATATTCAAACTCACACTCTTCTGTGGTAAAATCTTTAACTGAAAAACCAGCCTCCTCTGGAAAGAAGGCTCTAATTTTTGCAACAACACTGTGCATATTACTACCAAAGGCTCCCGCGTTACCCCGTACTGCTCCACCAACTGTTCCTGGGATTCCGGCCGCCCATTCAAGCCCAGCGAGAGAGCTGTCTGCTGCCAGCCTCACTGCTTTTAACAAAGAGGCTCCGGCTCCACATGCAATCTCTGCATCAGTTACTTTGCATTCCGTATTTTGAAATCTGATTACCAAACCGTCAAAACCTTGATCACTTACTAAAATGTTACTGCCACTACCCAGAACAAAAAACTTAAGCTTATTTTTCAAGGCATATTCCAAAGCTTCTTTCAGCTCATCTTCTTTTGTTATTTCCACAAAATATTTGGTCGGTCCACCAATCTTGAATGTTGTATATGGAGCCAATACTACATTTTTTTGAATCTTTATCATATATATTTATTATATCTCAGTTTGATTTATTGAGCATTTTCTTTCTTACTTCTTCCCAGACAAACAAAACCAGTCCGGCAACGATAGCCACTAACCAGTCAGCTTTTTCTATCGGAAGCATATGCAAATATTTTTGGAAAAATGGAACATACATAAAAGACAAAAATATTCCCAGAGAAATAAAAATCGAACCAATGGCGTAAATGTTTTTGAAAAATCCCAATTTGAATGGTGAGAATTTTTCGCTTCGCGATTGAAGTAGGTTAGCAATCTGACAAACAACCAAAACTGCATACGCTGCCGTGGTTGATTTAATATAGAGCAAACCTTCACTTGTAATTGATTCTCCAAAATCCCAGCCCCCTCTCTTCATTGACCAAATAAAAGCCGCCACTGCACCAGCAGACATAATCAGACCAAGATAGATAATTCTTCTGAATTCTTTCCAGCCCAATACACTCCTGCTGTTTTTCTGTTTTTTTTCTTTCAAAGCATCTGGCTCTTCAGGTTCGAGTCCCAAAGAAAAAGAGGGAAAAATATCTGTTCCCAAATCAATGGCTAAAATTTGAATAGCTGAAATGGGAGCTGGAATTTGTAAAATTACACCCAAAACCACAGTGAAAAGTTCTCCAGCATTGGATGAAAAAACATAGTGAGCAAACTTCCTGAGATTTTGAAAAATAGTTCTGCCCTTTTTTATTCCCTGCACAATTGAATAAAAATTATCATCCAATAAAATCATATCCGCTGCTTCCTTGGAAACATCTGTACCCATAATTCCCATGGCCACGCCAATGTCTGCTTTTTTGAGAGCCGGCGCATCATTGACGCCATCCCCTGTCATTGCAATTATTTCTCCATTATTTTTAAGAATGGTCGCAATACGCAGCTTTTGTTCTGGTGCTATTCGTGCAAAAACAACATCGGATTTTTTTATTTTATTATATATTTCCGCATCCTTGAGAATATTTAAAGTTTTTCCACTGATAATTTCATAACTTCCTTCTTCGCCTATAAGCCCAACATTTTTAGCAATAGCCTTGGCTGTAAGCTCATAGTCCCCTGTTATCATTATTGATTTAATGCCAAATTTTTTGCATTCAGCTACAGCCACAGCCGCATCACGTCTCGGCGGATCGATCATCGCCATCATTCCAACCCACACTAAGTTCTTTTCCGCTTCTTCTCCTAGGGCTCTGCGAAAAGCAAACTCATCTGATCCAAATTTCTTTTCAATATTACTCAGATCCCTGTAAGCAAACGCCAGAACACGTAAAGCTTCTCCCGACATTTCATTATACAAGGCTTTCATTTTTGACCTGTCCTTGGCAGCAAAAGGCACGACACCCTGATCTGTTTTGATAAAATTGCAAAGATTGATCAGAACATCTGGAGATCCCTTTACAAAAGAATTTAAATTGAGATTTTTATAAACCACACTCATTCTCATTCTGTCTGAAGAAAAAGGAATTTCAGTAATTTTTTTCTCGCCTGTTTTAAAAAATTTGGCTTCTTTATTAAATTTTCTGCCAGCAACAATAATGGCTCCTTCAGTTGGATCACCATTTATTTTATATATGTCATTCTCTTTTACCAGACTTGCATTATTGCAAAGAACGCCAATTCTAAAAAGCAATTCCAGATTTTTTATTTCATGTTGATCGACTACCCGACCATTGAAATAGAAACTGCCCCAAGGCTCATAGCCCTCACCACCTATTCCAATAATCTTCTCGCCCACAACAACCTTGGTAACTGTCAATTCATTTTTAGTAATCGTTCCAGTTTTATCAGTACAAATTATGGAAACCGACCCCAGCGTTTCCACAGCATTTAATTTTTTAGCTAGGATATTATTTTTCAACAAGTTTTTCATTCCCAAAGAGAGAGCTACGGAAGTTGCCGCTGGCAAACCCTCAGGAACCACTGAAACGGCCAGAGCTAGAGCAAAAAGGAAATTTTGATAAAGAGACATCCCTAAATATTGTCCTGCTAAGATAACTACAAGTCCAATGCCCAGAGAAAGAATTGTTACATTTCTTCCGAGAACTTTTAGTTGTTTTTGCATAGGAGTTGGCTCATCCTTGATGCTCTGTGTAAATTTGGCTAGTCTGCCTAATTCCGTTTTCATACCAGTCTGCGTAACAATAACCTTTGCATCTCCTGTCGAAACTGTTTCGCCCATAAAAACCAAATTATTGATTTCCGATAGTTGAATATTTTCTTCAGTCATTGCTCCTACATTTTTTTTCTTCGGTCTGGATTCTCCGGTAAAAATAAAACTGTTGACTTTGAATTCATAGGCTTCCAGCAAATACCCATCGGCGGGTATGCTGTCGCCAGAACTTAAAAAAACAATATCTCCCAGAACCAACAGCTTGGAATCAATTTCCACTCTCTCTCCATCTCGCAAAACCGAAGCCTTGTCTTGAGTTAGTTTTTGAATATTTTCCAAAATTCTTTCAGCCTTAAATTCCTGAAAAAATCCAATCAGCGCATTTATAAAAACGATGATTAAAATAATAACCACATCTCGATATTCATGAAACAAAAAAGCTAGCCCTGCCGCTACCAGAAGTATCCAAACCAAAGCATCCTTGAATTGATTGAGAATCAATTTTAGCCATTTCCAGTTCTGTTTTTTTTCAATGACATTTTTACCAAATTCTTTTAATCTCAAACTGGCTTCTTCAGTCGAAAATCCTTGCACGGAAGTCTTCATCTTTTTCAAAACTTCATCAGAAGTAAGATTATATATATTCTTTTTTGTTTTGATCATTTTATTTTTCTTTTAATTTCTCCAAGACTTCCCAGCTGTTGCCAGCGCCAATTGAAAGCACTAGGTCCTGTTCGCTTATTTTGTCTGACAAATTTTCAATTACTTCCGCAATAGTTGGAATATACTCAGCCTTATCTCGATTATATTTATTTATCAGATTGACTAAATCTTTGGAAGATACTTTCCCATCGGATTCTCTGGCCGAACCATAGATATCCAACACGATAACCTTGTCCGCCGCATCAAAACTTTGTGCAAACTCCTGCAACAAAGCTTCAGTCCGTGAATATGAGTGCGGATGAAAAATAACAATCAAATTTTTCTCTGGGTAAACTTCTTGAGTTGCTTTCAATGTCGCTTTTATTTCCTCTGGATGATGACCGTAGTCATCGAAAAGCAAGGCTCCTTTCTGGCTTTTGCCGATATATTCAAATCTTCTAGACGTTCCCTGAAAATTTTTCAAAGATTCTTTTATTTTTTCTCCATTCAAATTAAGCTTATGGCAAGTCGCAATTACAGCTGCCGCATTCAAGACGTTGTGTTTGCCAACCAGTTGAATTTGAAATTTTCCAAGATTTTCATTTTTAAACAAAATTTCAAACTCTTGGATTGAAATATCATCCGCAACTTGCAATTTATAATTTGTAATTTTCACATCACAATCATAATTAAATCCGTAGGCTATGATTTCGCAATTAGCTTTTTTAGACACCTCTAATGTATCAATGCTATTCCCCCAAACAACCAGAAATCCTGTCTTGGGAATTTTCGAAACAAAATCAGCAAAGGCTTCTTTATAAATTTCGAAATTTTCAAAAGTATCAGGATGATCAAAGTCGAGACTGGTAAGAATCGCTATCTTGGGTTCATACATTTTCAGCTTATTTTGAAATTCATCCGCTTCAATTACAAAAAATTCGCTCTTGCCAAGTAAGGCGTTAGAATCCCAATTTTTGACTTTTCCACCTATTATGGCACTTGGATCTGCCTTGCAACCTCGCAGAACTTCCGCAAGCATAGCTGAAGTTGTTGTTTTTCCATGAGTTCCGCAAACTGCAATACCGTATTTTTGATTAAAAAATTCAGCTAGAATTTCCGGATAGCTCAACATCGGCAAGTTTCTTTTTTGTGCCTCCTGAAATTCAGAATTATTTTCAGCGTTATAGGCTGTTGAATAAATAACCAGATCAATGTCTTCAGGAATGTTTTCTATCGCAAATTTTTCAAAATATTTTATGCCCAATTTCTGCAGAATTTTATCTGTAAAAAATTTCTCATTAGTATCAGATCCCAAAACTTCAACGCCCATTAAAGTCAACATTTCGGAAATTGCAACCACGCCAGAACCCTTGATCCCGATAACATAAACTTTTTTAATTTTTTTTAAATCAACTGCCATATTTTAAGCGTTAATGTGTTATTCTCCCATTTCCAAAAGACCTTGGGCTATTTTTTCGGCCGCATTGGGGTGAAAAAAGTTTTGAATATTTTTGGAAAATTTTTCCCGCAGATCTTCATTTCCTATTAGTTCATCTATTCGGCTCAAGAAAAGATTCTCGCCCAAATTATCCTCTTCCAGAACGAGACAGCCCCCAATTTGAGACAAAAAGTAAGCATTCTTTCTTTGGTGATCGTTGGCTGAATTTTTGAGCGGGATAACAATAGCTGGTTTTTTATTAGCCGCAATTTCAGAAAGAGAATTAGCTCCGGCTCGAGAAATAACCAGATCGGCTGCTGCCAAAATATCTTTCAAATCATCTTCTATGAAGGGAATGGCAAAATATCCTTCCCTGCCCTCTTTGATGCCCAATTCCCCAGCCCTGGCTTTGGATTTTTCCAAATTATTTTTTCCTGTTTGGTGAATGACGTAATATTTTTTCAGCAGCTCTGGTAAAATATTTAGGACTTTTGAATTGACAAAATCTGATCCCTGAGAACCGCCCCAGACAAAAATAATCTTCTTTCCTTCATTTAAAGAAAACCTACTTCTAATTTTTTGTGGATCTCCCTGATTAATGTCAAACCTAAGCGGGTTGCCTGTCAAAACTGTTTTTTCCTTTTCAAAATAATTTTCTGTTTGTGGATAAGAAACAGTTATTCGATTGGCTAATTTTCCTAAAAATTCATTGGTTTTCCCCGGAACACTGTCTGATTCATGAATCATGATAGGAATTTGATATATCCAGCCAGCAATAACTACAGGTAGAGATGCATAGCCACCTTTGGAAAAAATCAAATCTGGCATATATATTAGAAGGTACCAAAGCGCTTGAATGATTCCGATGGGAATCTTGAAAACGTCCAAAAAATTAAGAAAGGAAAAATATCGCCTGAACTTTCCAACAAAAATTTCCTTAGTTGGGATATTATTATTTTCCATTAATTTTTTTTCCAATGCTCCGCTTGGACCAATAAAAAGAAACTCTGCATCGAATTGTTTTTCCTTTAATTTTTTGGCTAAAGCTATTAAAGGAAAAAGATGACCACCTGTCCCCCCACCTGCTAATACTATTCGCATAAATTTATCCCTCACCATTTTTCGGCTTTTGCCGTAGGCAAGGATTTTATTAATACTTAAATTATATTATTACTAAACAATTTATTTCTATCTTGAAAAAATTAATTCGTTATTTAAAATAGCCGAAAAATGGTAAGGGATTAATTTTTTTCTGAATATTTTGAAATATTGAGAACTACACCGGCCGCCGCCATCAAAAATACAATTGATGTTCCTCCATAACTAATGAATGGCAAAGGAACGCCTGTTAAAGGAATGAGTCCTGTGACAGCAGAAATATTTATGAAAGCTTGAAAAACTATCCAGCAAACTACACCAACTACCACTAGTCTTCCAAAACAATCTGGAGCCTGTTTGGCAATTCGAAATCCCCTCATGGCCAAAACAACAAACAGGGCGACTAATATAGTTGCTCCCAAGAGCCCAGTTTCTTCTCCTATTATAGCAAAAATTGAATCCCCCACGGGCTCTGGCAGATAGTTAAACTTCTGCATGCTATGCCCTAATCCTAACCCAAAAATCCCACCTGAGCCAATCGCCAAAAGGGCTTGATTAATTTGATAGCCAACACCGCGAGGATCAAGCTCGGGATGCAGAAAAACCAAAAATCTGTCCATGCGATATGATTCCAGCTTTATCAAAGTAAAAAAAGCCACGACTCCCGAGGCCCCCAGAAAAAACATATGCGAAAGTTTCGATCCCGAAACAAAAAATATTGACATAGC
>Ga0116157_10003707_pt1 | contig 14522 bp, 28 predicted proteins | sample AD_UKC048_MetaG_FD_89882 | JGI IMG/M metagenome (GOLD analysis project Ga0116157, IMG submission 89882) | Active sludge microbial communities of municipal wastewater-treating anaerobic digesters from USA - AD_UKC048_MetaG | ecosystem: Engineered > Bioreactor > Anaerobic > Digestate | place: USA...
ATATAGCATAATCCTGCTTATATCCTCATTATTGGTAAATCCTGCTTCTCGGCATATCGCAACTTCTTCTTTCAGTTGCTTAATTCTTCTTTCTTTGCGGCGTTCAGATAGTTTACTCATACTTTATATTATTATCGACATGGTCACTCTTTTTTATCTTTTTTATTTTGTTGTTTTTTTCTTTTTTTCTCTTTTTTTCTCTCTTGTATTGCCTTTATAAACAGGTATTCAGAATATAGAGCGGGAGATTCTGGGGAGTCGGTATCTTTACCCATTGCCGCTTTCCCTATCTGTTCAAGATCTCTTAATATAGACGTGTTTATACCTCCACGATATTTATATATTATAAATGTTATCTTATAATATATAAAGTTAATCATAAATTGGATAAAAGGAGGGATAAGGTTAAAATGGTTAAACTTTTTAATGGTGTAAAACCTGTCATCGCATCTAAAATAGAAACAAGACGACAGGCTTTTAGAGATTTTTATATTGAGCAAGAAAAAATGTCAGCCGATACAGATTATCATGTTAGACCGCTCAATATAGACGATATCGATTTTATGGATCCGCTGGCTGCATGGGATGGCATGAAGGTGCTCAATCCTGTAGTGTCATGGATCGTTAAACGAATATACCAGCCAGAGCCAAAACTAAACTGTGTGATGATGATTAACGGTCAGACAGGAAGTGGTAAATCGTACTCTGCAATAAAATTAGGCATACTCACTGATGACGAGTTTGATGTCGACTCGGTTTGTTTCTCTCTCCGAGAGATGAGAGACCGAGTTGAGGAGGGTAGAAAAACAATAATATTGGATGACGTCGAGACGTTTGCCCATAGCAGGGATTCAATGACGAAACTTTCTAAATGGTTGACAAAATATTTTGACATGGTACGTGCACGACGGAACTTTTTCATCCTGACTGCCCCGTCTTTCTATGAAGTTGACAAGATCCTCCGAGAGAGAACATTAGTGCAAGGAATCACAAAAGGAGTCAATATGGCGTGGGGGCATACGATATTAAAAACATTTTTCATAGAGAAAGAGCCAAACTATGGCAAGATATACAAGCATAGACCGATTATATTTGATGAGAACACAGGAACATACAAAAAGATCAATGATATACGTCTGGGTAAACCATCAGACCGTATCATCAAAGAATATGAGGATAAAAAACTGGATATGTTCAATAAACTGGGCAAAAATATCGATAAAATTGAGCAACATGACGAGATAGATAAGAACAAAGACAGAGACAAATATCAAATTTATGCGGATGAATATATAGACGGTATGACCATAAAAGAGATCGCAGACAAGTATAATGATAAAGAGACGAATGTTAAAAAGGCTCTATCACATGCTAAACAGGTGCAGTATAGGATCAGAGATTTAAGAGTCAGAGAATTAAATGGTAGCCATACGATGGCAAAGGATTTGAATGAAAATACTTCCGTTATTGGATAAATGAGGACTTTAAGAGAATTGTCCGTCCATACATTTTACCTGCGTCAATATAATCCCAGTATATATCCACAATGAAAATTTTTTTTTGCTTGACGGATATCTTTATATTTTATTATAATAGATATATATTATACAATTTTAAAATTTTTAAATTTTAAAAATAAATGATAAAAAGGAGCTAAAAAATGGATAACGTGCCTATTTTTGAGGCGGCTTTATCTGATGTAGGGAGTTTTGTCCCTTATGTTGGTTTTTTCATAATATATATAGCGGTGATGTTCATACATGCAATGACACGGTTTAACCTGTTGGCATTATTTTTAGGATTTGCGTCGATATTCATAGCGCTAATGATGTTCAGTACTAATGCAATCTTTGCTGTGATGGTTGCCCTGCTTGGAGTTCTGTACTTTGTTTTTTTTGCACGGCAGGCAATACGAAATATGAGGGGTAAATAAAAAATGTCGCTTTCTGCATATCAAATATGGCAGCATAAAAGAAGAGGTAAACGGTATTGTCAAGCGTGGATAATGAGAGATAACGAAGTGATCGGCGTTGATAACGAGCCGTTTAGTACGGATAAATTCGAGTGGGGTGGCAAACTCTTTATTAGAAAAGATGCCCCGGATCTGATCTGGAACGATCGGGATATATATATCTATGAATATGACAATGCACTCGGCAAAGTATTGTATGTTAATGATGCTCTCAATATGTCTTTTGATTGTGACACAAGCATTGATGATGCCAAAAAGAGTATAATGGATATGGATACACCAGATAAAGACAAAAATAATAACGATGTAAAAATAGGATCAAAAATAGATCCGTCTTGGGTGTCTAAATATGTTGGTAGTCATATCATAGAGGATGCTATTCGTGGAATGCACCAGCAAGAGCGAGGCGTTGATTTCATGGGTATTTTGATGGGTGTCATAGTCCTGATACTGATTCTGTTCGTCTTCTTTGGATGAGCGAGGATCCTAACAAAAGAGATGGTATAAAATGGCCGAGGTGTTTGGTGCTATAATAGACTGCATGATATGTATATCGTATCCAGAATGGTATTGCAATACGATGATATCGTATTTTGATCGGTCACTGCAAGACCTGATCAAGTATGTCGATGAACTATGCGGGTTGTGCATGATGCCAATATAAAAATAGAGGAGGTATAAAATGGCTCAAAATAAAAAAAGAGATGGGCAGGAATATGATGATGTCGGAGATGTAGACGACGATATTGATGATGAGATAATAGACAAAGATGCTGATGACGGGCAAGAGGTGATGACGTACGCAAGACGACCACTTGTAGAGGAACGACTTAGGGATGATATTGAGGATATCGTCAACGGGTTGATACCAAGAGCTCGCACTAGTGATGAAGAGAGCCTGCATCGGCTGATCGCAATGTCAGACCTGCAAGGGAACTCGAGGGCTATCATGCCAGTATTGCTAATGATGAATGCTGATATAGAGAAGACACTCGGGAACAGATCAAAAGAAATTGACGAGTTTATTATCGGGTTTTGTCTTTCGTCTATTGGATCTAACCGGTACGGTAGAAAAGAGGTGCTTTCTGCGATAGGTGGCGAACCGGTGCCTACTCAAAAAGAGGAAGGGATGAAAAGTGGAAGAGGGTTACTCAGCAGGATATTCGGGAGATGAGGTATGGATGATGGTATAAAAAAATTTTAATCATGTTATATTTATTGATGATCCTGTTTATTGCCAAGCTTGTTATTGAGACATGGTTTTTATAACTGAGTAGTTTGTTTTGTTATCTTATTCTTATTTTTTACCAAGGAGAGATAACTTTTTTTATGGATATCGTTATGATATAGATATATGATAACATCTCTTTTGATTGAGATCCATGATCTATATTTATATTAACTCTTTTATTATTTATTACTTTTTTATTATTTACTATAAAGTGTGACAGCTGTGACAGCTGTGACACCTTCTATATACTCGGAATCTGCAAACGGGAATGTATATAAAGGTATGCACATTATATATAACGATATATATATGTTGGAAGTCTTTATATATAAGAAAAAGCATAGAATAGGAGAATATAATCGCTGTCACAGCTGTCACAGCTGTCACAGCTGTCATAGGTTAAAAAAAAATCATGATATCCAATTATCCAAATCCTCTTTATCATCGATATTATCATCTTTTATGTTTATACCTATCGCCACTCTCTTTAATATACCATCTACTCTCTTTCTATCTAATTTGACTCGTGGTATATCTCCCAATGTTTTAGAGAACTTATCCTTGGATACAGAATCAACACCATTCTCCTCACACCAATCCTTATAGTGATTGTAAAGATCTGCTACTACAATCCATAGATCAGGCTTTAGTGTGCATGCCTCATCGACAAATGCCATCGCAGAGTTTGACATCTTCATAAACTCCAGTTTAATATCCTCAATACCCTTGCTCAACGTAAATCTGAAGTTATTATTCATCAATCTCCTCAGTCCGTCTATGCACCAGTTTAATATTCCTGGCATCTCACCTGCTTCAACAATATTCTTATCGAGATCCTTTATTGTTGCAGGATCGTCATCTAAAAATGTATTTGGAAATTTGATGACGAGCATCCTCTCCCAGAATGCGGTTGTGTTATCTTTTACTGTTGGAAATCTGTTCCCATGTATGATGAACTTTGCAAAGTTGACAAACCGTATTGGTTTTTGTTTATTTTTCACCTCGGCATCGACAGTATCACCACCAGTCAACATTTTAAACTCAGTGGTCTCCATCTCTCGTTTTGAGTTTGGTTCAGGTATAATGTTTGCCATCTTTCCATACAGATTCGCCTTTGAGAACCGGTTATCCCCGTATAATTGATCTAATGGTACAGAGGCATAATTTCCATCCCCAAGCAGATATTTTAAAATATTGACAACCGTTGATTTGCCGTTTCTACCCCCTCCGTATAGCCAGAAAGACTTATGAGTCGGCATTGCAGGATACAAACAGTATCCGAAGAACTCCTGAAGAACGGGAATATCCTCTTCATCTACCACCTCTGATATGGTTTTTTTGAACAGGGGGCAGTCAGCCGTGGGATCATACTCTACGTCTATCTTGAAGGTGAAAATCTTCTCTGGATCAAACGGCTCAATCTCAAACGTCTCAAGATTGATCAATCCATTTTTCACAGGCAGATAGTTTTTATTTTTGTTGAACTCTTCCCGTGGCACATACGTTGCTCGTTTAATGTGATTGATAATCTCGATAACCAGATGCGTTGTCGCCTTCTCTTGAAATATCTCCTCGATCTTGTTTTTTATGAACGTCTCAGCCTCTCGATATATCCCAGCATCAAAATAATATACCGTCTCCGTATCCTCTGATGTTTTGAAACTATAAATAGAAAAAAGTCGTGCAAGGATCTTACCAATATCTGGTCTGTATTTCTCATCCAAGCACAACTCGTCAAGATATTCGTTGCCGTCATAATCCAAAATCCGATCCAAAAACTCGATCTTTTTTGCCTGCTCTTTCTCATCCATTACCTCTCCCCTCTCTCCCGATCAACAACCATTTGACAGAGATCTTTTACGATCTCACCGTTTTTAGATGATACTTTGCCGGTACGCATCTCATCTGCAATATCCCCTGCCTTCCTCTTTAACAGATATACGAGCATTCTTACGAACTCGTCATCATCGAGAATATCATCGATGGAGTCCTCATCATTATTTTTTTTATTATTTACCATATTTTACCCCCCAGTTAAAAATACATACAAAGAACAAAAAAGGAAACGTTTAAATATTATAATGTATATTATATTTAGGGCTATTCAGCTGCTACCATTTTATAGTCCACCTTCATTTATCATCGGCCGGATAGCCTTAAAAATACTGCAGATATTAATATTGCATCTGATATCGGATCGCCAGATATCCCAACAATATTTTTTGCCTCTTTTAGACATTTGACATAATATTTTTTCTCATCCGCTGTTAACATTTCATATCCCATTTACCCCTCCACATCCTGCCTAAATTTGCATATCAAACATTCTTCAGGATCTATTTTGGAATACAGCACATCACAAAATATAATTGCATATCCATATTGCATCTTTCCAAGCCGAGCCGTACACGGCGGCAGTTTTGATAAAAACATATTACTCATCTTTTTCCTATCATCTCTTCTCAAAATTTGATAGGCACATCGCACCGAGTATTCTTCCGCTCTCATCTCTGACAACCTCACCCATGCAATAGATATCATCCCGGCAGAGTATTTTTGCGACAGGATAAGACGTGAGATAAATCGTCCCATCCTCTCGCTCCGGTATTGATTTTACTTCTCTATACTCATACTCATACACCTCTATCTCTTTCCCCTCATACTCGACAATCTCAGATAGTAGTTTGTTCTTTTTACACCGAATCACTTTGCCAGATGGAGGGACAATTACATTCCCGATCGTGATCTCATGTTTAGTCAAATTTACAATCCTTCTCACCCGTCTCCGTTGTATCTCGTTCGCAATTCTCATTTGTATCCTCCTCAAGTATTATTACTATGCAGGATTTCCCTGCATAGGTTTTAAACCCGTTGATATGCCCGTACTTATCTACTTTGCACGCTATTGCCTCTTTCACATTCTCAAATATTGCTCTCATTTTTAACCTCCATTTTTATTTTTATATTATCATCTCCTCTAAAGTTAACAATCTCGTCTCGATCTCCCGTAGCTTTCTCTCCAGCCGATCTATTTTTTGTTCTAAACTCCAATACTCATACTCCATTTTTAGATCACTCCAGTCGATCTAAGGAACTCCATCACGCCATAATAATCGTCCTCCTCCCAGCGTGAGTTATCGATCGTGCTCGTTTTCATAGATAGGTGCACCGTCTCACCCCTCCAGTTTCCGATGCTCCATTGTGCCGTCTCTTTATCATGGTTGACCATGATATCGAGCACAAGGCTTTCTTTTTCATCCTCGTCTAACAGTCCTAAAAATTCCAGCATCCCAGCATCCTGGCTGAAATATTCACTTGCTATCTCAGCCCCGAAGAAGCTGAAATATTCAACCTCCCGCATATTTATTTCTTTTTCATTCATTTTTTATTACCTCCAATTTTAATCATCCTCATGTCGCCACGCAAAGATTGATCGTGTGTAAAACTCTATATTAAATTGGACACTCATTTCAAAGTTTTGTCTTTCTTCATCGTTTAATTCCTGCATTTTTTTCAATATTATGGCCTCGCCCAATTTTTCGAAAAGGGCATAAGATTGTGACCAATCAAGGTCGCATTCAAAATGTTGTTCTATCTTGTCCATTTTCACACCTTCGTGTTTCTCTGTTTGATAGAGAGAGCTTCTGCCCCCTCTATTTCGGCGATGGTTTCATCTTGCAGAACGCTCTGATATCTCCTTAAAAAAGCGATCATTCTGTTTGCTCTTTCTTCTTGATTTTTAGCATCTCCGAATATTTCGATCTCATCATCTGAATTAACCCATCCATCTTTTTGCATATCTACAATTACCTCCTCTTTCTCTACTGCAACACCATCGACTTCACTTACGGTTTTTATTTCATTTGCTTTCATTTTACACCTCCATTTTTGTTTTTTTTCTAAAAATAAATAATAGAGAGTTAGATTATTTTTTCCATCTCTCTATATGCCATTCTTGCTTTATGGTCTGCTAAATTCTGGTTTTTATTTCTTATCCCCTTAATCCTTTCGTAATCTATTGTGTCTATTATTCCATTTATCATTTCCCAGCTTTTTATTTCTTTTTCATCCATTTTTATTGCCTCCAATTTACACTACAACCTATGGGTATATATAGTTTTGCTTTATTAAAACTTATGTATATACTCACAAGCATTAATAGAACTTATGGGTATATATATCTATCTATTTAAAAAAATAAAAGATTTTAAAATCTGGTGATGTTATCTTATGGTGATATGGTAACGTGTAGATGTTAAAGTGTTATCTTTATATCCATAAATGACTGTATAAGATAACAATGAGCTGGGATAAAAGATTGGATTTTGATGAATGGGATCAGAGGTTTAAGAATGACCTTCGAGATCTTGCCAAAGAAAAAGAGTATAACGAATTGAAAAAGAGACCAGTACCGGCAACAGTTCTTACCCGTCTTCTTTATACTTCAATTCTCTTGACTCAGATAGAGAACGGTTCAAGGATATCAGAGGCTGTTGAGGCGGTCTTGAGTTTCAAAAATAACAATGAGAGAATACAAAAGATAAGGGCACGGAAACGTAAAAAACTGAGCAAGGGCAAAGATGTTGATGCCCTGATCAAGATACCGTCTGCCGTGAAAAAACAATATTTAGATCTGGACTATTCTTTTGATAAGGTATTGAATGGGGTTAAGATGTTTGCAATGCGATATTACAAGATCAACACTCACTCTCTTCGGTATTCATGGATCGCCAAGATGGGGCGTGAAGGTGTGCCTACAAACCTGATCTCCAAAGCGATACGGCATACGAACATCCAGACGATAGAAAATTATACTGCTGAAGACGAGGCTGATATAATAAAGATGAATTTCATCAAATGAAAAAAAAATAAGTTTATATAATATTAATAATAGTAATAATAATACGGGTTGAAATAAAATATGGTATTGCTAAAATGCAAAAAATGCGGAAATGAATGGGAATATACCGGTGCAAAGTCAGTATATGCTACATGCCCAGACTGTAGAAGCTTGGTTAAAATAGAAAAAAAGGGAGGTGAAGAATAAAATGGTAGCATTTTTGTCAGTATCTGTATTATCTGCATATACATCAATGATACGAGTGCTTGTAGAGAACGTAACTACAATATTAATGTATCCGCTAAAAGAATTAAAGAATGTTTTGTTGTGTTGTTAAAAATGAAATAATTTTGGAGGTGAAGAATAAAATGGATATAATGAGCATGTTTGGTCAGGCGTGCATGTCGCCTATCCAGATCATAATGAGTCTGATAAGTTCATTTTTTTAATTTTTGTAATTTAATCTATTTATTATTTTTTTATTACTTTTTTTAATTGCTTTTTTCTAAATAGAGAATCATAGAGGCATCAAAAACGATCGATAATGATGGCTCGTGTATGTTTTATTACACAATAATTTTAGATGATGATTATTTACGCTTTTTAATATGTATTTAATAGAAAAGATTAAAAAAAAGATAAAAAGTTTAAAAACTTTTAGACTCTTATGGCTTGAACTGTGCTGCCGCTGGTTGATCCACCAGCACATCCTAACAATGCCATGATTGGGCTGCATGCTGTAACAATAGCATCAGTCACGCATCCTATTGCTGCACCTATTCCTCCACCGATAAATGCTGGTATTATTGTTGGTAAACAACAAAAACACAAGTTTAGTGGTCCACAACATAGACCGAGCAGTCCCAATGGAGTTCCTGCTAATCCACAACCTATTGTTGCAAGTGCATCATCGTTTTTAAACAACTCTCTAATATGTCTCATTTTATTATCACTCCTTATTATTAATATTTAATACTATTTATTTTTTCTTATGGAGATCAAAGAAATACTTTGCATCTTTCTCAGCCTCTCTTTTTGTCTCTCGATCAGTCGTAACATTTGATAGTGCCTGTAACGCTCTGGCAGTTGCAAGAGCATCTCCACCATGAGCCCGTAATGCGTTCCTTCTTCTTTCAGCAACAGGCATATCTTTAGACCAGTTCATCGTGGTCGTTGGTTTATACCATTTTTTACTTTTAGGAGTTCTTCCAGACTCTCCCCGGTCTTCTGCTTTATATGTAGATGGAGGCACGTACGCTGGACTAACTTTAGTACCGTCTTTCCGTGTATACCCTTTTCTATGATACCCTTTCCTGCGAATGGTTAGTTTTTTTCGTGCCATCTTAAATCATCTTCCATTATTTTTTCCTTTTTTTGCCACGAGACATGTCAGCCTCATACACCGACAGCGGATCGCCTTTAACGAAATATAGCTTGCCTTTTTGTCGCTTTATCCCAAGATCTTTAATTTTTTTAGCGGTCATTTTTACCTCACCTCCTTAATAGTACTCTCTTACCGTCTCTCCACTCGTATACTTTGATATCTTTCCCATACCTCTTTTTAAAATTTTGAACAATCTTAGATAGTGAGACTTTTGCATTTGGTTTGCCTCTTTGATGGATAGATATTTTTTCACCATCAGGCAATATGACTTGGTAATATCGGTCTAATTTTTCTGCTGGAGAGAAATGAGCGTCTTTTATCATTGACTCATTATATTTTTTACGTACATCTGCAACAAATCTATCGCCTTTCCTGCTTTTCGTCATCGAACCAGTCAATAATATCCTATCGTGCTTTATGGCATCTATCATACTTATAGAACTTTTTTTAAGATAGTGATAATACCCTGCCTTTTTTTTCTCTGGGTGAGATATCCTTCCTACTGTCTCCAGTTCTGTCATTTTTTCATGGGTATCTCTATCCTTTGGCTCAGTATTCGTTCCGTACAGTCGAGCATGAACTAATTCATGCGTGAATATGTCTTCATCATCAACATAACTATCATCAATAGTTATAACGGAAGCATCCCCCCTTCCTCTATATTCGATCATTCCTGCTGCATCCTCACTTTTTACAATAGGTCTAACGCTAAAGATTATTTTTCCCATCTGGCTTCTTTCTTTTCTGGTAAAATTATTTAACAGGATTTTTTCTGCACGTTTCGCAATAATACCAGCGTTGCGGGCACCGGAGGCTGTCGCATATTTGTAATGTGTGTTTGCAACTTTTTTTGCTTGAGGTATCGGATGGTCTTTTCCCTCGAAGTCGTATTTTTTATGCCCACCTTTATAATACCAGTCCGTAAAGGCATCTTGAGTATCGGGGACTATTATTTTTGCCTTTTTTCCATAATCGATCATGTTTGCATGTGATGATACTGCATTTCTTGCCCAGTCAACACGAGCCCACTCTTTTAAATTCTTTTTTTTAGTGACCATTTATATCCCTCTTTATCGTTTGCCCCCTCCCCGTCTTTGTTTTTACAGGTTTACCATTCCTCATTGGATAGTTGCTTATTAACAACTCTGTTTTATCTTTATTATTACTTGCACTATTCAAGGAATACTTCGTCCGCACTTGGTATATATAAAGTCCTAATTTACGAGCGATTTTTCTTACTTCCGGGCAATCATTATATGAGACGAGACATTTACCTTTTGCTCTTGCAGCTGCCTGTAAGACACGCTCTGGTGTGGCTGATCTATCATCATGCTTATACAGCCCTCTTGATTCTCCATAATATGGTGGATCCATATAGATAAAGGCGTTCTTGTTATCGTAATCTTTAATAACTTTCTCAAAATCTCTGTTCTCTATCTTTACCCCACGAAGTCGGTCCTGTTGTTCTCTACCGATCTTTTTAATACCCTCCTGTCCTCCTCCCTTCCCTTTCGTTTTAGCCGTGGACGGTGCATAATAACCATTATTCATCACACCACCAAAACTCCGTTTATTAAGGTATAGGAAACGGTTTACTTTTGATTGCGGGGTTTTAGGCTTACTTTTTTTATATTTCTCATATCGTTCTCGTGATGCACGTAAATTTGCCTTTTTAAAAGATACGTCAGGTCTTCTGCATGCTTTGTAAAAATCTATTAAATCTTTATCTTTATCATTGATAATCTCTTTTTTAGCTCTCGGCTTTGCAAAGAAGACGCTCCCACCACCAACAAAAGGCTCAATATATGTGTCATGCGGGGGAATTCTTTTTAAGATCTCTTTTTTTAGTCCTCTCTTTCCACCGGGATAACAAAGAATTGGGTTCATTTATATCACGTCCGCCATTTATTTATCTTTACTTTTGTTCTGTTTTTTCTTGGTTTTTTATTCTGTATTGCTCTCAGCTGTTTGATCTCGGCTGCATGGATCTTTGCAAGAGCAGCATAATGGTTGCCTTGATCACGAGCATACTCGGCTAATTTTTTGAGCCGGTTCTTGTCCGCTTTCGTCTCAACTTTCTTCATGAGCTCTAACCGTTCTTTACGCTTTTTCTTGTAGTCTTCTACCAGATTAAGAGCATCTTTCATCTCAACTTGTTCAGTCTTTATCATGAAGCCATATTTTGTAGTCATATCTTATCATCTCGTGTTTTAGAATGCAAGGAATGTAAACCAAGGTACGGCTATCCCTATACCTATCACATATTTTAAAGCAGTTCCTATCGTACTGCTTGATTCGGGCAGGATCATGAATATTTCTATAAACACTGCAAGAGACCAAATATAACAGATGATCTGACCGATCGTGAACGGTCTTTCCAATCCGAATAGTTCTGATATTCCAAAATCATAAGTAAGCGAGTATTTGATTGATAGCAACGGATTTATAACATCACCGAATACCTTCATCACCTGTGAACCTATCGATGCGATCATATTCGAAACAGACTGACCGATCCTCTCGATCAACCCGAGCGACTGATATTGTGCTGACTGTTGTTCCGCCTCGACTCGTGATTTGATCTGCTCGCTTCCTAACATCTGGTTATAATACGTCTCAATAACTTGCGTGTTCATGTCAGGACGGAATACTATAAACTGCGAGTTGTATTCTTCGATCGTTCTGATTGGTCCTTGTATCTCTGATAACGGCACTGAAAAATAAACGGGCATGGCAGAATAGAACATGTTCTCATGATACAACATCACCTGACCGTCTCTGACAGGAGCGATCATCTCTCCAGATTGAAGATTGGCACGACGTTCTGTCACGCTCGGGACATTGTTAGGATGGACATGCGACAGGTTGAACGGTTCAAACTTGCCAACGTTTTCTGGCAATAAACTTTTGGATGGAGTGCCCTCAGTGGTGACAGTGATCTGAAGATCTTTAGCAACATTGGATGACGATATTTGTTCTGCCTCTGCAAAGATCTGATCACTATATCCTGCAGGCACTCCAGGGGCAAACATGGCTACGATAAGAAAATAAACAGCACCGAATATGATTAGGCTGGTTAGATACCTGCTCATCCTAACTTCCTCCGCCCATCGTTCTTGTAAAAGATATAATCACTAATGCAACGGCAAAGATCGCAATCACGAATATCACGTATGTAGGTACGATCATTATGCCAGTTGATGCTGTTATTCCTGCACAGACAAGCAACATGCCTACCAATCCGATAACTCCTATCCTCCATCCTCCGATCTGTGCGAATATTGCGGCGATGATTAGGATTGCCATCATATAGAGGATCTCTTTATGAGCGAACGCTGTATTTACGGCATCAGTTATGAATCCCGTACCCTCATTTATATATCCCGTCACATCTCCCACACCGGTAATTTGTCCATTACCATTACCACCTAAACCCAGTCCTCCTCCACTTATCGGTGGTGGCTGTATTGGTGTTGCGGGTGTTACTGTTGGCATTATTAGTGGTGTCATCTTAACCGCTGGTGGTTGAGTGACTGAATATGCCCCAGTCATTCTTCCAGTGGTTTTGCTGGATGGCATGGCTGGTGGTTGAGTTATAGAGTACGTTGATGTGTTCGCCTGCTTTGGAGAATATACGGCAGGCTCATCTCCATACGTTGTGGTTCTTATGGCATAATCTGTTGTTGTGGCTTGTTCATCCTCTGGTGCAGGTCTGGTTGTATATGTGCCAGACCGAACATCTGGATAGAGGTCTGCTGCTGTTTTTGCAGCATCTGACAACTGATTAAAAAAAGTTTTAGTTTGTGTTATGGTGTTTGTTGTGTCTGTCTTGGCATCATCTTTTGTAATAACAGTGTCACTGGTAGTTTGATCTGTAGTAGCAACAGTAACATCTTGTGCCGTAGTAAGAGAGACAGAGAAAAAGGGAGTTATCACTAATAATAAGAGAAGAGAGACTAAAAAAATACTAACTCGTGCTGGATCATCTTGTATTGCCATAATTGCCTCATCTTTACCATGTTTATACCAGTCTTCATAGTGCTGATGCAACTTGTTGCAAAAACAAAGATAGAGATCCAAATACTGATTGAATGAGATAAACCATCATCTGCGATGAGGGCATACATGACGAGATTATTAAATATGGTATTGCCATTTTACTTGCCTCCGGTTATTCCTATTGCTAATATGACAGTTTTAATAATTATGCCCATCTCAGCAGCACACGCCTGCATTACTGGACCCCAATACGCAATCATAGAATCTAACAATCCGCCTATTCCGTCATCGTTTGTTAAAAAAGATTTGAAATTAAAATTACTCATTATTGTACCTCCTATATTGTTATGATCCTTCTTCCCCGCCGCCGAACCAGCCGATAATAGCAAATATCAATCCGATCATGAGCATTACAACAACTATAACAGGTATGTATCCCCAGATGGTCGCCAATAGTGTCGGCTGCATATCTGGTCCAACCGCCAGATTCTCTGGCAATCCACCAAACATCTGAAACGCAATCGGTAAAAGTATCCCAGCAAGAATGATGCCCACTCCGAGAGCAATAATTGCCTCTACCATCTCTTTGAGGGTGAATGCCCCGTTATCATCATGAATAAAATCCCTGGTTGTTTTCATTAATTTCATATTCTTCGCATCTTGCTATTTTTACTTTATATATAGAATTTGAAAAAATTAAAAAATAATGTAAATTATTCGCTATTACCAGTCTTGCAATCATATTGTGCTATCTGGACTTACTGGTTTCTCATAGAGTCCATGGCGTAATATATAACTGCAATCGCTATTGCAAGAACAACCATCATGGGTATTAACGACCAGAGATTCTCAAGCCCAGACAACGATCCTGTAAAATCAATATCTGCACTTGTGAACATGTTCAAAGATACTGGAAGTAGAGCACCCGTAATGATTAATCCGATTGCTAAATACATTATGCCTTGTATGTCAAATGCTTTTGCCATTCTCTAATACACCTCTTTAAATTTTTTATATTTTGTTTAAATTAAATAATTTAAAAATAAAAACTCTGTAATTACAACCCAATCAGTTTTGATAAGGACTGCATCAAACC
>Ga0116157_10003709_pt1 | contig 14516 bp, 14 predicted proteins | sample AD_UKC048_MetaG_FD_89882 | JGI IMG/M metagenome (GOLD analysis project Ga0116157, IMG submission 89882) | Active sludge microbial communities of municipal wastewater-treating anaerobic digesters from USA - AD_UKC048_MetaG | ecosystem: Engineered > Bioreactor > Anaerobic > Digestate | place: USA...
GGCCTAATCAACGTTGACTTCGCTGATGTCAAGGCGATTATGAAAGAATCAGGTTCTGCTCTCATGGGTATTGGTTCTGGCACTGGAGAAAATCGAGCGGTTGACGCGGCCAAAGCGGCCATTGATTCCCCGCTTTTAGAATTGTCTATTGAGGGCGCTAAGGGCGTTCTATTTACCATTACTGGCCCGAGTGACTTGACTATGAATGAAGTCAATGAGGCCGCTCGGCTGATCACAGCTTCGGTTGATTCTGGGGCTAAAATAATTTTTGGTACCACCATTGATGATAATCTAAAAGGTGAAGTGGCCATTACCGTGATTGCCACCGGTTTTGGCGAAGAATCAGCCAAACGAGATTCCAAATTCTCTGGCCCGGCCACTTTTATCAATCCCATCCAAACCTCCAGTACTTTTATCCCCAAAGTCAGCAAAGAGGTGTCCGCGCCGACCAAAAATCCTTCTGATCCTATTGACAACCCCCATGATCGTTCAGCAAAACTGCCGACCAAAGACTTTTTGAGCGGTGATGTGGATGAGTTTGAAATCCCCACCTTTATTAGAAGAAAAATGAAATAATCATCTGCGTTTAATTATCAACCACCCAATTTTCACGGGTGGTTTTTGTTTTATCTTTTTTATGTTATAATATTATTATTCTGACCTTTTTATTTCCTAATTTTTATTCCTATGGCCAAGCCAGCCGCCCCTATAAAAATTCTAATTGTTGATGATGAGAGACCTATTGCCAATGCCTTGTGTATTAAGCTCAAAAAAGAAGGTTTTGAGGCCGAGGTCGTTTCCAATGGCGCGGAAGCCTTAGAAAAAATAGCCCATGATAAGTACAGTCTTATTTTTTTGGATCTTATGATGCCCAAAATTTCCGGTTTTGAGGTTCTGGAGATTCTTAAAAGCAAAAAAAATAAAATTCCCATTATTGTTTCCTCCAACCTGAGCCAGCCCGAAGATATGACCAAAGCCAGGGCCTTGGGCGCGGCTGATTATTTTGTTAAGTCCGATACCACTCTTGGAGAAGCCATTATTAAGGTTAAAAATTTTTTAAATAAGCACTAAATAAAATATGCCAGCCAAAACAAAACTTGATTTTCGGGAAATACTTTTAAAACAAAATTATATTTCTGAGGAGAATCTTCGGGCCGCCGAGCTTGCTAGTAAGAATAAAAAAATTTCCTTTTTAGACTATCTTTTTTCCGAAGGCTTAATCAGCAAAGACCTCTTGGGCCAAGCCGTTTCAGAACATTATGGTGTTGCCTATGCCGACCTCAACACCCAGATTCCACCAGTGTCTCAAATTTTGACTATTCCGGAAGCTCTAGCCAAAAAATATCATTTAGTTTTATTTAAAATAACCAAGAGCAAAATCGTTGTCGCCACCGACCAGCCAGATAATCAGTTAATCATCGCCGATTTGAAAAAAATTTTTCCTGGTCAAAAAATCACCCTGGCCTATTCTTTGAGTGAAGATATTGAACAGGCTCTTAATTCTTATCATCAGACCCTGGATACTCGTTTTAATAAGATTATTAAAGAAGAAAACCAGATTGCCCCTGAAATTATTGAAGAGATATTGGCTGATGCCCTTAGTTTCAATTGCTCCGATATTCATTTTGAGCCTCAAAAAAAGGCGTTATTATTCGTTTTCGTATTGATGGTCTGCTCCAAGAAGCTGGTCTCATTGAATATCGTTATTATGAAAATATTATCAATCGCTTCAAAGTCTTGTCCCAACTGCGCATTGACGAACACCGTACCACTCAAGATGGCGCTTTCCGGATAGCCATTCCGGCCGGCGAGGTTGATGTCCGTCTTTCTATTGTCCCGACTTTTTACGGAGAAAAGATTGTCTTGCGCCTCTTGGCCAAGCATGTGGATATTGCCAGTTTGGAGAGCTTGGGATTGTCAGAAACAACCCAGAAAATTATTGAGGAATCTGTCAAAAAGCCTTTTGGCATGATTTTGACCGCTGGTCCCACGGGTTCCGGTAAGACAACTACCCTTTATGCCCTATTAAAAAAAATAAATAACGTGGAGAGAAATGTCACCTCTATTGAAGATCCGGTGGAGTATCTTTTGGCCGGTGCCAATCAAATTCAGGTCAATCAGGAAAAAGGTATTACCTTTGCCAAGGGTTTGCGCTCCATTGTCCGTCAGGATCCGGATATCATTTTGGTTGGCGAAATCAGAGATCGGGAAACGGCGGAAATCTCGGTCAATGCCGCTCTGACCGGCCATCTTTTATTTTCTACCTTTCATGCCAACAATGCCTCGGCTGTCATCCCGCGCCTTATTGATATGGGCGTTGAACCATTTCTTCTGGCCTCCACTCTGGATTTGATCATCGCCCAGAGATTGGTTAGAAAGATTTGTGACAATTGCCGGTCTACCTATGATCCGGCCACCAACCAGCTGTCTCTTCTGCCGGTAGAAATTGCCGAACAACTGAAAAAAACAAAAATTTTTTATCGCGGCAAAGGTTGCCCCTCTTGTAATAATACTGGTTATAAGGGTCGGATCGCTATTTTTGAACTTCTCAAAATTACCCCCGAAATTCAGGAACTAATCACTCAGAAAGCCCCAGCTCAGGCTATCTGGGCCACCGCCAAAAATCAGGGTTCTCATTCCCTTTTTGCTGATGGTTTGGAAAAGGTGAAAGTAGGTGTTACCACCGTTGACGAGCTCCTTCGTGTCGCTCCCATTGATGCCTAAATTTTTTTATGAATAAAATAAGAGAAAATCACGCTTCTCATTTTGCTTATTTTGGATTGCGTTCCAAGGCTTATGAACTGATTGAAAATCTTTCCAATTTTATCAATGCCGGCCTGGACATTATCACTGCCCTAGAAGCCATGTACGAGGAGGAAAGCAATGAGCGTTTGAAAAAATTACTTAGGCGCCTTATTTTTAACGTTCAATCAGGGTTATCACTCTCCGCCTCTTTTGCCAAGGAAAATTTTTTTGACCTCTATACGATTTCCTTTATTCGCTTGGGAGAGCAATCGGGCAAACTGGGGGATAGCTTAAAACTGTTGGTGCTTCAGCGGGACAAAGAGCGTCTTTTCCGTTCCAAATTGAATTCTTCCTTGCTCTATGTGGTGATTATTTTTCTGGTCACTATTTTTGTTGGTGTTGGCACTGCTTGGTTTACTTTACCGAAAATCGCCGACGTTTATAAAGATCTTGGCGCCGAGCTACCTTTTCTAACTAAAATTATCATTGGCCTTGGTTTATTTTTTAGCCGTTATGGTTATCTTGTTGTCCCTCTTTTATTTTTGCTGATCGGCGCTACTTTTTATTTTCTCTTTAGTTTTCCGAAGACCAAATTTATCGGCCATATTATTCTTTTTCGCCTGCCTTTTATTTCGCGCTTGATCAAATATGTGGAGATTTCCCGCGCTTGTTATCTCTTGGGCTATATGCTTTCAGCCGGTCTTGATATTTCTTCCGCCCTTAGATCCTTGCCCGGTATTACCACTTTTAATAATTATAAAAAACTCTATCTCTTTTTGGCGGCCAGGGTTGAAGAAGGCAATTCTTTCCAAAAAAGTCTCAGCGCCTATCCCGGGGTTAAAAAATTGATCACGTCTGATGTCCGGCAAATTTTAATGGCCGCCGAAAAGGCCGGTACGCTTTCTGACACCTTTTTGCGGGTGGCCACCACTTATGAAAATCGCGCCGAGAGTGTGGCCAGGAATTTACCGGTTGTTTTGGAACCGCTACTTTTAATTTTTGTCGCCGTCGGTGTTTTGCTTTTTGTTCTTGGCACCATCATTCCTATTTATAATTTTTCCAGCTTGATCTAAAAATTATGGAACATTTGTCTCGCCACAATTCTGGTTTTACTTTGGTAGAGGTGGTCGTAACCATCTTTTTATTGTCTTTCATCGCCGCTATTTCGGTCGGTTCCTATCAAATTTACCGTCAAAAAAATGATTTTTTCCTGGCTCGCGACACCATTATTACTGCTCTTCGTCGAGCCGAGGCCAAAGCCCTGGCAGTTTCCTCTGATAGCGATTGGGGTGTAAGTTTTGCCAATCAACAGGTCTTTGTTTTTCAAGGTAATAATTTTCAAAACCGCCCGCAGGATTTTGACGAGACACATGCCCTGCCAGGCAATCTCAATATTAGCGGTGCTACGGAAATTATTTTTCATAAATTTATTGGCCAGCTCAGCGCTCCAGCCAGGCTTACTTTATCTGCCAATGATCTCCATACTGAAATCCAAGTTAACTCCAAGGGTTTTATCACTTACTGATAATACTTTTGGTTTTTCCGTAGCCGAAGCGGTTGTTGCCACGGCTTTTTTTGCTATTATTGCCACCTCTCTCATTTCCACCCTTATTTATATCAATAGATTAGCCTACGAGAGCGGCTCTAGGGCGAGAGCGACCTTATTGGCCGAAGAAGGCTTGGAAGCGGCCCGCAATCTCCGTGATAATAATTTTTCTAATCTGGTTGATGCTACCCACGGTCTTTCCATGGCCGGCAATCAGTGGATTTTTTCTGGTGCAAGCGATACCATCGATGGTTTTTCTAGACAGTTGACTATTTCTTCGCTTGATTCCGATACCAAAAAAATCATTAGTCAAGTCTCCTGGACCGCTCGAGGCAATGAATATTCTCTTTCCCTAACTGACCGTCTGACCAACTGGCAAAAAATAGTCAAGGTGATTGGCGACTGGTCAACTACTAGCCTTGAGGCTAGCCTGGATTTATCCGGCACCGATGATGGCCGAAAGATCCAAGTTGTTGGCAACTATGCCTATGTTGTTCGCGCTGATGGCACGCCCGATTTTGCGGTTATCGATATTCACGATCCAGCCAATCCAGTAGTGGTTGGCTCCCTGTCTTTGGTCGGCGGCCCAACCAATATTTTTGTTTCTGGCGGCTATGCTTATGTTTCCTCGGATGACAATAATGGCGAATTGAAAATTATAAATATTGCTAATTCTTCCGCTCCGACCCTGGCTGGCACCTATAATGCCCCAGGCAACGGTGGCGGCAATGGCATTTATGTTGTCGGTAATACCGCTTATCTTGGTCGCACCAACTCCGGCTCCAATCCCGGCTTTTTGATTATTGATGCCACCAATCCAGCTAGCCCCACCTTACTGGGTTCTATGAATTTGGGAAAAATTGTTTACGAGGTTGTGGTCTCCGGCGATTATGCCTACCTGGCCACTGGTGATAATAATTTTGAATTAAGAGTAGTGAATATTAACAACCCCGCCTCTTTATCTTATGCTGGCTCATTAAATCTTTCTACCAATACCGACGCTACCACTATTGCCGTGTCTGGTAATACTTTATTTATCGGTCAGGGTAGCACCCTTCATCTCGTCAATATTACTACTCCGACCGCGCCTTCGTTACTCGGCTCTCTTTTGGTAGCTGGCACACTCAATGATATTGCCCTTGACCTCGGCGACAATAAATATGTTTTTATCGCTACCGGCGATCCCAATAATGAATTTAAAGTAATCGATATCACCAACCCGGGAACGCCAGTTATTTTTGGCCAGTATGACTTGACTGATATTAATTCTCTTTTGGGTATCGCCTATGATTCTACCTTGGATCGGGCCTTGGTTGTTGGTCAGGCAGATAGCCAAGAATTCGTCATTATCTCGCCTCATTGATATGCATAAAATATTTTCTCGTCAATTCAATTCTAATCAAACTCATCAGGGCTTCACTCTGGTGGAACTGGTTTTTTATCTGGCCATTGCCGCCATTATGATCCTTAGTATTTCCAATCTCTTCGGGGTTATTTCTGAAATGCGCCTTCGAAATCAGGTCGCCTTGACTGTGGAAGAAGAGGGGAGACACGCCCTGAATTATATTCTCCAAACCGTCCGCAATTCTAGTAGTGTTGCCAACCCTAGTCCAAATAATATCGGAGCCAGCCTGAGTCTAAATATCGCTGGCGTGGCCAATGTTTTTGATTTATATACCAATCGCCTCAGATTGACCGAAGGCGCGAGTCAATCCATATTTCTCACCTCTGACAAATTAATCGTTTCCAATCTGACCTTTCAAAATCTGGCTAACTCCTCGACCAAAGACAATATCCGGGTTCAATTTGAGTTGCGCTATCTTAATTCCGCCTCCCGCTCCTCTTATAATTATGGTAAAATTTTTATAGGCACTGCCCAAAGGCGTTAATTTTTATGCCCCAAAAATCTTCAGGTTACATTATTCTCTATAGCGTCATTATCCTAGGCTCGGTCGCTCTGGCCACCATTGTTTCTTTATCTTATTTTCTGATTACCGAAAGCCGGAGTACCAGTCTCTATAATCAATCACTTCAGGCTCGCTTTTTGGCTGATTCTTGCGCCGAGCTCGGGCTCTTGGCCATTAGGGATAATCTCAATTTTTCCGGCACCAATAATTTTATTTTAGAACAAGGAAGTTGTACTTATACGGTGATAAATTCCGGTGGCGCTGTCCGTGAAATTAGAGCGATTGCCACGGTTGAGGAGGTCGTTAGAAAAGTAAAGGCTATTACCAATCAATTGACTCCCCAAATTGAACTCGCTTCTTGGCAAGAGGTGGCTGATTTTTAAAAATATTTATGACCAGCTCCGGCGTTAGAAAACTCAATCTTATTTTTATCTTGCTGTTCTTGGCCCTGCTCATCAGCGGTTCGTTTTACATTACCCGTACTCACTCCAATAGCCTTCTCAAAGAATCGGAGCGCGCTATTCTGATCTCCCAGATTGCCGCTACCGGTATTGACGGTGAGATGATCAAACAGCTTCAAGCCTTGCCAACAGATGAAGGAACCACAGCCTTTGAGAGCGTCAAAAAAAGATTAGAGGCTTACTTGAAAGCCGATAATCGTCTTCGTTTTGTTTATTTATATACCGAGAGAAATGACCGTCTGTATTTTATGGCTGATTCCGAGCCGCGCTCTTCCGCCAACTATTCTCCGCCGGGTCAGGAATACGCGGAAGCCACCGCTTTTTACAAAGAACCTTTTTTCACCAAAGAATCTTTGATCACCAAGCCGGTCACTGATCGCTGGGGCGAGTGGGTCAGTGTTTTGACCCCCATTGTTGATGAGCGTACCGGTGGAGTCTTTGCCGTTTTGGGTATGGATTATCCGGCCAGCTATTGGACCGCTGTGCCTATTCGGGCCACTGCCCAAGCAGTACTAGAAATTTTAATCGCCCTTTTTCTAGTTAGCATTATCTTTTTAGTTTTCAAAAAAGTTATTAAAAAAGAGGAAAAGTTTAGTTCTCTAATAAAAAATATCCCCGGTGCCGCTTTCCGTTGCCGGCTAGACAAAGATTGGACCATGGAATTTATCAGTGGCCAGATCGAAGCTATCAGCGGCTACCCGGCGAGCGACTTTATTAATAATAATATTCGCAGTTATGCCAGCATTATTTACAAAAAAGATGCCAAGCTGGTAGTGGATATTATAAGTAAAGCAGTTGTTAAAAAAGAGAATTATACTCTCGAATATCGTCTGCAAAACAAGGACAAGCGCACGGTCTGGATCAAGGAAAACGGGCGGGCGATTTATGATTATCGCGGCCGGCCAATCTTTCTTGACGGCATTATTTTAGACGTTTCCGAAGATAAAGAGATTTTGACTGAAGTTAAAAACCGACAATTAGAACTAGAACAAATGACCAAATTTATGGTTGGCCGTGAACTAAAAATGATTGAATTAAAAAGACAATTAAAATTAAACAGCGATAAGTAAATGTCTATTAAGCTAAAAATAATTATATATTTCAGTTTGATTTTTCTTACGGTGGTTGCCATCAGCAGTTATACGGTTTTTATTTCCAACAAAATAGGCCAATATCTAGAAAGCAGTCTCCCCAACTATATTATTGAGGTTCAAAAATCATCTCGCCTCAATGCCCTCGCTGAACTTATTCGTTATGATGACGAAGTCCTGACTCAATCCGCCAGAAATTACGCCTTTACCGGCGATAAGAGCTGGCAGGAGCGCTATTATGAATTTGTACCCAAGCTTGACGCGCAAATCAAATCAGCACTAAAGCTGGGCGATGCCGAAGACAAAGCGATTTTTGAAAGTATCAATCAATCTAATCTAGCCCTGATCGCTCTTGAGACTGAGTCAATGAACTATGCCAGTGCCGGCGAACTGGCCCAAGCCCAAAAAATATTGGATAGTCAGGAATACCACGGGCAAAAAGATATTTATCTCGCTGGCTTGGAAAAATTTCTCGCTCGCCGGGGTGTCGATTTTGATTCTGTTTTGGCTGTATCGACATCTCGGTTGGAAGAAAACAAGCTTGGACTCACGCGTTTAATCGATCAACAATCATTTTTTGCTCTCGGATTTGGGGCTTTGTTCGTTTTCGTTCTCTTATTTTTATTTTATTTTATTTTCCAGACATTTATGTTTCCGCTCGGTGTTTTTAAAAAAACCGCCCGAGCGATTATTCGAGGCGATCTGAAAGCTAGAGTGGCTATCAAGAACAAGGATGAAATCGGCGATTTTGCCATTGATTTCAACCAAATGACTTTTTCTTTGGCTGAAGCGCTGGAAAACGTTAATAAGAAAGTTATGGCGCAGACCAGAGAACTTAGTCGTTCTGCTACCGACCTAGCCAAGCAAAAAAAGGCTATTCTCAATATTTTGGAGGACGTTGAAGAAGAAAAAAATAAAGCCGAAAGTCTAGCCGCGATTGTCAAAAATGCTGAAGAGGCGATCATCGGCAAAAAACTTGATGGTACGATTACTAGCTGGAATCGGGGTGCGGAGATTCTCTATGGTTATTCAGCCGAGGAAGCCATTGGTCGCTCGGTAAAAATACTCGTTCCCAAAGATAAGCGCGCTGAGCTGGACAAAATTTTGGCAGCCATCAAAGTCGGCGGCCGCTTGGATCATAGCCAGACCGTCCGGCAGAGAAAAGACGGTAGTTTGGTGGATGTTTCTCTCTCTATTTCTCCGATCAAAAATGCCAGCGGGCAAATTATCGGTGCCTCTTCTATTGCCATGGATATCACCAAAGAAAAACAAATAGATAAAGCCAAAACTGAATTTGTTTCTTTGGCTTCACATCAACTGCGTACCCCGCTCTCGGCTATCAATTGGTATGCCGAAATGCTTTTGGCTGGTGATGCTGGCCAGATTAATGCCGAGCAAAAACAATACTTGGAAGAAATTTATCGTGGCAACCAACGCATGGTTGAGCTGGTCAATACTCTGCTCAATGTTTCCCGTCTGGAGCTCGGCACTTTTATGGTTGAGCCAAAATTATTATTGATTACCGACATAGCCGCCGAAGTGATTAAAGAACTGAAACCTCTCCTGGAAAGAAAAAAAGTCACCCTAAAAACAAAATTTGAACCCCAATTGCCGAAAATGATGCTCGACCCCAAGCTGACGGCCATTATTCTTCAAAACCTGCTCTCCAATGCCGTTAAATACAATAAAGACAAAGGTTCGGTTGACTTTAGTCTAGCCGCCACCAAAGATAATTATTTAGAAATAAAAATCAAAGACACCGGGCTCGGCATTCCGCAAAACCAAAAAACCAAAATATTTGGCAAGCTTTTCCGGGCTGACAATGTCCGCGCTACCGATGTTGAAGGTACTGGCCTCGGCCTCTATATTATCAAATCCATCGTAGAGAACACCGGCGGCAAGATTTGGTTTGATTCCGTGGAGAATAAAGGCACCACCTTTTATGTCACCCTGCCACTTTCGGGCATGTCTGCCAAAAAGGGCGAAAAAAAGCTCTCTTAGCTATTGGCTTAAAGATATTTATCCCCTTGCTTTTTTGTCATATTTTGCTAAATTAAAGTAAAGCCTTACCTTACTCGTTTTCAAAAAATCATATGAAAAACCAACTGGATAAAATTATCTATTTTGTCAAAAATACCGGGGACAAGGTTATTGTCCTAAAAGATAACAGCGAATTTATTATAATGCCGTTGGATGACTATGAGGGTCTATTCCGTCACAAAAAAGAATTGGCGGCTCTGAGCGAGGAGGAAATGCTCTCGCGCGTCAACCGCGAGATTGCCCTCTGGCGTGAATCCCAAAAAATTTGTGTTGGCGAAGTTATTCCTCCTGAAGAAAAAAATATCAATTTTTATCCTTCCGCCCGTCTACGTGATGACAATTTCTATTACAACCATCTGGACGAGGCCGTGGATGAAGATCTCTGGGTGGAACCGGACTGGACCGAAGATGGGGATGAAGATTATGATGAATTTGATCCCGAGGAAGAATTGGATTTGCCACCAGATTTTTTTGGGCCAGAAGAAAAACCAGAAAACAAAAAGGGCGCCGACGATATCAGTCTGCCCCTAGAGCACAGAGATTCTGAGTACAAACCGACGAGCGATCGACCAGCCCCCAAAAAAAGAATTAATAATTTTGGCTATGCCAATCCGATAGATACCGATGGTCCAGTAAGCGAACGGGGCTATGGCGAGAGTTATGACCATATTCCACCTCCACCGAGTAGATAGCCCCTTATTCTTCCTATTAAGTTATTAATCACAATTCCCGCCCTGCTAAAGAGCGGGTTTTTAACACCTTGTTTTTCCCTTGTTATCATAATCGCAAACGAACCAAGTGCATAAAAGGAGGGCGCCACACATCGCTTATCAGTTATTACTAGGGATTGCCCAAGACAAAGCAAAGCTTTCCCCTGAGCAAAAAAGACACCTAAAAAAAGTGTTAATTTCTATGGCGCGTTGAATGGGGCATCTCTTTCTGAGAGGCTCCATTTTTTATTTTTCCGGCCCCATTAGAGTCTCCAAAAAAGAGACCAAGTTTTTACCAGAACCACCGTTAATCCAACGTAACAATAAAATCAATATCAGACACAATGTGTTGACTTTATATTTAATTGTGCTAAGATGTTTTAAACCATGGAAAAGAAAAAAGGAGGATGTATGTTAAAAAAATTATTTCTTATTATTTTAGTGGTGCTTATACCTCTTACCGTAGTCAATTGCGGTGGTGGCGGTAAAAGTGGTAATCACCATCATGATTCGGTCTGTAGGCACCCCAAGCATTTATCAAAAAAAGCGTATCGGCCGAAAAAGATTAGCCGCCACCGATATAATTTAATTATTGTACCCTTTTTTGGCTTCTGCTGTTGGGTGGTTTATCGCCAACGGCAATTGTCGTTGGCGCCGGTGATTAAAATTTAATCAGAGATCCTCTTGCGAGGATCTCATTTTTTATATTCAAAAAACATCTCCTTGCTGAAGATGTTTTTAGTTTTTCCTACAATCCCACGCTTTTATTTGCCACCAGCTTTTTCACTCTCTCTATGAATTCTTCCTTTCCAAACTCCGTCGCTTCTCTTTCCCCGCGTTTGCGCACCTGGAGCTTTTCCGAATTCATTTCCTTGTCGCCGATCACCAGCATATAAGGGATTTTTTCCGCTACGGCCTTTCTGATTTTATTACCTACGGTTTCGTTTTCACTCCAGACTTCCGCTCGGATTTCTTCCGCTCGCAGTTCATCCGCCAGCTTCTGACAGTACGCAATGTGTGTCTCCGCCACCGACAGGATTGCCACCTGGACTGGAGAGAACCACAAAGGGAAAGCCCCGGCATAATGCTCGATCAAAACACCCAAAAACCGTTCGAACGATCCGAAAAGCGCGCGGTGCAACATGTATGGCTGTTCTTCCTCACCCTTAGCATTGGTGAAAGTCATGCCAAAACGACTGGGCAAGTTGAAATCAAACTGCAAGGTAGAACATTGCCACTCGCGGCCCAAAGCATCTTTGATTTTGAAATCCAGCTTGGGGCCATAGAATACCGCCCCGCCGACATCTTTTTGATAATTCAATTTTTTATCCTTAGCCACTTTCTCCAAAACGCTCTCGGTGAAATCCCAGCCCTCGTCCATACCGGCGTATTTATCATTACTCGGTTCCCTGACTGACAGATAGACTTTGACATCTTCAATTTTAAAGCCGAATGATTGATAGATAAACAGAATAAAATCCACTACCCGTTTCAGTTCCTCTTCCACCTGATCCGCCCGGCAGACAATGTGCGCGTCATCCTGAGTAAAGCCACGCACCCGCGTTAGTCCGGACAATTCGCCTTTTTTTTCAAAACGGTAAACAGTGCCGCATTCGGCCCAGCGTAGGGGAAACTCGCGGTAAGAATGTAGATTATTTTTATAAATTCGCACGTGGAAAGGACAATTCATCGGTTTCAAAAGATAGGTTTCTGGCTCTTTTACCTTTTCTTTATTCTGACTTTCCAGGAGACTCTGACCGGCCTCAATCGGGGCGTACATACTTTCGTTATAAAAACCCCAGTGACCGGAAGTTTCCCAGAGAGTTTTATTGCCGATATGCGGCGTGCGTACCAACTCATAACCGTTTTTTAAATGCTCGCGGTACCAAAAATCTTCAATTATACGCCAAAGCAAAGCGCCCTTGGGATGCCACAAAGGTAGTCCCAAGCCCACCATTTCGTCAATATGAAACAGATTGAGTTCCTTGCCGATTTTTCGGTGGTCTCTTTTTTCCGCCTCTTCGAGCAAGTGCAGGTATTCTGCCAGCTCGTTTTTATTCCCAAAAGCCGTGCCATAGATTCTGGTCAGCATTTTGTTCTTTTCATCCCCATGCCAATATGCCCCGGCCATTTTCATTAATTTAAAAGCTTTGATTTCACCGGTTGATTTCACGTGCGGCCCGGCGCACAAATCGACAAAACCGTCAGCCAGTTCATTGCCCACCCAGTAGACTGTGGCTTTCTCGCCACGCGCTTCGATTTCGTCCAGCCATTCTTGTTTATATTCATTACCCTGGAATAATTTCTTGGCTTCGGCTACGGATATTTCCTTTTTAGTGATAGGCAGGTTTTCTTTGACGATTTTCCCCATCTCCTCTTCAATCTTGGGAAAATCAGCCTCGGATATTTTTGTCTCCGAATCAAAATCAAAATAAAAACCATCGTTCGTGGCCGGTCCCATCGCCGGTTTTATTTTGTTCGGCCATAGGCGCATCATGGCCATGGTCAAGACATGCTCGGCCGAGTGCCGGAGCGCCCACAAGCGTTCTTTCGGTTGTTCGTTGGACATATGTTTATAATTTTTAATTTCTAATTTTAAATTAATCTCCCTCTCTTGACACCTATTTCTCTTCTGGCTAAAATAAAAACTAAAAGCGCAGAAAAAGAAAAAATAGAGAAAGGGCTTATCATGAAAAGCAACAAAGAAGAACCTCAACTGGTTACCACCGAAGCTGTTTGTATTAAAACCACCAAATTTAAGAGCCCCGTCGTTACTAAAGGGGTTATAATAATAGTTGGTGGTCAACGCGCCGTCCAAGATTCTGAAACGGCGATATGGATTCTAAATCCTAATTTTAAATCATAAAAACCTCCGTCCCAGAATGTTCTAATCCAAAATTAGACTTCTCTGGGACGGAGGCTATTTTTTTATCTACGCCTTCCGCGGTTCCACCCGTATTGTCCGGCCTTGCGTCGGACCACTCATCAAATTGTCGCCAAAGCTTGGGGCTGGTCGCCGTTCAACAACGCAGGCTTGGTAGTGCCTGCCAATCACTTTGGCAAATTAATTATATTCTTATTTGCGCGCTTGTCAAATTTTTTACTTTCCTTGAATCTTTATTTCAATATGATTTTTCAAGATTGGCACCTTTTTCACCCAGAAAGGGGAGAAGTCCACTCGCACATTCTTGATTGCTTTGAATTGTGAAAAATATAATTCCAGGTCGCTTTTGGTAAAACCGACCAAGATATTTTTATCAAAGATATTTTTGGTCGGATCAAAATTGGCCAAGCCGCTGATTTTGACATTGATCGTCGCTTCCTGCTTGGCTGGGTCGAACGCCACTAGTTCATAGTGCAGACTTTCCCGATTGATATTTATTTCTGTTCCTTGGTTGCCGCTGTTATTTTGCAGTTCTTCGCTGGCGGCTTGAAAAATTTTTTCTTCCTCAGCAAATACGGCTCCGACGGTTATTCCCCCGTTTAATTTAAATGATGAAACCTCGTCGCCCAATTTCTTATCGGTTGTAAGTTCTTGTTCGCCTGTCTCCGCTTGTCCGCCGACCAAAGACAGATTGTTGTTTTCCGGTTGTGCCAAAATTTTTGTCACCATCGTTTCCAGCTGTTTTTTCTTGAATTGTTCTATCGCTTGATCTATATCCGCCTGGGTTAATATGCCTATTTTCTTTTCTCCGTTTTTCATCGCTTCTAGCGATTCGGCGTAGATCAATTTTTGCAAGTCTGTTGATAGACCGGGAATTGTGAAACTAGTCGCTTCCACTTCTCCCGCCTTGCCTGGCTTGTCCGCGTAGACCTCTGCTTCCGCACTCCCATTGGCTGGAACAATCACTTTATTTTTTAATCTGAACAATGTTCCGTCTTTGGACAGTAGTCTGGTCGTTGCTACTAGCGTTTGATCTAGATTCCTTTTATTATAAATATTTACCTTACCTGTGGCTTGGGCTTCTAACCTTTGCTGCTGGCCAGATTGGCCGCCCACGACCTGGACAGGCAGA
>Ga0116157_10003711_pt1 | contig 14514 bp, 15 predicted proteins | sample AD_UKC048_MetaG_FD_89882 | JGI IMG/M metagenome (GOLD analysis project Ga0116157, IMG submission 89882) | Active sludge microbial communities of municipal wastewater-treating anaerobic digesters from USA - AD_UKC048_MetaG | ecosystem: Engineered > Bioreactor > Anaerobic > Digestate | place: USA...
AGCTAGACGGTCTCGGTGCGCCACTGCGGGACCGGCGTTTTGCGGACTCTCCGGATGACCTGGACGGCCTGGGCGGCGTGGGGAAAGCCGATACAGGCTTCGACGGTGACGACCTTGAGGGTGCGTTGCTCGATCCGTCCGTGGGCCTTGTCGTGCCGGGTCTCGGTGACCGGAACGTCCTGCCAGGCAGCGCGGCCAACTGGGCGTGCAGCGTGGGCGTGAAGTAGGCCGCACGGCGCGGTGCCCAAGAACTGGGCCCGTTTCCGTGCGACCTCTTCCCGAACCGGGCGTGCGACTTTCACATCGGAGCGCCTCGTGGCGCACTGATTCCGCTTCACACAGAGCAGGTGGTGGGCGCCGCGGTTCTCGATCAGGTACGTGGTGTGCGCGGTCTCGGTATGGAGCGCGTCGGCGGTGATCAGCTTGCCCAGGATGACGAACTGGTCGAGCAGTGTTGCGAACACGGTGATCTCGTTCGTCGTGAGGTCGACGTCGCGTTGTCCCAGAACGATCCCGCTGGTGTGGTCGGGGGCGGCGAGCAGGTGTCGGCACCGGTCCTGGTCATGACCGGATCCGCGCAGCGATTTGCCGTCGACCGCGATCACCACCATGTGCTGTGAGGTGACCGGATCCGCGCAGCGATTTGCCGTCGACCGCGATCACCACCATGTGCTGTGAGTCGGTCGGGCGCAGCGCCGCCCAGGTTCCGATGATGTCGTCCAGGCCGTTGCCGTCGACCCGGTTCAGGGTTCGTCTGATGGTGGACTCGCTGGGCAGTTCGCCGGTGATCCCGAGGTGGTCGGCCGCGGCCGGGGTGATCGTGGTGGCCCATTGGGCGATCGCGTCGAACGAGCAGGCACCGGCGATGACCGCGCAGGCGGCCAACGCCAGGATGCCGACCAGTCCGTGTCGGCGGCCCCTGCGGTCCCGCGGGTCGGGCACAGTGTGCAGCGCGGCCAGCAACGCTGCCGGGGCGGGCGGGATGTCGGGGAACTCGTCCTCGTCGAAAATGGTCAACGACGGTGTATGTGGGCGATGATGGCGCTGGGCATGGTCCATCGTGACGATCGGCTGGCGTGAAGAACTTTCATGATCATCACCGGGGCCACGCCTGGGCCGTGCCCACCCCGATACCGCCGCTCACCGGCGTGTCGGATGCCATCTGCGCAGCTCGGCGAATTACAGATCGATCTTGCCTAGGCCCTGGGGGCCGGACGGCCCGGCCGTCTCGCGCGTGGCCGGGAGATAAATCGGCACCTCGGCCGGGCGTACGTTGCCGGGGTGAGGCTGGCGGTCCGGGCGATCAAGTGGAGCCTCGCCGGTCGACATTGCGGGTCCAACCGTCTTGCGCGTCCCGGAGGCTCGCCTTTCGCGAGCGGCCAGGGACCCACGCCGTCGATGTCTATCGATGTGGCAGTCCTCTGACCGGCAAGGGTATCGGACCGACTGCGCACTGACGGCCACAAATGACGACGTAGAGTAACACAGATTCACACTATCGGAGTAAGTGAACACTCTGATCTGGCATTTCGATTACGATAGGTTAGTGTTGGGTTCTGTGGGGTGCACGGTGACTTGGTCATCCGTCCGAGGATTCCCGGACCGGAGATCTCACCACCCGTGCTCTCGGCGGCGACGAACCCGCGGAGCACCTTGGCTGGACCTAAGGGCGCCGGTCAGAATTCGCACGGCAGGTAAGGACCCATCATGGCGTTGACCGACCCGAAGGCTGGGCGGATGTCCGACCCGACTGTCGCGGTGACAATCGACGCCGAGGCGGGAGTGCCTGACTGCGAGGACACAATCGAGTTCAACGTGCGAGAGTTCCGCGAGGCGGCCAACGGGTCGCAGCGGTCCACGTCGCAGCGGTCCGAGGTGCGCGGTGGCCGGCCGGCCCGCCGGACGTGGAGCGACCGCTACGCGCGAGGCCTGATCGTCACCGACCTGCTGTGCGTGCTCTGGGCCGGTTTCGGAGTGCACCTGTTCGAGCCGCCGATCCCCACGCGGGTCTCCTCGGCCCCCGGTGATCTGTTGTTCGTCGCGGCCACGGCGTTGCTCGCGGTCGTCTGGATGCTGGCCCTGGACTGGTCGGGCAGCCGGGAGGGCACGGTCACGGGGCACGGCCCGGGCGAGTACAAGCGGGTGATCCAGGCGTCGTTGAGCGTGTTCGGGCTCGCCGCCATCGGGTCGTTCCTGTTCGATCTGAACCTGCCGCGCAGTTACGTCATTCTGATGCTGCCGGCGGGCCTGGTCGCGCTGCTGGCCACGCGGTATGTGTGGCGGCGCTGGCTGTTCCGCCGTCGCGATGAGGGCGCGATGATGTCCAAGGTCGTGGCGGTCGGTGACCCGCACACGGTCGGCGAGCTGCTCGCCGACCTGGCGCGGGCCCCCCGGGCGGGCTACCGGGTTGTCGGTGTCTGCGTGAACCCTGACCCCCGCGCCGACCGCGACGTGCTGAACGGGGTTCCCGTCCTGGGCGTGCCCTCGGATGTGGCTGATGTGGCGACGTCGATCGGTGCCGACGCGGTCGCGGTGACGTCTTCGGCGGCGTTCGGGCCGAGTGCGGTGCGCCGGCTCAGCTGGGATCTCGAAGGCACCGACACCGAACTGATCCTCGCCCCCGCATTGACCAACATCGCCGGTCCCCGGGTGCACACCCAGCCGGTCGCCGGGCTGCCCCTGATCCACGTGGACCACCCCACCTACCGGGGCGCGAACCGGATCCTCAAGCGACTCTTCGACCTGTTCGGCAGCCTGACCCTGGTCGCGCTGTTCTCACCCGTGCTGCTGGCGGTCGCAGTCGCGATCAAGGTGACCAGCAAGGGACCCGTGTTCTTCCGGCAGGACCGGGTGGGCCTGAACGGCGAAACCTTCCGGATGATCAAGTTTCGATCGATGGTGGTGGACGCCGAGAAACGCCTGGACGCGTTGAAGCAGGAACGGTCGGCCGACGCCGGCAATCAGGTCCTGTTCAAGATGAAGAACGACCCGCGCATCACCGCGGTGGGCAGGTTCATCCGGCGCTTCAGCATCGACGAACTGCCCCAGCTGTTCAACGTCGTCACCGGTGACATGAGCCTGGTCGGACCGCGGCCGCCGCTGCGCTCCGAGGTCGATCTGTACGGCGACGACGCGCTGCGCCGGTTGCTGGTCAAGCCGGGCATGACCGGACTCTGGCAGGTCTCCGGCCGGTCCGACCTGACCTGGGACGACAGCGTCCGGCTGGATGTCTACTACGTGGAGAACTGGTCCATCACGGGGGATCTGGCGATCCTGTGGCGGACCGCCCGGGCCGTGCTGGGTTCGTCCGGGGCGTACTGACTCCGATCGCTCGGAGCGTCCGATGTCGATCGGGCCTGCTTGTGCGCTGCCCGTTCGTCAGCTCCGGCTGCCCACTGTATCGCCCCCTCCCGAGGGACGACCATCGACGTTCGCCGGCCGGCGGGCGGGCGGGCCCGAAAGGTCCGCCCGCCCTACCAACGCCCGGATGCCGATGCGAGCGTGGGCGGTACGACGGCGTCGGGCCGGTATGCGAAGGTGTGTGCTGTGCGAACCGATAGCCCGCTGAACAATCAGGCTCCGTCGTTGCCCGATTGCCGGCGCCGGATCCAGCTGTCCGCACCGGCGGCATCGCCGGCTCGGCCGCCCAGGCGCCGGCGGCTCCTGGTGGGCTCGGTGGTCGCCGCTGTCGTGTTGGTGACCGGCACCGGCTGTGCGACCTCGGCGACCTCGGCGGCCGTCGTCGGCGACGTCGCCATCTCCGAGCAGAGCATCTTCGACCAGACGGCCCAGGCCTCCGCCCGGGCCGGGCAGCCCCTGACGGTCGACCAGCTGGCCTTCGGCAATCGCCTGTTCACCACGCAGGACATCCGCAGTGCGCTGCTCGCCGATGTCGCGCAGCAGCGTGGAGTCGCGGTGACCGATGCGCAGGTCAACGCAGCCATGGCCGGCTCGACCTCGACCACCGGTGCGCGGGATGCCCAGAGCTACCGCGAACTGCTGTTGTTGGAGGGCCTGCTGTCCGGCCAGGGTGCCGAGCCGATCGCGTACACCAACGTGACGGTGACGGTGGACGGGGCCCGCACGTCGACCCAGGACCAGGCGATCGAGCTGCGCAAGACCATCCTGACCGTGCCGGCCGACGCGCCGCTGCCGGCGCTGGGGGTGGGGGCGGATCCGATCCAGGGCCAGAGCCTGGATCTGTCGGCGGTGCCGGATCCGCTGATCGATGGCGTGCTGTCCGCGCGTCCCGGTGACGTCCTGATCAACCGGGGGTCCGACGGGTTCTACGTCATCCGGGTCACCGGCCGGTCGGAGCAGCCGGCCCAGATCTCGGCGACGACCATCCTCGCGGGGCAGAACCTGGCGGTGCAACGGCAGATCGGCGAGGTCGCGCTGCTGCAGCGGTACGCGGAGCAGGTCGGGGTCACCGTCAACCCGCGGATGGGCGTGTGGGACCCGGTCGCGCTGCAGGTGGTCCCGACGCCGACCGCATCGTGACCGATTCGGCGCTGCCCGGGGTCGAGCACGGATCGCTCATCGAGGCCGTCGCGGTGATGGACCGGCTGCGGTCGCCCGGCGGCTGTCCCTGGGACGCCGAACAGACCCACTCGTCGCTGGTCCGGTACCTGATCGAGGAGTGCTACGAACTGGCCGAGGCCGTCGAGCACGGTGACCGGGTGGCGATGCGCGAGGAGCTGGGCGACGTCCTGCTGCAGGTGCTGTTCCACGCCCGGATCGCCGCGGAGACGCCACGCGAGGAGGGTGGATTCGACATCGACGACGTCGCCGCCGACCTGGTCGCCAAGCTCGTCCGGCGACACCCGCACGTGTTCGCGCCGGACGCCGGCCCGGAACCGGCGCCGTGGACCGCCGGCGATCAGCAGCAACGCTGGGACGAGCTGAAGAAGGCGGAGCGCGGCAAAGCCGGGGTGCTCGACGGCGTGGCCTTCGGGCAGCCCGCCGTGGCCCTGGCCGCGAAGCTCGGTGCCCGGGCGGCCGCATTCGGCCTCGATCTCGCTCCGGACAGCGCCCCCGGGGCGCTCGCGGGCGGTTCCTCGGCGGCCGAGCAGCTGTTCCGGATCGCCTACGCGGCCGGGGCCCGGGGCGAGGATCCGGAGACCGCGCTGCGGGCCGTGGCCCGGGCGCACGCGGCCGCGTTGGCCGCCGCACAGGACGCCGACGTCAGCTGACGTCGCGCCGGGCGAAGCCGGCCACTCCGGCGGCGATGAAGGCGGCCGCGACCACGGTCAGCAGCACGATCGGCGTCCAGCTCAGCGCGGCCACCGGCACCTGCGGCACATGCGTGTACGGGGACAGGTCCATCACCCATTGCGGCAGTTGCAGCAACTGGCCCAGCTGTCCCAGCAGTAGCGCGGCCACCAGGGCCGCCCAGGCCAGACCGGTGAGTCGGGGGGCGAGCCCGAACAGGGCGACGGCGATGCCGCCGAGCACCAGCGTTGCCGGCAGTTGCACGAGCATGGCGGCGAACGCCCCGCCGAAGCCCGCGGACAGGCTGCCCACCTCGATCGAGTTCAGCACGCCGGCGACCAGGCCCGCGGTCGTCAGCAGCAGTGCCGGGCCGACCACCACGAATCCGAGGTGCCCGGCCATCCACCGGATCCGGCCCACCGGCGTGGCCAGCACCGGGCCGACCCGATCGGCGAGTTCCTCGGACCGCATGCGCAGACCGGTGGCGATCGCATAGCCACCGACAGTCAGTCCGGCGAGCGTACCCATCACGGACAGCAACATGTCGCTGACGGCTCCGGCTCCACCGATGTGCGCCATCACGTCCTTGAGCTGCGGATTGCCGGTCAGCAGGTCGTCGCTGGTGGAGGCGACCGCGCCGGTCACCAGGCCGAAGGCCGCCAGGCCGACCGCCCACCCGATCAGGGTTCCGCGGTGGATGCGCCCGGCCAGCGCCTCCGGCGTGGAAAGTCGCGGGTTGCCGGACGGGCCGGGTCGGGCGGTCACCATGCCCAGACCCAGGTCGCGGTGCTCCAGCATCCGGGTCGCGATCAGCGCCGCGACCGCCCCGGCGAGCAGGAACAGGCCGAGGATCCACAGCTCGTTCGTGACGAACGGTTGGACGTGGTTGGCCCAGCCCTGGGGGCTGAGCCAGGTCAGCCAGCTCAGCGCGCTGTTGGTGTCGCCGACCGCCCGCAGCGCGTAACCGGTGGCGACCGCGGTGCAGGCCAGCGCGGTGGCGGTCCGGGCGCTCTCGGCAAGCTGGGCGGCGACCGCCGCCACCCCGGCGAACACCACGCCGCAGCCGGCCATCGCGCCGCCGAAGGCCAGCGAGCCCGCGGTGTCCTGCCCGTTGCCCAGCGCCGCCGCGGCCGACAGCAGCCCGATCGTCAGGCTCGCCCCGACGGCCACGGTGACGGCGGCCGCCAACGGCGCGAAGCGGCCGACCACCGAGCCGGCCAACAGCTCGGCGCGGCCGGCCTCCTCATCCGCCCGCGTCCGGCGAATGACCGTGAAGACGGCCATCAGTCCGACCAGCGAGGTGCCGACAGCCATCACCCGCCAGGCCGAGATGGCGCCGATCGATGATCCATGGATGGGGCCGGTGATGGCCAGGAAGGCCGGGTTGACCGCGATGCTCCGGGCCAGGGCGGCCCGCTCCGCCGCATCGGGGTAGAGCGCGGCGATGGTCGAGAACGTGGACGCCACGACCAGTCCGATGCCCAGTACCCACGCGATCAGGGGAATGCGCTCGCGGCGCAGGTTCAGGCGGATCAGGGTGCCCGTGCCGGTCAGCCGGCCAGCGCCGCGGCGGTCGGTCGCCGGTGCAGCTCGATGGGTGACGGTGGTCATCGCAGGGCCGCCCTCGACTGCCGCGGCGGTTCGCTCGGCTGCCGGCGATCGGCCTGGCCCGGGCCGCCGGCGGCGAGCGGGTCGGTCTGCCCGAGCCGGTCGCCGTAGTGGCGCAGGAACAGCTCCTCGAGCGTCGGTGGGCTCGCGGTCAGGGTGCGCACCCCACCGGCGACGAGCGCCTTGAGCACGTCATCGAGGGCCGCCGCATCGACGTCCAGCTTGATCCGGTGGTCCTCGATCACGGCGTCGTGCACGCCGGGCCGGCCCGCCAATCCGGCCGGCATCGTGGCGAGTTCGGCGCTGATCGCCGTGCGGGTCAAATGCCGCAGCTCGGCCAGCGTGCCGGTCTCCACCACCGCACCGGTGCGGATGATGCTCACCCGATCACACAGCGCCTCGACCTCGGACAGGATGTGGCTGGACAGCAGGACGGTTCGCCCGCGTTGCTTCTCGGCGTTCACGCACTCCTGGAAGACGGCCTCCATCAGCGGATCCAGGCCGGACGTCGGCTCGTCCAGGATCAGCAGCTCGACGTCGGAGGCCAACGCGGCGACGATGGCCACCTTCTGCCGGTTGCCCTTGGAGTAGGCACGGCCTTTCTTGCGCGGATCCAGCTCGAACCGTTCGATCAGTTCGTCCCGGCGAGACCGGTCGATGCCGCCGCGGAGCCGGGCGAGCAGGTCGATCGTCTCGCCCCCGGACAGGTTCGGCCACAGGCTGACGTCACCGGGGACGTAGGCCAGCCGGCGGTGCAGCGCCACGGCGTCGGACCACGCGTCGGCGCCCAGCACGGTCGACGTGCCGGCGTCGGCCCGCAACTGCCCGAGCAGGACCCGGATGGCCGTCGACTTGCCGGCACCGTTGGGGCCGAGGAATCCGTGCACCTCGCCGGCCCGCACCGACAGGTCGAGCCCGTCGAGTGCCCGGACCGGGCCGAAAGTCTTCACCACGCCGCTCATCCGGATGGCCGGCTGTTCCGTCATGGGTGCTGCCTCGATTCTTGGGTGGGCTCGGATTCTTGGGTTGGCTCGGATTCTTGGGTGGGCTCGGGTTCTTGGGTGGGCTCGGTGAGTTGGGCCCGGAACGCGTCCAGGTAGTCGGTCGTCCGGTACAGGCCGTGGGTGAACAGTTCCAGCGCGGGGACCCCATACCGGGTGGTGATCGCCGTGATGTCCAGATCCGTCGGATGACCCTCCGGCGGCGGTGGGATCGCGTACCGGGCGAACAGGTAGGTGCCGAGCTTGTACATGACGACGAGCTCGGCCCGGGCCCGTTCGGCCACGGTCGGGTTCGCCACGCCACCGGCGACGGCCGCGCGCAGGTATCCCTCGGTGTCGGCGACCAGACGGTCCCAGAGGAGCCGGCCGAAGTCGCCACCCTCGTTCAGGGTTCGCATGACGTAGGGGACGAGGGGGGCCAGGTGCGGCGTCCGGTTGATCAGGTCCAGGGTGTCGCCCGCCCCCAGGTTCTCGGCGGCCTCCCGGGTCATGACCTCCATCAGGTCGGTGACGTAGGCGTCGCAGGCCTCGCGCAGGCCGTCCTTCGAACCGAAGTGATGAATGACCAGGGCCGGGGAGACATCGGCGTCGGCGGCGATCGCCCGCACGGTCGCCGTCCGGAACCCGTGCCGGCCGAAGTACACGATGGCCGATTCCCGGATCCGCGCCCGGGCCGTCAGGTCGTCCTGGGCGGCGCGTGCTGAACGCATGGTCAACATACTAAACACACGTTCAGCCAGTCGGCAAGCCCGCGACCGGCCGGCCGGACCGATCAGCCGGCGGCGGCGCGTGCTCGACTATTCGCCAGGGAACCTGACGCCGACCTGGCGGCGGATCTCGTCGATCGTGTGCAGGATCCGCACCGTCTCGTCGAGCGGTAGCAGGGGCGACTCGGTGGCGCCGTCGGCGACCAGTTGGGCGACGTGCGCGGCCTCGTGGCAGAGCCCGAGGTGCCCCTCGATCGGCCCCGGCTCCCGTACCGCCTGGCCGGCCGCCGTCGTCAGGGTGAGCGTGCTCGGCGCGTAGAAGGGTCCGGCCAGCTCGATCCGCCCGAGCGAACCCGAGATCGAGGCGATGGTCGGCGTCGCCGCCAGCAGCGTGGTGTTCAGGCACGCCTGCGCGGACGCGGTCGCCAGGGCCATGGAGACTTGCGCATCCACCCCGGTTTCGGTCAGCGAGCCCGTCGCCACCACCACGTCCGGCGCCCCGAGCACGAAGGAGGCGAAGGAGATCGGGTACACCCCCAGGTCCAGCAGCGCTCCACCGGCCAGCGCCGGGGCGAACAGCCGTCCCTGCGGGTCGGGACTGAAGTACTGACCATGGTCCGCGAGCACGGTGGTCACCTCGCCGAGCGCCCCGTCGGCGAGCAGCTGTGCGGTCACGTCGGTCTGGGGCAGGAAGCGGGTCCACATCGCTTCCATGGCCAGCACTCCCGCCGCCCGGGCGGCGGCCACCACCTGCTGTGCCTCGGCGGCGTTGCGGGTGAAGGCCTTCTCCACCAGGACGGCCTTGCCGGCGGCGATGGCCAGTAGCGCCTGGGCCGCGTGCTCGCTGTGCGGGGACGCGATGTAGACGACGTCCACCGCCGGGTCGTCGACCAGTTCGGCGTACGACCCGACGGCCCGTTCGATGCCGTGCGCGGTCGCGAACGCCTGCGCGCGGTCGAGCGAACGGGATCCCACCACCTTCACCCGCTGGCGGGTGTACCGGGACACCGCAGTCACGAACGCGGCGGCGATCCGGCCGGGCGCCAGCACGCCCCAGCGCAGCGGGGGCGCGTCCAGCGGGTTCGGGGTTCGGGCCGTCGGGAGGGCGGGCGTCATGTCCGGAATCGTGTCATGTCCGACCCGGGCAGACTGAACCACGTGCAGCACCTCACGTCCGTCGCGCCCGGGACGTCTACCTGACGTGGCCAACGCACCGTTCGAGCGCGTCGTGGCGGCACACGGACCCACTGTGCTCCGCGTGTGCCGGGCCCTGCTGTCCCCGCAGGACGCCGACGATGCCTGGGCAGAAACGTTTCTCGCCGCGCTCCGGGCCTATCGCGAGCTGCCCGTGGATGCGAACGTGCAGGCCTGGTTGGTGACCATCGCCCATCGCAAGTCGATCGACCTGCTGCGGGCGCGGGCCCGTCGGCCGGTACCGGTCGCCGACCTGCCCGACCGATCGTCCACCCTCGGACTCACCCCCGAACCCACCGACGAGCTGTGGGCCGCGGTCCGCGCACTGCCGGACCGTCAACGCCACGCCGTCGTCCACCACCACGTGGCCGGGCTGCCCTACCGGGAAGTCGCCGAGATCGTCGGCGGCACCCCGGAAGCCGTTCGCCGGGCCGCCGCCGACGGGATCAAGTCGTTGCTGCACACCCTGTCGGACCCGCTGCCGGCCGTTCCCGAAGGAGCCCGCCCATGACCGTCGATGTGGAATCGGCCCTGCTGGCCGCTCGACCGACCGACCCGGCGATCCTGGTCGAACTGCACCGTCGGCTGGCCGCCGCGGCCCACGACCAGGGTCTGCTCGACGTCGCGTACCGGACGATCGACAGCCCGCTGGGCAGCCTGCTACTGGCAGCGACCCGGGTCGGCGTGATCCGGATCGCGTTCGCGGTCCAGGGGCACGAACGCGCCCTGGACGAACTCGCGCAGCGTGTCGGACCGCGGATCCTGGCCGACACCCGCGCGCTGGACGGCGCCGCGCGCGAACTCGACGAGTACTTCGCGGGCCGCCGCCGCGCCTTCGACCTGCCCCTGGACCACCGGCTGACCAGCGGTTTCCGCGCGGACGTGCTGGCCCAGTTGCCCCGCATCGGGTACGGCGAGACGGCCAGCTACGCCGACGTCGCAAGGGCGGCGGGACACCCACGAGCCGTGCGGGCGGTCGGTTCGGCGTGCGGGGCGAACCCGTTGCCGATCGTCGTACCGTGCCACCGGGTCGTCCGATCCGACGGCACCACCGGGGGCTATGCCGGTGGCGCCGAGGCAAAACGAGTCCTTTTAACGTTGGAATCGTCGAACGCTTGACCGACTCGCTCAAGCGAACTTCGAACGCTCGCGCCAACGGCGAACCGGCAGGTGGGACCGAGGAGCACGCGAGCCCGATCAGGGTCCGGGATTCCAGATCCCTGGGTCCTCACCGCCGAGCCGCCATAGGCCGATGCCGCCGAGGCGGTAGGCGCGGGCGAGATCGAACTTCAGTTGGACGCTCCGCTGGTTCTCGAACCACACGTCGTGCCGTCGCCCGCCTTCATCGGCGTAGGTGAAGTGCGGGCTGGCGCTGGCCTCATCCCATTGCTCGGCCACCTGGTAGCGGTCGGTCAGCTCCTGGACCTGCTGCCAGGTCACCGGCATGCCCTGAGCATTCGCTGGCCAGTCGTATCCGTAGAGACCGACACCCAGAACGATCTTTTCGGTCGGTATCTGAGTGACGGTGTACTTGATGACCTGCTCCATCCACGCATACGGCGCGATCGGGCCGCTGGTACTGGTCTCCCAATGCCAGTCGTAGGTCATCACGAAGACCTTGTCGGCCGCCTCGCCGATCGCCCGATAGTCCTGCGCCTGGTTGCGGCCGTCGTACCCGTCGTCGTCCGCCTTGGGATGGACCGTGACATACAGGAGTTTGTGGGCGGCATGCAGCGAACCGGCCAGCTCGGTCACGAAACCGGTGAATGCCGAACGGTCGGCGGCCGTCAGGTCCTCGTAGTCGATCTGCACTCCGTCGAAGCCGTTGGTCGTCACGAGGTCGACGACGGATCCGATGTGCGCTGCGCGCAGTTGCGGATCGTTGATGACGGAGGAAACCGTGACGGGGTCCCAGGAACCCTGCGTGGTGTTGGCGATCGTCGGGATCACTGAAAGGCCGCGTTCGCGCAGGAAAGATGCCTGAACGGCTTCCCCGACCGCCTCTATGCCCGACTGCAGGGCCACCGAACCGTCGGCGGTCAGCGTGTACGTCCAAGGTGAGGCCACCGTCATGGCTGCGGCGTGCGCGTCGATGCTCGTCCGCGCGGACTCCTCATCCCAGTAGGGCACCGCGCCGATGACGACCGGGACCTCGTACCCGCCGTTCGGGTCCTCGTCCGGTATCCAGACCTTGACGGCGATCATCGCCGCGGCCGCCACCCCGACGACGAGCAGCAGCGGGACGATGCGGCGGGACTGCCTGGTCGACCGGGCGGAGGGTGGCGTCGGGGGACCGACGATCGTGGCGCTCATCCCTGCCCGCCGCGCAACATGGGGTCGGCCTCCACATCTGCCGTCCGAGTGATTTCCACTACGCCCCCTTCTCGACAATTCGCGTCGAGCAATCGCCCCGAGGTTCATTGTGCCTCAGGGATCGGCGACGTTCACCCATCGGCAGCAACCGAGTTATGAAGTGCTACTCGCAGTGGTCAGAGCAGGATCGATCGGGCCGATCGTCAACCGGAACGTGTGCTCGCCGCCCGGCGGCAGGATGACCAGATCCACTCCGGAATTGAACGCGTCCGGTGGGCAGGTCATCGGTTCGACCGCCAGGGCCTGGCGGGTCATCGTCGGATTGTTCTCGTCCGGGATGCACAGCTGAACCCATGGGGCGCCGCTGTCCCACCTCAGCCCGACCCCGCGGCCGCCGGGACCGACCAGCCGCAGGGCCACGGTGCCCGCGTCGTCGAAGGTCAGGTCGGTGAACGCATGATCGACCTCGATCCCGCGCAGGGAGGTGGGGGATCGGAAGTCGTAACCGGCCGGCCCGACCGGAGCCGTTCCGACGGGCAGGAGCCGGTCCGGATCGACGGTGAGGTAGCTGGCGGCCGGAACCTGCACCGTCCAGTCGTCGACCCGGCCGCCGCCGGCGATCAGATAGGGATGGAACGACGCGCCATAGGGCGCCGGGGCATCTCCGGCATTCACCGCGGTGAGGGTGAAGGTCAGCCCCGGGTCCGCCAGTTCGTACCGCGCCTGCAGGTCCAGCAGGAAGGGGTAACCGCGTTGGGGCCAGAGCCGATGGGTGAGCGTGACCGATGCGGCGTCGTGGTCGACCACCTGCCAGGGGGCGAAGCAGACCAGACCGTGGAGGGCGTTGAGCCGTTCGGGCTCGGTGAGTGGGAGCTGGTAGAGGTCCTCGCCCCACCGGTACCGCCCGCCGGCCAGGCGGTTCGGCCAGGGGGCGAGCACCGCGCCCTGGTAGGCGTGCGGCAGGTCATGCCGCCCGAAGCCGGCGACCAGCGGACGCCCCTGCCAGCTCAGCTCGCGCAGGGTCGCGCCGACCTCGGTGACGATGGCGGAGAGGCCGTGGCCATGCAGAACGATCTGGCTGCCGGTGGGAATCACCGGACCAGAATGACCGATCAGCCGACGCCGGCAACCGGGGCGCGTCGATGGCGGGGGACCGGGGCCTTGGTGGCCACCATCCGGGTCAAGTGGGCGGGCGCGGTCCGGCTCGGGCGCTCCGCGAGTGCGTCAGCGGCGGACAGCACCAGATCGGTCACTCGCCGCTTGCCTTTGCGCAGCGAGGCGACCCGCTCTTTGGTGACCAGCTGATCACCCAAGTACAGGACCGCCCAGAGAACACCGTCGGCGTCACGCTCGACCTGGCCTACGTAGCTGGCCGCTGTCGGTCGTTCGTTCACCTCGGCTCCGTTCGGGTCGGACTGAAAGTGCGGGCGGCGGTCAGGTCACGGAATTGCCAAGCGACCACCTGGCGTGACGCAGCGCTGTCTACTCCATTCGGCCTAGGCCAATTCTCCGTGATCCTGCATAACGACGCCAGGGTCCGATGGGATGCACCTTCCGATACCCGCGTTACCCGCAGTGGTGGGATTGTTGATCGCTGACCCTCCGATGGCGTGGCGACAGGGTGTGCTCGCGCCGGATGCGCCATTTCGGTCACGCTTCGACAAGATCGTTCGGTCCGACCATGCGGACACGCAGTGCAGCGGGGCGGCCCTGTTCCTGCGCGCCGAGCGGGACCTACACTCGCCGAGGTCACAGGGTTCCGGGCCGGCCGGGCCCGGTCGACGACGGGAGCAGCGGCGTGCAGCGATGTAGCGGCTGAGCGATCTGCGCAGTCCTCCGACCCCCCCGACCGTCATCGACCCACCAGGAGACTCACCCCCATGTCCGCACCGCTATCCGCCCAGTGGTCCTTCGAGACCCGTCAGATCCACGCCGGTCAGACTCCCGACCCGACCACCAAGGCCCGGGCGCTGCCGATCTACCAGACCACCTCGTACGCCTTCGACTCGTCCGAGCACGGCCGCAAGCTGTTCGCGCTGGAGGAGCTCGGCAACATCTACACCCGGATCATGAACCCGACGCAGGCGGTGGTCGAGGATCGGATCAACTCGTTGGAGGGTGGCGTCGGCGCCCTGCTCGTCGCCTCCGGTCAGTCGGCGGAGACGCTGGCCATCCTGACCCTGGCCGAGGCCGGCGATCAGATCGTGTCCTCGCCGCGCCTGTACGGCGGCACCTACAACCTGTTCCACTACACCCTGCCCAAGCTGGGCATCACGGTCGACTTCGTGGCGGACCCGGACGACCCCGAGTCGTGGCGGGCGGCGGCCAAGCCGAACACCAAGGCCTTCTACGGCGAATCGATCTCCAACCCGGCCCTGGACGTGCTGGACTTCGAGTCGGTCTCGAAGGTCGCCCATGAGGTCGGCGTGCCGCTGATCGTCGACAACACCGTGCCCACGCCGTACCTGATCCGCCCGATC
>Ga0116157_10003715_pt1 | contig 14509 bp, 9 predicted proteins | sample AD_UKC048_MetaG_FD_89882 | JGI IMG/M metagenome (GOLD analysis project Ga0116157, IMG submission 89882) | Active sludge microbial communities of municipal wastewater-treating anaerobic digesters from USA - AD_UKC048_MetaG | ecosystem: Engineered > Bioreactor > Anaerobic > Digestate | place: USA...
CCGGCGATGCTGCCGAACTGGGGATTTTGCTCCCGCTGGAAACGGTTGCGTGCCTCATCACCGACTAGCTGCTGAACGTACAGAGCCAGTTCCGCTGAGGTGATGTAGCCATCATCATTGCGGTCTGCGGGCCCGAGCAGGCCTTGCACCAGCCGTGGGGTAAAGAGGCCATCAACAGCTTCCTCGTTACGCGTAGCGGCAGTGAGCAGATTGGCTGCCCGCTCGCTGGTCTCCTTGTATAAAGAGTCATAATCAACCGTTCGGGGCAATTGACCAAAATCAAAATCAGGCCGCGATTCTATACTGGTGCCGCTGAAACAGGCATCGAAGATACAAAACACGTCCGCAGCCGGTGTGGTCCGCAAATGCCCCTTGATGAAATCCATCGTGATGCGCCCTGATTGTGAATCGACAGTAGCGTCCCATGGCATGAGAAATCCCTGGCTGTTGGCAGCGGACACGCCCTTTTTATCTCCATGCCCGCTGAAATAAATGATTACAAATTCATCAGGTTGTGCGTGAGCCAACCCGTCTGCAAATAACTTATCCATTGCTTTGAATGTCGCTTCTTCATCGTAAAGGGTATCGATTTGATCAAAGTGGTAAAGGGTATCAAGCACTGCAGCGAATGCACGTGCGTCCTGAGCTGCGGAGGGCAGATCGTTAACATTGCTGTTTTTATAATTGCTGATGCCGATGACGAAAGCATGTCTACGGGTATACCGCATCTCTTTCGCATGGGGATTATGGTAGGCATAGAAGGATTTGCTAATCCGTGGCAAGCCCAGACTGTCCACTGCGATGGCTTCGATGAGATTCTTACTTTGGCTGGCTAAGTCGAGCACAACCAGACTGTCATTGCCCATGAGATTGTGCTCGGCGAACAGCTTGGTGCGTATAACCCGGGCCGTATCGACAGCTTGGCCATTTAGCTTGAGCACCACCTCTTTGATATTGCCGGCGTTGATCAGATTCAGGTTCAGGACAATCTGGCTTGAGGCGGAAATTGGCAGGTTAGGGGAATTTATGGTCAGTACGGGCTCTTCTTCATCGGGTATGTATTTCACCCAGAGCGAATCCAGCGTGGCCACCCAGGGATTATCCGCTACTATTCTGAACTCGTTTTTCCCTTCAACCAGCTCCGTTGGCCTGATAATCTCAGCCGACTTCTGATCAGGAAATTCGCTGATATCCTCCAGCAACTCCTCGCCTTGAAAGATCCGCACCCGTTTCAGCTGGTTGGGATCCTTGACGAGAAACTGCAGCTCGTAATAGGAATCCCGGATCTGGGTATTTTTCTTGCTGAGGACTTCGATGGCGGGCTTTTCCGGTTCGAAAAGGGTGAAAACCTTGTCCGATGCCGAAAGACCGTTACCGACTGCCGTCACCTGGACAATATTGCTGCCTACTTTCAGCGGGATGATCTTGCTGAGATTATAGGTTTTGGTTTTGTTCAAGGAATCTGGAGGAATCATCTGCCAGAGGTCATTATTTATACGAATCTCGACCGCGCGCAGACCATCCGCATTGGCCATCTTTCCGGTCAGCCAGGCCTGTGGAATCTGCAGCCTGGGGCTGAGGTTTTGCAGGATCGCTTCAGGCATCGAGGGCGGCTTCTGTGCACCCCTGAAGCTGACGCCAAGCTGATGGCTGCCGCTGGCGATGGAGGATACATCCGTAGTCAGAGGATACTGAAAACCATAGACCAGTCCGAGGTTCTTGATCCTCAGCTCGGCTTCCGCCAGCAGATTGGAGCCCTTCATTTCTGTTTTGCCACTGTTTGTTTCTGCGTACTGATTATAAGCGGCGAAGAGCCGCACATGGCGATCCAGAAAATTCAGATGGGCTCCCGCCTGCGCGATGATCTGCTCCCCTTCGAGACGCGCCTCGACCTGCGGCACCAGCACCGTGCCGGACCAGGAAATTCCTCCGCTAAACACCCGTTTCTGCAGAATACCCGACTTGTTGATCGATATATCGGGCTCATTGAGATGATCGGCTGCAGCCCCGATATGCAGATTCCTCAAGGGCTGCAGATAGAGGCCGACTCCACCGGAAAATGTGCTGACGCTAGTGCCTCCGGCAATGACGGGATCATATGGATCGAACAGCACGAACTTGTCCCGGTTATAGCCGTGGTTGAGAAAATTCACATTGAATCCGATAGCCAGCCGGTCACGAAACAAGGATCGGCTTGCCAGCAGCGAACATTCAATATTCTGAAAGATATCCGCAGAAAAGAGCTGCGCACGTAATCCTGCAGCTGATTTTTTACCGACGGGCATCATCGCACTGAGGTAATGGTTCCGCAGGACATCTTCGGCCAATCCGGCGTAGAGAAACTGCATTCCGGCTGAGGCGCGGATATTGCCGATCAGGGCTATCGTCGCAGGATTATAATAATCGGAGGTATATATCTCGGGATAGCTGCTGTTGAGCGGCAAAAAAGTTTGGCCCCGCGCCCATGTAGCCGTGACAAGCAAGATTAGCAGGATCAGGCGTTTCATCATCGACTCCTTGTGAAGTGAGGAAGTCATTAATTCGGACAGCCTTTTCTTGATGACCTCATCGCATTAGCGTGACCGTTCCCTTGCGCAAGGGCTCTCCATTGACTGTCAATAGATAAAGATAGACTCCTGGTTTGGCCATTTGCCCGTTCAAATCACGGCCATCCCAGGTCAGGTACACGCGGCCCTGTCCATCAATCTCGCGGATGAATTGGCCGCCGATGGTGAAAATCTTGACCAGGGCTGTGGGCATCATCTCCTCCGGCAGCACGAAATAAGTGAGGTCGTTGATGCCGTTACCGTCGGGCGTAAAGGGACAAGGATACATTGCAATGTCCCGCGCGCGCACGACGCCGTGGATGACATCATGGCTGATAGGCAGTGTGGAGACTGAAAAAAGTCTGGTCGTCCGCCAGGTGATCTCGGTGGATTTGCCGATCTCGACGGACTGACGGATGCGAAATGTCAGGCCACAGATCACCGCATAGGGCTCGCCGATCGCCTCCGGTTGGGCCATGGCCAGGGCAATCTGATCCTCTTTCTCTTCCTTGACGACCAGAAAGTCGTGCACCGCGCCCTCTGGCTCAACGCGAATGAACTCCAGAAAGGTGCGGTCATATTGCAGTACTAGCTCAAGACCGGCGAGACTGTCGGCGCCATTGACCGCAATATCGACCCGGACCAGCGATCCTGGAGGCCCCTGTCGTTCCGGGATGAGGAGGGTCGTCGCCTGCCCGGCGGTGATGAGCAAAAAACTGCAGAATATCATCCATTTTACGATGTTTTTCATGACAAGCCTCATATCTTTTGCTTTTGAACACAACGATGCAGCAGTCGCAGCCGGCCGCTTCCCCTCCGAGCGACCGGCTGCTGCGACTTTCCTATTTGACAAAAATCATCTTGTTGATCCGGGTATAGGCGCCATTGTCGATGATGATACGGCAGAGATAGAGACCGGCCGGCATCGAGTTGCCGCTTTCATCGTTTCCTTCCCAGCGAGCGGTATGAATACCGGCTTCCAGGCTCCTGTTGACCAGCGATTGCACCTTTTGTCCAGTCGTGTTGTATACACTCAGGTCGACATGAGCAGGGGCGGCCAGGTCGAACCGGATCGTCGTCGCCGGATTGAAGGGATTGGGGAAGTTCTGATGAAGCTGAAAATGTTCGGGCAGCGCCGCTGTCACGACTTCACTATTCCCCAATTCAACGCCAACTGGTTCAGCAGCCATATCGAAGAGGCGGATGTTAGCAAAAGTCAGAGCTGGGATCTCCTCGAGTGATTCTCTGGGCCTGAAAATGAGCTTCATCCATACGCTGCGGCCGTTGATCAGGCCGTCCATGCCGACCGAGGATATCCTGATCAGGCCTTTCTCTGAGAGATTACTCATCAGCAGCGTCGAGGCTTGGCCGGGCGTGACAGCAACAGCCGCCAGTTCATTCACATCATACGAGATCTCAAAACCACCGGCGCCGAGATCACTCCGCCCACGGACCAGCACCGGGATGCTGATCAGGCCGTCCTCCCTTTTTTCGATCGCCCCCAGGGAGACCAGCGCGGATTTTGTAGAGAAAGTACTCTTGGGCAACATGGCCTTGACAGCGTCACCGAGAATTTTCTGGATATCATTTTCCAGCACCGTTCCCGAGCCGTCATAATCAGCAGCCCAGAGTTGGTAGAGATGGGGCGTCAGCAGCTTGGCGATAAACTGCAAGCCCAGGATTGCATCCTGGGCATTGACAACGTCGCCGCCATCCAGATTGATATCCCCCTTGGTCTTGCCCACGACAACGACGGCGCTGCCGGTTTTGCCATCCTGGCTGGCAGTGATCAGACCATCGCCAGGGCCGGACGCTGTGAAGGTAACGGAGTCGCCGGGTGTTGAAGCGATCGAGCCGATATTGCCAAAGAGGGGGGTTACGCTCCAGGTGGGGGTTACGTCCATCTCCTTGCCCTCCGTGTCCTTGCCGGTGGCGGTCAGGTTCATCGTACCGTTGATCCCGAGTGTGTCGCTGGAGGGTGAGACAAGGATAGACGCCAGTACCTGAATAATAGTATCTTTGACAGTAAAGACCCCGTTATCCGTGATCACATTGAGAAGATTGGTGTTTTCATCCCAAAATCTGGCTGTCGTGAAAGCGATCTCGGTCGTCGCGCCAGGTGTGGCCGTTGGAAGCACATCAAAGTCGATGTTCAGGAAAACGCCGCCCCCTGCCGTGAGGCCTGTTGCCCTGGCCAAGGCAATTACAGCTTTGCCGTCTGTGAGCGTATAGCTCTTCGTAAATCCGGAAAGAGCAGCTGAAAGAGTAACGGATTTGGCCTTCAGGATCGCGGTATCGAAAGTGAGTTTGATCTCAGCCCCGGCGATCTTTTCCCAATTATCGATTCGGAGCGGGATGGTAACCGCGGTTCCTCTGGATGCGGTGGTATCGCGAATGGCGATGTATTTGTCATCTGGGGCCGGAGTAATTTCCACAGTCACTGAATCCAGGTTGCTCCAGTTATTATACTCATCTTTTCCATGGACATACAGCTTATGGGTGGAATTCATCGGCCACAGGACATTGGGCTGTAGTATTGCGGTGACAGATTCTGTAGATGAGTCAAATACGCCATCCACGGCGGACATGGCGTGTCCGTTTCCTGCAGTCCCTTTATTATCAATAAAATATTCAACATAGGTGATTTTACTATTTCCAAAAAGTTCGTCGGACAGATAAGCCGTCAATTTGAGCGTATCTGATCCTCCAGTAGGATTAGGCATAGCGGTCAATGACGAGAGCAATGGACTGCGATCATCTACCGGAGGGGTGTCATCTGGAGGTACGGCACCCCTAACTTCAAAATCGTCAATATACCAGCCTGAGCTGACGTCAGCACCATTAGTAGAATGGCCATCCTCACGTGCCTGAAAGAAAAATCCTATTTGAATTGTTGAGTCAGGATATTCAGTCAGAGGAATAAAATATGGGCTCCACGCACCACCACTTGACGTAAATTGTGGCGAGATCGATTTCCAGGATTTGTCATTCACTTTTATCTGGACTTGTCCATAGTCATTTATATTAAAGCTATACCATTGCCAAAACTGAACGGCCAAATTTGATCCTGTTTTCGACATTTTAAATTTTCTACTTATCAGCCTGCTGTCAACAGTACCCCAATATTCACCTGCCAGAACTGTCCCCGCACAATTGACTGGTGAATGAGCGGAATCTGGACCGGATGTCGGCTCTCCAATCTCCCATGTACCGTTTTCAGCATACCAATCACCCCATCCAGATTCAAAATCATCTGGATTCCTATATTGTATTGGGCCGGTAACGAGGGCAACGTCATCTATATACCATCCAGTACTCGTATCATCACCATTTGTGGAATGTCCATCTTCACGACTCTGGAAATAATATCCAATTTGAATGCTTTTGCCGGCGTATTTAGTAAGATCGATTATGGTGTAAGACCAAACACCACTCCCGTACCAATAAATCGCATCAGAGATATTCTTCCAAGCTTCATTACCGACCTTTATCTGCATGACACCATAATCATTGATATAAAAACTAAACCATTGCCAATAGCAAAATCGGGGATTTTCAGATGCCGCCGGTACTGTAAATTTCGGGCTTATGAGCCTGCTGTCTACAGTCCCACTGTAATTACCCTTAAGTGCAGTGCCAGCACAATTTATTGAAAAGTGCCCTGTACTTGGACCCGCTGCTGGCTTCCCTATTTCCCATGTACCATTTTCAGCGTGCCAGTCGCCCCATCCTGATTCAAAATTTTCCAGGGTTTTGAATATAATAGGTCCTTTGACAAGGGAAACATCATCAATGTACCAACCTGTGCTTGTATCGTTCCCATTTATAGAATGTCCATCTTCGCGTGCATACAAGAAGAATCCAATTTGTACAGTTTGCCCCGCAAAAGGAGTGAGATCAATTGAGGCATAAGACCACACATTGCTACCATACCAATAAAGTATCTCAGATAAATTTTTCCATGCTTGGCTACCAACCTTTATCTGTACAACTCCATAATCATTAATATAAAAACTAAACCACTGCCAAAAACATAGACGCGGATTTTCACTAGCGTCTGGTACTGTAAATGAGGTGTGTCGAGTCAAACGTGCATCGGCAGTACCAGGATAGTTCCCGGCAAGTACAGTACCCGCACATTTTGTCCCCCGGTATGCTGTTAACGGCCCAGTAGCAGGCACGCCCGCCTCCCAAACCGCACCATCAGCAAACCAGTTATCTGTCCAATTTCCCTCGAAATCCTCACTCCACACCACCGTCGTCTGGGCATAAGAAATCCCAACCCAACAAAAGCACGCCAAAATCATCGTCAAAAGCAGCAATCCTTTGATTTCAAAGCGCGCCGGAATCAAATTTCTGTTATGCATGGCACCCTCCATCTTGATAAATGAATATTATTTTTTAATTGCCTTCAGGATTCGCCTCTAGATGGTCAAACTTCAACTCCATGCGAAACTCCCGGTGCTGCGCCATGATTGCCAGCACATCCTTACCGCTGGAAGGTTGAATTGTAATCCTTTTTTCCCGAGCCGGCCGTTTCGGTTTCTCGCCTGGCGCCAGCACTTGAACCGACTGGACACGCGGGGTCGCACTTTCGGATGCCTGGCCAGCTCTCACCTCCTTGATCCCCTTGACAACCACTGTCTGGGTCACCTTTTTTACCAGATCCCTGGCTTCGGGCTGCGCAGCGAGCTTTTCCAGCTCTTTATCCGCCTCTTCGAGAACCACGAGACTGATGGTTTCCTGGCCGACGGTATTATCCAGTGCAAAAACCTTGCTCTTGTCAGGAAGAAAATACTCTCCAGGCAAGATCGGATTAGAGAGTCCCTTATCCGCGCGCGGATAGATCCACTGCGCATTGCCCCGGCTGTCCTGCTGGAAAAGATAGATATACTTGGGCAGCGCCGGCCGCATATAGATCCGATATTGATCGTTGCTATACAATTTGGCAGTTCCATCGTAGGAGATCAACGTTTCCTTGCCGCCTTGTTCGACGCGGAATACTCCCCAGCGGAATCCCTGGGTCATCGGCATCTCGCGCAGCATCTTTTCAATCGCCTCACGGTTTTCGGGCAGATAGACCACCACCCGCCGGTTCAGCTGGCGCTCGGTTTCGCTTTTCGCACCGACGATAAGGGGCAGCTTCTCTCCATAGGCAATTCTGGATAACCGTGCCGGCTCGATCTTGCCGGTTTTTGCCAGGTAGTCGATTGCGCTCTTGACACGACGCTGAGAGAGGGCCAGATTGACCGAATCCTGGCCGATATCGCAAGTATGCCCGGCCAGCTCGATGGCGGTATTGGTGAAACCGGGCGATTTGAGCACGCTGGCCAAAGTATCCAACTGCGCCTTGGCTGAGGATCGCAATGCAGCCGAATTAAAGTCGAAATTGATGTCCAGACGAAGCTCCAGATCACCCGGTTTGGCATCCGGCAGGGGAGCCTTGAGCCTCATTAAATGGTTAGCGATGATCGCTGATCCCTTGAAGGTTGTATCCATCTTGGCCTGGGGCCAAAGAGGAAATGCCAGGGCAAGGACCAGAAATAATGTGGAATACAGTTTCCCCGTTTTCATGGTAATCTCCATTTGTTAAAGGTTATGGTCAAACGCATATACCTTGCAAACGATGCCTGGATAAACCTGCATCGCTTCACGCTGACGGCTTAAATAATCCAACAAGGGCGCTTCACGGCCAGAAGCCTGAAGAACATTCTGAATCAGCTTTTCCAGCCCCTGCTGGCGCCAGCGCGAGGCCGAAAGATACAAGGTTTCAGTGCCAGGACCACCACTACTGGTGAACCGTCCTGAGTCCGGGATGCTCCGTAGCACCGGTGCCAGAGGATTCGCGCCGTTCGGCAGATTGGCATCGGGATACAACTGCTGCCATTCTGCAGCCGAATCCCGGCACAGCAGATAGAGATAACAGCGTTCCTTCGGCTGAATGGTCACGTAAAAAGGTGTCCCGTCAGGAAGCTGCAGTCGCCCTTCTTTTACCGGGGCAGGCTGTGGAAGATCATAATTGAAGAGAAAAGTGACAGACAGCGTGTCATGGAGCCAGGCGCTGAACACATCCAGCCGATTGCGCTCGCTCTCCCGGCTGGCCTGGTCATACTGACCCTGAGCAAGCGCCTCACGCACCGAGATCTCGGCTTTCGCCACCTCACTCTTGCTTGCAGGGGCGGTCGCTTGCGGGACGCCTCCTTCACTCGAAAAGCTTTTGTAGATCAGGTAGCCTCCTCCCGCCAGGAGGAGAAGCAATGCCAGACCCGCGAACACAGTCCCGATCCTGAACCGCTTGCGCTCTCCGTTATGCATGCTGTGATACATTCTGTCAAATTCGTCACTCATGGCATCCATTCCCTGAATATGGTCTCTAGTATTGATCCCGCTATACTTCCGCATCCGCCCTCGCGCCATCCTTACCATTCCTTCAGCATCCGCTGCAGCGCCCGGTCGGTCTCACCATACTGGAAGAAATTGGGGGTCTCACTATCATCGATATCCATCCCGGCATGCTGCAGCAGCGGCACCCAGGCTTGCAGAACCTGATTCCAGCGCTCAAAGCCGGAGGCATCGACAAAATAAAAATAGCCTTTGGTCTTTGCAGGAAAATGGAGATCAGCCACCTCTGACAACTTTGGCAGGGCAGGCTCTTGTATCATATCGGAGAAGCAGATCACTACGGTTTTAGGCAGTTTCTCGCGGGCGGCGATATGGGCCGCATGCCGGAGCGAGCCGGTGATATCGGTCCGGGAATAGCATCGCTCTTCTCGTTTTAGTTTGAGAACCTCCTCGCCAAGAGTACGGGTCTCGATCCGGGCCTTCAGGGCCGAACGATTGAATTGCTGAAGCTTGATGAGGATGTTTTCATCCACAAAACCCCGGTCGTTGATGGCCAGCACTATAAACTCATCCTTGGCACGCAGCGCATTGACGACGGTCTTAACTTTTTTCAGGGCTTCATCCCAGTAAAGAGTCTGCGCTACGCCTCGCTCGGCATCGGAACCAAATGAATCGGTCTGATCAATCAGCACGATGACGAGTTTGCTTTCGTGGAGTGTCTGGGTTTCACCATTTCTGCAGGCAAACAGCAGGAGCATGGCCAAGGCAAAGGATCGCCAGGCTTGTCCGGATAAAATCAGAGGGACGTTCTGCATGATAGTTCTCCTATGCACTTCTGCGCAGGGACGAGTGCAGTCTAATCCACGTGAGGTAGGCAGCCAGCTGCCAGGCCAGTGTAACCAGATTGTGCTGCATGGCATCAAAGCGGGCATCCGTGGTTTTAGCCACCAGGTTCAGACGGTTGTTGAAATCGACCAACTGACTTTTCTGTTTTTCGACAAGAGTTTTCAAAGTAATCTCATCGGAATGGGGCGCCATTTGAGTTCCTTCGAGCCAGCTGCGCACATCCTTAGCGATCTTGGCAATCTTTATCAGGTCAGAACGGGATTCAGCCGTGATTTTAAGACTGAGGTCCGCTGCGGCCCTGGCTTTTTCCTTTTTCTGCCGCGGCGCACCTTTCCCTGCTGTGATTTGCGCCAAAAGATCGTCGCACTCGGCTTTGGAGAGCACGGCTGAATGAAGGGGTTCCTGACGAAGCACAGCATCGATGGCTTCACAGTAGTCGAAAATTTTAAGCTCCTGCAGCTCCTGCTCCAAAGAGGTGAGCTTTTGAGCCAGGCTTTTCCGATCAGCATCGCATTGATCCCAGGCTTCCCGCAGCTTTTTATGCGTGTCGTCAAAGTTCACAACCTTGTCGCTCAGGTTCCTGATTTTGTTTTTATTGGAATTTTTGGCCATTTGATAATCACGAATCTCATCTTTCGTCTCTTCGATAGCTTGTCTCAGATCCGGCTTGCTGGCGATATCCGGATAAAAAGTCCTTTTATTATTATCTGTCAGGGTTGGCTTTATTAACGCAAGCTTTTGTTCCATACGGGAAATACTACTTTCCAGCAGATCCAGCTCCTCCTGCAATGGCAAAGCCGCCTCTTTGTTCATCTTGTTAATGCTCGCGAATGACGGCTGGATTTGGCTGTACAAACCTTGCAGCTCGTCGGCCTGCTTACGCAAGTCCCCGGTCTCATCTCTCAGACGCTGTACCTGGCGGGGAATTTCGACAACGGTTTTGGGATGCCAGCCGAAAAGCAGGTAAAGGATACTATAAATGGTATTATAAAGCGCCGCGTGTGCGGCAACAGCCACATTCTGGATCATCGGCATGATGAATTCCATCATGGCATACGCCCCGAGGAGAACCGTAGCAAGGGGAACGACAAACCCGAGGAATCCGGCGAGCACCGGGCCGCCGATGCCCAGAAAATTGTCCCAGAAAGTCCTGGCGATGGTCGGGTCACCAGCCATGATTATCGAACGGTATATATTCAATCCCATCTCAACGAAGATCATGGCTCCGATGGTGAGTGTAACGGCCAGCGTGCCTTGTATCAAGCTCTTGCGGTAATCACGCAAAGCACTGAGGGCGAGTTCGACCAGGGCGTACAGCAAGCCGATCAGCAAGGGGAAAACCATGTATTCACCGATGATCGGCAGAATGACGGTTTCCTCATTTTCTGGGAAAAAAAGCGAGAAAATTTGTGCCAGGATGCTCACATTCAAGGGGATGATACCTATGAGCAGCAACGTGCTCAGAAATCCGAAGACGGAAACACCAGCCAAATGGGAGTTGAAGAATTTACGTTCCTTGGCAAACCAGCCTGGATAATTCCAGTGGACAAAATAGCAGACTTGTTTCGAGGGAAAGTACTTTTCACCCAGCAGCCACCAGCTTATGTGTGAAAGAACAAAGATGGCACCGATGAGAATGCCAAGACCTTTCAACACAGCCAAAAGAACTTGTGCCATAACAGCCTCCTTTTATGTGTTAGAGACTCCCTGTCTACACTTTTATATATTGGCTGGGCTGGTGATTTTTTGAAAATAATTTTACTGCCGCCAGAAAAATCCCTGATGATAATAAAGGCCCTGCAGACCTCTATCCAGCGCCCGGCGGCGCTTCTGGATTCGCTGCAGAATTCGGTCACGGATCTTTTTAAGCTCGTCAGGCTGTTTCGCCTCGAGGTAGTCCGTATATAGCTCTTCGATATCGCGGGCGCGCCAGAGAGAACCCAAAAAACAGAGAGTGACCAGTTGGCGTGGCGAAGCCCCAGTGAAATAGAAATAGTTGATACCCCCGGGGATCATGAAGAGCTGGTTGTTGGTGAGGAAATGGTTCTCCAATTCAAAATCGGAGACCGGGAAGAGCAGATCAGTAGCAGCATCGCTGGAAAACTGGAAGAGATAGAAATAGCAGGAATTCTCAACCTGCACCTCAAACCGGTAGCCCATACTGCTGTCGATGACGACGTTTTGCATAACATTGAGGGCATCAGCGTCCTGCAGCAGTGTCTGATCTCCCTCCATATAAATAAAACTGCTCGTCAAAGAGAGCGGTGTTCGCATCTTTTGCAGCAGCGCCTGCATGGCGGGATCTCTGCTCTCATTGCTCTTGCACAGCAGAATCCTGTCAAACTCACCGTACTCCAGAGCGGTGAGGAGTTTGGCAGGTGTGCAGATAAAAGGCCGGCACAGAAGTAAATATAGCAGTAGAAGTCCAGCTATGGCTGCGCCAGCCTTAATAAAGCGGGACCTGAAGAAAATCCGTATAAAGGTCAAGATACGGCACAGCAATTTTACGTCGGGACGAACCACTTCACAAAGATACCAGCTGATGATAAGCCCCGCCGCTTCGCCAGGAGTTTCTACAGGAATGAGTTCTACCCCTGCAGTCGAGAACGCTGACTCCATTTCGATATTGATCTCCTCCCTGTTGCTGAGAGGATAGAGCATCTTGTCCCCCCGCTTCAGCACCGATAGGGCGGCATACAGCTTGTCCTGAAAATGGGCGACCTTTTCAACTCTCGCTTTGCTGGTAGCGCCGCTCAAGACACCCGTAGCGGCAACCACAAAAACGGGTCCGCTTCGTGATCTGCCGGGATTATGTGTACAGTAATCACCGATTAGGTGCACCATAAAAGCAGTGAAAAAGGCCAAACCGGCGCTCAGACCGTCATAATTATTTGCCTCGTACACACTGCCACTGAATTCCCAGACGATCTCGTAGTTCTTGAGTGTCCTCTTCTCCCTATCTTCAAACTGATTAAGCGCAGAGGAGAAACCGCATTCAGCAGAGGCTCGGATGGAAGTGTTGTGGACCATAGAACGCGGAGAGATGCGCTCGCCATCGATTTTATCGTAGATATCAAGAAGTATTTTCTGAGCAGACCGGTCGGAGAAAAGGGCGAAACACGCTGTATTCTGGTTGCGGGCAATATTCAGATCGTTCATACTCATCTTTTTTACAAGGTCAAGTGAGTTGGTTCGTCCTGATCAGCCAAATAAACCAAAAGCTCTGAGTAGTCGTAATCTTGCAGCCTCGCAACTTTCTGCCATACTTCACCGTTCTTAACTCTCCCGCGAAGGAGATTTTTACCTTTGGCGTCGCATATCCAAAGGTCCAGCCCTTCATGTTGCGCCGCCATTCTGGGATCAATGATGGTCAATACCGCAAGCCCATCCTCACCACCCGCAGCATTCCTCATAATTTCAATCCTGTAATATCTCTTTTCAGAAAAATACAGTACGGGGAAAATCTGTTCTTCTCCCGCTGCAGCTTTAAGAACAGCGACATCCCAGCTGTATACGGCAGGCAACAGCTCAAGTTCTTCCTGCTGGTCCCGGTAGCGCTCCGCGCAGAAACGGCAGCGGCACAGGTGGTCAACCACATTTCCGCGCTTCTCCGAGTCTTTAAAAGCGGGCAGATCCAGCTCTTCATCGGAGAGATGCGGCCAAAGTGCTTCCGACGCCGAATATCTTTTTTCCCATTCGCGCAACGCTTGTTGAAGAGTGATGGCTATAGACATGACATTTGCTCCTGATCAGTCTCTATTGTGAGAGGATTACAACGCGATCTATTTTCCTGTCTTTAAGGCATACTAGCATTTTTGCTCTGGCGCGCCTCTTCAGATAATGAACCTGCTGCAGATCCACCCCATGATTGACTATTTGGACAACTCGCGGTCCCTTGAATCCCCGCAAATCCATGAGCAAAAGGATCCGTCGCTCCATCGGCTCGAGAGCATGGGTAAGACAATGATTTACGGCCTCAGCAACTGCCTGTTGATCAAGGATAACATCCAGATCAGTATCCTCACTTTCAAGCTGGTCCAGCAGGGGCGCATGCCCTTCCTCACCGCCGGTTTCTTCATCCAGACTGAGCTCATGAAGATCATATGTCTGGAGTGTACGCAGCTGTTTTAAAGTCATATCCATTGCTGCAGCGACCTCTGCCTCGTACGGCGTTCGGCCGTGCTTCTGTTCAAGTCTGGCAATGACAGCTTTCTTCCGCTTTAGCGCCCCGGCCCTCTCCTTGGGTATCAGATGTTTTTTGCGCAGAAACCCCAGTATCCCGAAATTCACCATATAGAAAGCATAATAGCCAAAATTGCTGCCCTTCTCCGGATCAAACTTCGCAACGGCTTTATGCAATTCGATAAATCCTTCGCTGATAAACTCACCCTTTTCAATATGGCGGATGCCTGCATACCACAGGTTGCCGTGGCGGTAGCGGGCGATTTTTTCGAGTAAAGGTAGATACTCTTCAATATGAATATCTGGTTTGTTTGTCATCGCCTTGGCCTTGTATAAAAAGAGCCCGCAATTTTAATATTGCCTGCCATCTCGATATTTTGAAAATTATTTTACCAGACCCCTCTCCAAAGCCACACGTACCAGCAGGGCACGGTTCTTCGTGCGCAGCATTTTAAACAGCGTCTTCAAATCAGTACTGTCCCAACGTTCATTTTTTTATAAGCATGTAATTAAATATAAAATAGCACTATAGGTTGACCATTTTGATGGGATCGATTTGAATTAATTTTCTTAACTTCTGCCATTCCTATTGC
>Ga0116157_10003719_pt1 | contig 14498 bp, 14 predicted proteins | sample AD_UKC048_MetaG_FD_89882 | JGI IMG/M metagenome (GOLD analysis project Ga0116157, IMG submission 89882) | Active sludge microbial communities of municipal wastewater-treating anaerobic digesters from USA - AD_UKC048_MetaG | ecosystem: Engineered > Bioreactor > Anaerobic > Digestate | place: USA...
TGATACGGGAAGGGCTTGATTTTGTCATCCGCCAGCATAGGGAAGATATTGTTTCCGCGGATCTGCAAAAAGAAATTCATGCCCTTATTGATGAGGATAAAGATTTGCTGAAGAAATTGGCAAAGGCATGAAATATCTTTACCCGAAGCAAGTCATTTATCTGCATAAACAAATCATATCAGAAACCGGTGGAACGCAGGGCGTCAGAGATAGGGGGCTTTTAGAGTCCGCTGTTTATCGGCCGCAGGCTTCTTTTGGCGGGCGTGACCTTTATCCGGATCTTTATTCAAAAACCGCTGTGTTGTGTTATTTCATAATTCATAATTATCCTTTTGTCGATGGGAATAAACGGGTGGGGTACGAAGGAATGCGCCTGATGTTAAGAGTCAATGGTTATGATATCAACGCCTCTCCAAAAGAGAAATTTGAATTTATTATGAGTATCGCAAAAGGAGAAATGAACGAACGGAATATTGCTTATTGGATAAGCACGCACAGTTCAACGATCGGTTAACGAGTGTTTTTTATGGTGGCGAGAGACTGTTATGCTGCCCCTTAAGCCGGGTTGTGTGTCGGGATGGGAGATTAAAAAATAACTTGTCGTTGAGGAAAAATAAAATTAAGTGCTGGAGGAGGGAGTTGAACCCTCATGAGGTTGCCCTCACTGGTTTTTGAGACCAGCGCGTATGCCAATTCCGCCACTCCAGCAGAGAATCGGAGAAATCCTTACGGCCAAATATGGAAAATTTTCTTGATATCTTTTTGGCGCAGATAATAAATGACAAACCCGTGATAGAGGATGGATATCCCATTTTTTATCGGGGACGGCACCGTGGTTTCCATCGCGCCGTTAAGATGAATGATGCCCAGAAAAATTAGGAGTTTGCTTAAGAGCACCACGGAGGCGAAGTAAAGCAACGCCCGGTAAGCCAGTTTTTTGAACCGGAGAATCCCGACGCCAATGGAAAACGATGTTAACGCGGCCGTAATGACAAAGAACAGGACATTGTTTGGCTTGGCGTTGGAGCCCAGCAACACGGCCCACCCCGTCCCCAGGAGTGTCCCCCCGCCAATCATGATTTCAATGATACCGATAAATAAAATAACCCGAAAGCTTTTCAATTTTCGGAATTCGCGCGAAATGGTGGAGCTGAGGGGGATCGAACCCCTGACCTCTTGAATGCCATTCAAGCGCTCTCCCAGCTGAGCTACAGCCCCGTTAAATTTTTTGTCAATATAGCATTGGGTCGTGTTTTTGTCAATGAAGTGTTCTGGAACCTGCCGGAACGCCCGCGGGCCCGCCTTCCGCGCCCCGATTGAATGTAAACTAAAAACAGGGATTAAGTTGACATTTTAATAAAATAAGGATAATATTGGTGGTGTTATGAAAGGGCTTCTCTGCCGCAGAATATGATCCCGGAAGAAATTATCCAGTATTTAAAATCCAACGCCACGTTTGTGTCCGGCCAGAAATTAAGCCAGCATTTGAAAATAAGCCGGGCCGCGGTCTGGAAGTATGTCCACGAGTTAAGGGAGTCGGGGTACCGGATTGAAGCGGTCCCTCACCGGGGGTATCGCCTTAAATTCGTTCCGGATAAACTGCTCCCCTGGGAGATCCGCGCGGGGCTGGCGACACGGGTTCTGGGGCATGAGGTTTTTTGTTATGACACCCTGCCTTCCACCATGGATGAGGCGTTCCGGCTGGCCGAGGGGAATCAATGCCGGGAAGGCGCTTTGGTCTGCGCGGAATCACAAACGCGGGGCCGCGGCCGGATGGGGCGGACCTGGTTTTCTCCCAAAGGGAAAGGGATTTACGCCTCACTTGTTTTAAAGCCGTTTCTTGCTCCCTCGGAAGTGAGCTGGATCACGTTTGTGGCGGCGATCGCGGTCTGCGAAGGCATCCGGCAGACGACCGGGCTTGCCGCCGCCATCAAGTGGCCGAATGATGTCTTAATAAAGAGGAAGAAGGTGGCCGGGATCCTGACCGAGATGAACGCGGAGGTGGACCGGGTCCATTTTGTGGTGGTTGGTTTAGGGTTGAATGTCAATATCGATAAAGCCCATCTTCCGCCGCAGGCCACGTCTTTGAGAATGGAGTTGGGCGGGAAAGTGTCCCGGGTCCTGTTCCTGCAGGCGGTTTTAAAACAAATGGAACACTGGTATGGTTGCCTGCTGGAGCGCCGTTTCACGCCGGTCCTGGAGCGGTGGAAGGAGTTGTCCGTGACGCTCGGCCGCCGGATCCGGATCTCGGAGCACCATAAGGCGATCGAAGGCAAGGCGGTGGACCTGTCGGATGACGGCGGGCTTATTGTCCTTAACAGCGACGGGGATTTGATCAAGAAGATGACTGGTGACGTGGAATTCCTCGATTGATTAGGGGAAAGGCCGGTCAGCATGAAAGGGGAACAGGGTGTTTAACGCGAGGCTCCAGGCGGAGCTGGATGAATTGGAAGAGAAAGGGCTGCGCCGGGTTCTGCGCGGACTGGATGGCGCTCAGGACCGTGTGGTCGGGATCGGCGGCAAGGCCTACATCAATTTTTGTTCCAATAATTATCTGGGGCTCGCCGCGGACGTCCGTTTGCGGGACGCGGCGGCGGCCTCGTTACAGCAGTCGGGCTTCGGGGCGGGCGCTTCCCGGCTGGTCTGCGGGACGTTGTCCGAACACCAGAAGCTCGAGGAGCGCCTGGCGGTTTTTAAAGGCGCGGAACGGTGTGTTTTATTTAACTGCGGGTACATGGCCAATGTTGGGATCATCGCGTCGCTGTTCGGTCGAGGTGATTTGATCCTTTCCGACCGGCTTAACCACGCGTCCATCATTGACGGGATTGTGTTAAGCCGGGCGGATTTCCGCCGGTACCCCCATTGCGACATGGCGGGCCTGGAGCGGTTGCTGCGGGAGGCCGGGGGAAAATACAGGACAATCGCCGTCATCACCGAATCCGTTTTTAGCATGGATGGCGATCTGGCCCCTCTGGATCAGATCGTGCGGATGACCAAACAGCATGGGGCCGTGTTGATGGTGGACGAGGCGCACGCGGCCGGGGTTTTCGGGGCTGGCGGCCGGGGCGCGGTGGAACATTTCGGCTGCGGGAGTGATGTCGCCATCCAGATGGGCACGCTGTCCAAGGCGTTCGGCTCTTTCGGCGCCTATGTCTGCGGTTCCACGCGGCTGATAGAGTATGTCATGAACCGGGCGCGGAGTTTTATTTACACGACGGCGCTCCCCCCGTCGGTGGCGGCGGCGTCATTAAAAGCCCTGGAGATCATTGAGGCCGAACCGGGGCGGAGGGAAGCGTTATGGCGAAACGCCACGGAGATGCGCCGGAGGTTGAAAGAGGCCGGCTTTGATACGTTGCGTTCCGTGAGCCCGATTATCCCGGTTGTGGTCGGTGACGAAAAGCGGGCGACAACGTTTTCGGCGAAGCTTTTTGAGCAGGGGCTTCTCGTCACAGCGATCCGCCCGCCGACTGTTCCGGCGAACACGGCCCGGCTGCGGGTCACGGTGACGGCAAGTCACACGCCGGATGATCTGGAGTGTTTGTTGAGGCGGATGAAAACGGTCGGGGAGGAATTATGCCTTATTTAACATCAAGCCGCGGCATGCGCTGGCATTATGAAGAGGAGGGAACGGGCCCGGGGCTCCTTTTCCTGCACGGCTGGGGCGTTGACCGGAGGATATGGCGGCAGCAGTTCAAGTTTTTTTCCCGTGATTACTGCACCGTCGCGCTGGATCTCCCCGGGCACGGGCAGAGCGAATGGCGGCCGTCATCCCTGGCGGACATGGCGGAAGATATCCGCGAGCTTTTCCTCAGGAAAAATGGGGGATGGAGGATTGTGGCCAGCTCTCTCGGCGGGCTGGTGGCCTTTCAGCTGGCGGCCTGCGAACCGTCCAGGATCCGCGCTCTGGTTTTTGTGGGGTCACTGCCGAAATTCGTGCGGGATGAAGGGGCTCTTTACGGCCTAACGCCCGCTCGTATCATGAAGCTGCAGGAGCAGCTGCGGACCGATTACCCGGTGATCGTGCGGATTTTTTTCCGGTCCCTTTTCACGCGGTCGGAGCGGAACAGCCGCCGGTACAAATGGATTCAGACTTTTCGTCGGCAGGAGCAGTCCCCGGATCGCGACGCTTTGGCGGAATTTCTTGATATCCTGGTCACGGCAGATTTGCGGCCGGTCCTCTCCCGATGCGGGATTCCGGTTCACATGATCAACGGAACAGAGGATTATATTTGCCCCCGCCCTGTTTATGAACAGATGAAAAGGGATTATCCGGCCTTGACTGTGGACTGGCTGCCGGATTGCGGTCATTTTCCGTTCTTGACGAAACCGTATGAATTTAACGGTAAGCTTAAAGAGTTCCTGGATCGCGTCGGGGGCGACCGGGAGGGGCGCGCGAAAGCGGCTGGGGGGGCCTTATGATCCAGCGAAGGGTTCAGAAAGCTTTTTCCGGGTCAGCCGTGCGGTATGACCAGAACGCGCTTCTGCAGAGGGATGTCAGCCGTCAGTTGCTGGCGGCGGCTGCGGCCCTGCCGGACGACGGGGCTGTGCTCGACATCGGCATGGGGACCGGGCGGATGGCCGCTGAACTGAAGTGCCGGCGGCCCCGTGTCCATGTCGTGGGCGTAGATCTGGCTTTCGGCATGGTCGCTTTTGCCAGACGCCGACACCGGCAGGTTCAGGCGGTGCAGGCTGATGCGTTACGGCTCCCTTTCAAAAACAGCTGCTTCGACGCTGTTGTGTCGAATTTGGCATTTCAATGGATCGATGATTTGTCGCAGGCGTTTTATCAGATCAACCGGGTTTTGAAAATGGACGGGCCGTTTTTGTTAACGGTGTTTACGCGTAAAACGTTATGGGAACTGTACCAGTCTTTAGGCGAAACCGCGCGGCGTCCCGCGGGCGGGCGGCTAATATCAGATTCCCGCCTTCCGGAGGAGAGAGAAGTTTTTAAGGCTCTCGAAGGAACGGGGTTCAGTATAGAGAATAAAAACAGACAGGAGAACCGTCAGCAATACGCGAGTCTGATGGCCCTTTTGCGGTGGCTGAAAGCGACCGGGGCCAACGCGATGAACAGCGATATTTTCGTCGGCCCGCAGTGGCTTCAGGATGCTGAACGGTATTACCACTATAATTTTCAATGGCACGATGGCGTGCAGGCCACGTTTGAGATTATGCAGGTCGTGGCCAGAAAGAGGAAATCATTATGAGAAGAGACAGACATTTACCCAAGAAATCAAAGCAAGAAGTTGAGGCTGATGCGATCAACCCCATGGATGTCCTGGATATGATGGCGGACGACGATATGCCTGAGGAACAGGCGTCCCGGCCGCAGCCTCGGAACCCCCGGCGCAGGCACGCACCGCGTGGCCGGCGCCCGGTGGAAACACCGGCCGTGGAGGCGAAAGGGAGAGGAATTTTTATAACCGGCACGGACACGGGCGTCGGGAAGACGGTCGCGCTTTGCGTCCTGGGGACACTGTTGCAGAAGAAAGGGCTTAATATCGGGGTGATGAAGCCTGTGCAGTGCGGCGGGCAGGATGCGGATATCCTTTCCCGGATGTTTGATCCCAAAGACGATATGCAGGATATTAATCCTTTTAAAGCCACGGCGGAGCTTCCTCCGCATGTGGCGTTTCATCAGGAGAAAATCCGTTTTCATCCGCAGACGGTTTTGGATAAGTATAATCGGATCCGGGAGAAGCACGACCTGACCCTGGTGGAAGGGGCTGGTGGGCTGATGGTGCCGCTTTTTGACACGTATTTTATGGCGGACTTGATTAAAGATATGGATTTGGATGTCGTGTTGGTGGCGCGGCTGGGCCTGGGGACGATTAATCACACCTTGCTGACACTGCGGCAGGCTGAAGACGCGGGGCTAAATGTGATCGGTGTTATTTTCAATGAGCCCGCGCTTTCTCCCCGGGGGATGGCCGAGAGAACCAATCCTTCGACGATACGCCGCATGAGCCGGGTCCCGGTGCTGGGGATCATCCCTCACCTGGGCCAGCCCGCCCCGGAACAATACCAGGCTGAAATCGTGAAGCGGTGTTCCCGCACCATGAATATCAAACCGTTGTTAAGAAAATCGCCGGAAGCCAGGCCGCTTCCCTGGGGGGCCTGGGATAAACAGGTCATCTGGCATCCGTTTACTCAGATGAAAGATTGGCTGAAGGAGGATCCGCTGGTGATCCATAAGGCGAAGGGATCGTATGTGGAGGATGTGTCCGGGCGGAAATATATTGACGGTGTTTCCAGCCTGTGGGTGAATGTTCACGGGCACGGGCACCCGGTGTTGAACCGCGCCATTAAAGAGCAGGTCAACCGGCTGAGCCATTCGACGTTCTTAGGATTATCCAATGTCCCCGCGATCGCGCTCGCCAAGAAGCTTGTGGAGATCGCGCCTTCGGGATTGCAGAAGGTGTTTTACTCGGATAGCGGTTCGACGGCCGTTGAGGTCGCGATTAAGATGGCGTATCAATACTGGCACAATAGGGGTAAAAACCGGAAGACCCTGATCGCGCATTTGGCCCACTCGTACCATGGCGACACCTGCGGGAGCGTCAGCGTTGGAGGCATCGCGCTGTTCCATAAGGTGTATGAGAAATTGATTTTTAAAACTTTGGAAATCCCGTTTCCTGATTTCTACCGTTCACCGGAGGGCAAGACATATCCGGGTTATACGGAAGAATGCCTGCAGGCCATGGCCGAGACCTTCAAACGCCGGCAGCATGAGCTCGCGGCCATTGTTGTTGAGCCGCTGGTGCAGGGCGCCGCTGGCATGATTGTCTGGCCGGAAGGGGTCTTGAAGAAAATACGGGAGTTGTGCCATAAATACAATATATTTTTAATCGCGGATGAGGTCGCGACGGGTTTCGGCCGGACCGGCACCATGTTTGCCTGCGAGCAGGAAAAGGTCAGCCCGGATTTCCTCTGCATCGCGAAAGGCTTAACCGGCGGCACCCTCCCATTGGCGGCGACGTTGACGACCCAGCGCGTGTTTGACGGCTTTTGTTATGATTATGAATCCCAGAAGACGTTTTTTCACGGGCACACGTATACGGGGAATCCCGTGTGCTGCGCCGCGGCGCTGGCGAATTTGAGTATTTTTGAGAAAGAGCAGACGTTGCAGAAATTGCAGCCTAAAATTAAATACCTCACAAAAGCGCTTCAGCGGTTTTCCGCCCTTCCTCACGTCGGGGATATTCGGCAAAAAGGCTTCATGGTCGGGATAGAGCTTGTCGCGGATAAAACTTTGAAAACTCCGTATGCTTGGAAAGATAAGATCGGGGTCAGGGTGTGCTGGGAGGCCCGGGCGAAGGGCGTGATCCTGCGGCCGCTGGGGGACGTGATCGTCCTCATGCCGCCCTTGTCGGTGAGCCGAAGCGAGATGGACCAGCTTTTGGATGCGGCATACGAGGCGGTGAAAAACGTGACGGCGGAAAGCGCTGCCGCAGAATAATCCGGCGAGGGTCTCCGTCCGCCCGGGCGGACGGGAATAGCCGGCACAGCCGTTAGAGAGCGTGTGGGAGCGGGGTGACGATGGGGAACGACAACAGGCGGAAAAAGGTCGCGGTCGCCATGAGCGGCGGAGTTGATTCTTCGGTGGCGGCGGCGCTTCTGAAAGAGCAGGGATACGAGGTTGAAGGCGTGACGATGTGTTTTAATATCCAGCACACCGCCGGCCGCCGGCCCTCTTGCTGCGGGGTGGAAGGCATTCAGGCCGCCCGGGCCGCCGCCCAATGCCTTTCGATCCCTCATCATGTCCTGGATTTTGCCGGAGACATAGAAGAATTGGTCGTTCAAAATTTTATTCAGGAATATTGCCGCGGGCGCACGCCTAACCCGTGCGTGCGGTGTAATCAGTATTTAAAGTTCGGCACGCTGCGGGTTTTAGTTAAACATCTGGGCATGGATTATTTGGCGACCGGACATTATGCCCGGATTGACCGCGATGATCAGACCGGACGTTTTAGACTTCGGAAAGGAACAGATGCCAAGAAAGACCAAACCTATTTCCTGTACGGGCTTCCCGAGGCTGCCTTGCCGTTCGTCCTTTTTCCTTTAGGTGATTTGACGAAGACGGATGTCCGGGCCCTGGCGCGCCGTATGGGCTTGCCGACGTCCGAGAGGCTGGAAAGCCAGGATATCTGTTTTATATCGTCGGGCGGATACAAGACGTTTATCCAGGGACGGCTGGGGGAGCAGGTGTTTGTCCCTGGCCTGTTTAAGAATCCGCAGGGGGAGGTCGTGGGCCGGCATCAGGGGATCGCCCGTTACACGATTGGCCAGAGAGACCAGCTCGGCATCGCGTTAGGGGTTCCGGTGTATGTTTACCGGATCGACCCTGATGAGAACACCGTTTATGTCGGGCCGGAAGAGTATCTTTACGCAGAAGGCTTGCTGGCCGGAGAGATGAATTACCTGCAGCCGATGATCTCTCAACGAACAGTTGAGGTCCTGGCCCGGATTCGTTATAATGCTCCGGATGTAAAGGGGCGGTTGACTGTTTTGGGACCCGGGACGTGCCGGCTTGTTTTTGATGAGCCGCAGAAGTCAGTCACGCCCGGCCAATCCGTGGTTTTGTATGAGGGAGACACTGTCCTGGGCGGCGGCGTGATTGAAACGCCGCTGTGTCCGGCGTGTCCCGGATCGTCATGAGTCCGTTGGTCAACGTGTTTATCAGAAAGGATAAAAGATGAAGATTAAATTTGATCAGAAAAATCTGGAGGGGTTCCTGTCTATTAAGGATTTTGAAGGCGTTCAGCCGGCCGTCGATAAGGCGCATCACGATTTGTTGAAGAAAACCGGGAAGGGAAGCGATTATACCGGGTGGCTGGACTTGCCGGAAAAGACGACGGATTCCACTTTGGATGAAATTTTGGGCTTGGCCCGGACGGTCCGGGAGCATTCTGATTGTCTGATCGGGATCGGGATCGGCGGGTCTTATGTCGGCATCAGGGCCTCGCTGGAATTTCTAATTTCCGACCAGAAAATGCCGGTCTATTACGCCGGTCATAATCTGAGCGCCGGTTATTTATATCATTTGATGGAACAACTGAAGGACAAGCGCATCACGGTCGTGGTGATCTCTAAATCCGGGACCACCACGGAGCCGGCGTTGGCGTTTCGTATCATTAAGAATTTTATGGAAGAAAAATATTCCCCGGCCGAGCTGAAAAAGCGCATCATCACGATCACGGACGCGGAGAAAGGCGCGCTGCGTTCAATTACAAAAAAGGAAGGCTACCAGTCGTTTTCGATCAACAATGACGTGGGCGGGCGTTTTTCGGTTTTAACGCCCGTGGGGCTTGTCCCTTTGGCTTTGGCGGGTATCGATATCAAAAGTTTGATCCAGGGGGCCCGGCAGGCGGCGGTCGATTACGGGGTCATGGATATGGGAAAGAATCCGGCCTACCAATATGCCGCCGCGCGCTATCTTTTGTATCAGAGGGGGAAAGTCATCGAGGTGTTATCAACCTTTTACCAGCGGCTGTCCTTTGTCGAAGAGTGGTGGAAACAATTGTTCGGTGAGAGCGAGGGCAAGGATGGCAAAGGGATTTTTCCGACATCACTCAGCTTTACGACGGACCTGCATTCCATGGGGCAGCTGCTCCAGGAAGGGGAACGGAACATGTTTGAAACTTTTCTTATGGCGGAAAATTCCGGGCACGAGGTAATTATCCCGTCTGATGACGCGAACTTGGATAACTTTAATTGTGTGGCCGGCAAAGACCTGGATTTTGTGAATAAGCAGGCGTACAAGGCAACCGCCATGGCGCATTATGAGGGGGGCGTCCCGAATATGACCATCACGATTCCCTGTTTTGACGCGGGGACTTTGGGAGAATTGTATTACTTCTTTGAGAAGGCGGTGGCCATTACAGGGTATTTGCTGGAAGTAAACCCGTTTAATCAGCCCGGAGTCGAGGCGTATAAAAAGAAAATGTTCGCGCTTTTAGGCAGGAAATAATCTTGGGGGCACAAAAAATAAGGACGATCAGTACTGGATCGTCCTTATAAGGTGATAGGCCTTCAGACGCTTTCGCTATCATCCAACCTCCATACCATATACAACTAAATTATGCACCATGGGAACGCATTTTTCAAGAGTAATTTTAAAAATAATTTTTCCAAAATTATAGAATGAGTGTTGCATTCTAAGACGGCTTGACATAAGATAAAAAATGATATTTAAGTGATTTATTCGCAAGGTCATAGAATGAAACAGAAAAAGTCAGGTTCTCCTTCACAAACGCCCCGCGTTCAATTGAAGCTTGGGATTTTTTTTGTTTTTTTGGCTTTCCTGGGTTTGGGTGTTGTTGTTGTGCTCATTCTCGGGAAGATGAGCGTCCGGGATGAAGAATTAGCGCTTCTTAAGGCTCAGGTGAGCCTGTCCGAGGAAACGAAAGCCGAGGTTGAAGAGACGAATATGGCGCTTCTAAACGCCTTGGGCGCGGAAGTATCGGTGTCCCGGGTGGTTCAGGCGGCTGATAAAGTCTACGATGCGAAAGTCAAGAATACGAAGGATGGTTATCTGTGGGTGGACCGGGCATCCGCCACTTGGGTTGTGACGTTAGGCGCTTTGAACGGGTTATCAGAAGGGAACCGGCTTTCTGTGTTTGACGGCAATGAAAAGATTGACACGGTGGAGGTGTCGATGGCGATGGACGTCATTTCTTATGTTCTCCCAACGGAACGATTAAAGAATCAATATAACGCGGATTATTTTCGTGTCGTCAAGGAATGAGGTTCGTGTGTCGGGTTTTTTAGACCAGTTTCGAAAGACCATTGTCCAATCTGTGTGGAAGGACACGCCTGACATTCCCTCGCGGATTGAGCTTGACGATAAGATCGCGTTGGGCGTGCTTTTGTGGGTTGTGGCGGAAGAGGACAAAACGTTTTTGCCGGAAGAAGAGTCTGCGATCAAAGAAATCCTGGAAACGCAGGGAGGGGTTACGCCCGAAGTCATGCCTGTCGTTCTTGGCGCTATCAAGCTGGCGGCCCGGGAGAGAATAGACCTATTCACTTTCACCCGGGAAGTCAGCCAGGATTTGCCTTACGCGGCCAAGAAAGAGATTGTCGAGAATTTATTCCGGGTGGCCTGCGCGGACGGGGACTTGGCTCATGAAGAGCAGGGCGTGATTCGTAAGATTGCCGGCCTTTGCGGGGTTGACCACAAGGATTTTATTGCGGCTAAATTAAGAATCAAAAAAGAATTCGGCCTGGACACATTCGGTTTTTGAGCGGGACGTTGTCGATTCCGCGTTTCAGGCCGGGTGTTTTTTAGATTCCCGAGATTTAAAACACGCAGGGGTTTTGGCGTGGTATAAATATAAAAAAAAGGTTTTGAATTTTTTATATTAAAGATATATAATTGGCGCGGAATTTGAAAAAGGGATAAAAGGCTGCATTCATAACTAATTATATCCCTTAAGTTTTCTTACCACGAAGGAGGGCGTATGAAGATTACCGACGTTCGTGAATTGCTGAAAAATAAACAGGTTATTGAGGAAATCAACCGGCATTTGTGGATTGAAAGCCAGAAAGCAGGTTACAGCATCGGCATTGAGAGGGCAACGGATGAATGGTTGCGGCTTTATGCCGAAGGATGGATGAAGTATCACATGCCGGAGAAATACCAGTCGTTGCAATTAAAGAAAAAGAAAGAAGCCGAAAAGGGCGAAAAAAAGAAGTCTGGAAAGACGGGTAAAAAAAGATCTAGCTAATCCCCGTTCATTTTTATTTTTGAGGCATACGAAAGGACAAACTCCGGTTTGTCCTTTCGTGTTTTATTCAGGGGGAATGTTGACGTCAGGACGCCCCGGGGTTCTGCTGCGGCCAGCGAGGAGAGGGAAGCCGGCCACTTTGTCTGGTGCTTAGAAAGAGCAGGAGCAGGAGGGAGACGAGGCTGACCATACTGCCTATTTTGAATGAAGCCGGGGAGAACACGAAACGGACTCTATGGTGCCCGGCGGGGAGGAAGACCGAGCGGATGAAATAATCGGTCTGGAATATTTTTGAGGGTTTCCCATTCACATAAACTTTCCAGTCGGGATGATAGGCATCGCTCAGGATAAGGAACCCGGGGGATTGCATATTAACCCCCAGGGCGACCTGATTGGCGGAATACTGGCTGATGTTAACAGCGGATCCGTCCTCTATCGGCGTGGATTTAAGCAGTTGCTGGACCGGCATAACCGGCGGATGGTTAATCACGGCGACATGCCGGGTTTGATCTTTTAGCTGTTGAAGGACGCGCAACGACTGCTCATCATCCGTCTGGAAAATCGCTTTGTGGACGATAAAAGCGCGGGGATAGGCCCGAGGCCTTTCATAGATTTCCACTTTATCCCGGTAGACGCGTGTGTAGTTTTTTGTCACGTTTTTCAAGTGTGGGAATTTTTTTTCAAATGCCGAATCCGTTGGCTTGATGATATAACGCACATTCAGCAAGTCGAGGATATTTTCGCTGTAAGGCAACGGGATCGCCCTTAAAGCCGGGGGCCGCAGATCGCCGCGGAAATGGTTCGGGACGAAAAGCGTGTTGACCAGGCGGACAAAACGTTTCGGAACCAGGCCGAAAAAGAACCCGAGGTCGTCGACTTCAAATCCGGAAGCGGTGTTGGGGTAGAAGGCCCAGAAGTTCCCGTAGCTTCTTACCCGTTGAGGCTGGTCCTTGATAAAGTTGATGTACGGCACCTCACCGAAGGAGCGGAATCGAAACGGCCTTTCCCGGTGAATGTGGGAAAAGAGTTCCACGAAGAGAACCGCCAAAAGCAGCAGTCCGGTCACGGTCCGGGTCAGGATTTTTTTGTCCCGGCAGAACAAGAGGCCCTGAAAGACCACGATGAGTGAAAACGCTGCCAGGCTTGCGCGCAGCGCCTGCGGTTGTCCGTCGGGGTTTTGCAGCAGGAGGAGATGGGCGGTCACGATGCCGATCAAGAGCAGGCTGAAAGGAATCCCTTTTAAGAATAAATTCCGGCTGTTGAGGATGCCGCGGGTCCCCATGCCGGCGCAAACGGCCAGAGAAAATGCGGCGAGAACCGGTGCGTGCGGGGCAAAGCGACAGACGCTGAATCCCGGAAGATGTCCGATCCAGTTGATGTAAGGCAGGGCGTATTGTTTGCTGATGATCAGAAAGGCCATCAGCGCAAAGAAACTATTGGCATGCTTTTTATGATTGTTGAAGAAGCTCATGAATGTCAGGGCGAAGGGCAGTAAGCCAATGTATCCGCCCCACCATCCGGAGAACATCCATTGATAGGTGAGCGGGACCTTTTGGAAAAAATACGGGATCACGAGGCTTAGCGCGCGGGAGCGCTGTTCTTCCAAAAGAAGGCCTACTTGGGGAGGGTGCCCGTGCCAGAATTCGAACAGAAGGTTTTTAAAGAACGGGAACGTAATAAAAGCGGAGAGCCCTGCTGCTAAAAGGTACGCCAGGAGGCCATGCTTGACGGCTTGTTGGGGTGACACGGAATGCCTCAAGACAAAAACCCGGTATAGGAAGAAGCATAAACAATATACGTTAACCAAAAGGATGTGTTCCGGGTGGCCTCCTAAAACACTCAACGTGACGGCGGCGGACAAAAGCGCCGTGTCGACCGGGCGCTTCTTGCGGAGCAAGCGTTCGATGCTCAGCAAGATGAGGGGGGTTGTGATGTCGACGTTGGTCGTCCAGTATTGGAGGGATAAAAGCGGCCCGCTGAGCATGAAGGCGACGGCGGAGCAGAGGGAAGGGATTGTTTTGAGCCCCAGCGTGCGCATGAACCAGTACGTGAAGCATCCGGCGACAAGGAATCTGGCGAGGATCATGATGTCCCACGCGAAGAGTTCTGGGAGAAGATAGAGGATAAACATCAGCGGATAAAACATGCCGACTTCGATCATGCCGATGAGCGGATACCCGCAAGCCTGGTGGGGGTTCCAAAGAGGGAGAATGCCTTTTCGAAGGTTGCGTTTGATAAATTCATAAACGGGCTCCTCCATAACCGGGGAATCCGTTCCGTTAACGGGAATAAATTTAGGTTTGTTGTTTTCCTGGCCGTAAGCGCCGGTCGGCAAGGCCTGGGAGTTGGCGGTCGTGACTTTAAATGTTTTGTTCAGGAAGACGACATCGTAGAACGCGATCACAAGCAGGATCGTCAGAAAAACAGGAATAAGAAGCGTCTGATTTTTCACCCGGGGAATCATGGTCCTTATAGTATAATAATGATAGCGTTGTCAATCAAGCGGAGTTATGGAATCGTGAGGAGAAAAAGAAAACCCCCTAAGGATATCAGGGGGTTTTCAAGGGCTATAGAAAAAATTACTTTCTTTTAGCAGCAGTTTTTTTCTTCGCAACTTTCTTAACGGCTTTCTTAACTGTCTTTTTTTTGGCTGCTTTCTTTTTTACTGGCATGTTCCTTTCTCCTTTCGTGAAAGAAATTTTAAATATTGTTACTTAAATAATAACACACACATAATAAGATGCAAAAAATAATTTATATTTTTTAATAAAA
>Ga0116157_10003720_pt1 | contig 14496 bp, 8 predicted proteins | sample AD_UKC048_MetaG_FD_89882 | JGI IMG/M metagenome (GOLD analysis project Ga0116157, IMG submission 89882) | Active sludge microbial communities of municipal wastewater-treating anaerobic digesters from USA - AD_UKC048_MetaG | ecosystem: Engineered > Bioreactor > Anaerobic > Digestate | place: USA...
AATCAAATACAGTGTACGATATTAAAGTACTAAAAAATCATTTGCTTTTTATTGCTCATGAAAAGGGACTGAGTAGTTTTGACGGAACCCGATTTATAAATTATTATAATAGAGACTTTCCTTATTGTGCTGTTTCAAATATTTTACAAACTGATGATGGTCAAGTTTTTTGCAAATCATTTAATAATGTTTTTTTTAAACTAGTTGATGATAGTCTGCACTTCGAATTTGAATTAAAGAATGATCAATTATATCATTATTCGTTTGCCAACGCAAATACAATTACAGGGCTATATCATGATTCACTCTATTTTTATAATACCCATTTAAAAAAACTTCAATATAAATCTATTCATAAAGGGGTAAGTGCCTCATCATTAAAGCAAATTGAATATACTATTTTGAATCGTTCTGAAATGAGTACAAGTTTAATTGCCATTGATCATAGCATGAATTATTTTAATGTGCCAATGAATTTGGATGGTGTGAATATTATTCAACAATTAAAAAGCAAAGAAGCTCAACTCATAGTTCAAAATAAATTAGACCTTGATCTTATTGAATCTCCTTCAAATAAAGTGATTAAGAAGATTAAAATTGGTAAAAATTTATTTATTAATAATATTGTTCGAATTGACCAAGATTTATGGATATGCACTACTACTGGGGTTTATCGATTAAATAAAAATAGCAATGAAACTAAATGGCAAACTTATTTAGAAGATAATAATGTGTCATTCGTGCAAAAAGATGGTGAAGGAAATTATTGGTTTAGTACGACTAATAATGGATTATTTATGGCAACAAATTTTAATATTCAAAAATTGGTGAGTCATCCTTCTGGATTTTCATTTATCAATGGATCCCGGTCGGATTTATTTTTAGGCACAAACGATGGTGAAATTTATACAACGAATATAATAAACAATAATCTCAAATTTTTAAGTCGATCACAAAAACAAAAAAGTATTGAAAGTTTATTTTATGATAGTGTTCAGAAATCAATAGTTTATAGTAGCAATGTTTTGTATGAACAAAAGAATTTAGGTCTGAAAAGAAGTAGAATTATTTTGAAAGATTATTGTTCATTTAGAGGAACTTATTTATTAGCCTACGCCGGCTTTTATTTATATTCAAATAAGAGCAATGAAATTCCTTGGTTGGTGAATCGATTTGAAAATGATTCGTCAGAATTGAATGAAATTAAAGGTTTACATAGAATCAATTATACATCTGAGCGGTTAACCTCTATTAGCGCTGATGAAGAAAATCAAATTATATATTATGCTACATCAACAGGTATTTATCAAGTAGATTCAACATCGTTTAATCCTATATTATTACTTGAACATAGAAGTGATATCAACGATATTGTTTTTTATAAAAATCAAATTTATGTCGCAACAAAAGATAAAGGACTTTGTGTTTTAAAAGGAATGAAATTAGCGCCTGCAAGTATTCCAAACTTGTCGTCAACCGCTTCTATTGTGTATAATTTGCATGTGTTTAATGAAAAATTATGGATACATACTGAAAATGAAATTGCAAAGTTTGATGGTCAATCATCCAAAATTTACTCTTCTTCTGATGGTTTGCCAATGCAGAAAGTAAAAGATTTTTATGTAGATAATGATCGCGTATTTTTAAATGTTGGTCATTCAATCTTGATGTTTAGAGAAGGAGAGTTGCAACAAGAACCTCATCAAGCAAAATTGCTTATTCATAATTTGGTTGTCAACAAAAAAAATTATGATTATTCCAAATCAATCATTCTAAATCATGAAGAGAACAATATTATTATTCATTATTCGCTGATCGCATTCAATAATCCAACCACAACCTCAATTGAATATACAATTAATGATGGTGATCCAATCAGATTGTGGTCTGAAGATCGAAATGTATCATTACCATCCTTGTCGAGCGGAACCTATGAAATTAAGTTTTTTATTGTGAGCAATCAAAATGTCGAAAGTAAAGAGTCGGCAATTATTAGATTTGAAATTAAACCTCCATTTTGGAAAACATGGTGGTTTATTCTAGTGTCTTCTGTTGTTTTAACGGGACTTATGTTGTTCTCGTTTTGGCGAATTTGGCAAAAACAAAAAAGAGAAAATACATTAGTACAGAGCAAACTTTTATTAGAAAAGGAATTGGATAAAAGCATGTTGAGTAGTATCAAAGCGCAGATGAACCCGCATTTTTTATTTAATGCCCTCAATACAATTCAATCCTATATTTATTTAAATGATAAAGAAAGTGCCATCATGTATACGAGTAAGTTCTCTGATCTAACCAGAAATATTCTTGAAATGAGTACAAAAGATACCATTACATTAGATGAAGAAATTAAATCATTAACGCTTTATCTCGAGTTAGAAAAGATGCGCTTTGAAGATACATTTAATTATGAAGTGAATATTGATCGAGATTTAAATCGAGATTATATTAAAATTCTATCAATGTTAGTGCAACCGTATGTTGAAAATGCAATCAAGTATGGTTTGCTTCATAAAAAAAATAATCGGGTTTTGAAACTCACTTTCAAGAAGGAAAATAATTTAGTTGTCATAACAATTGATGATAATGGCATAGGACGAAAACGTAGTCAAGAATTGAATAAAATTAAGAATAGAATGCATCAATCTTTTGCGATGGAAGCAAATAAAAAACGTTTAGAAATTTTGAAAAACAATTTTGAATTTATTCATTTTTCTGTTGTCGATAAGTATAGTAATCTTGGGGAGCCAATTGGTACCCAAGTAATCATTTCTCTTCCTGTTTAGTATGGGTGATTTATTAAAACGAATTTCCAAATTAGATAATATATATAATCGATATTCAGTTCACAAAGTGATTCATCGATTACACAAACTTATTTAGCCTATTGATAAAGTGAGAAAAACACATAGGTTTTAGTCATATACTTTTGAATCATAAATAAACGAATGATATGATAAAAAATTTAAATCTGACATTTTTCTTCTTCTTAGTTGCTATCAGCTCCAAAGCAACAACTTTTACTTTTTCTGGTAATAGCACTACTTATTGGGATCAAGTTTCAGCATGGACACCTTCTTATCCGGGTACAACTATTGCTGTTGGTGACGTTGTAAATATAACCGCCGGAAATTATGGTCGAATTCCAGCAGGCGTTTCAATTACCAATAATGGTACAATTAATTTTACAGGAAGTAATAGCAGAATGATTACTGCCGCTGGTACTTTTTTCTTAAATAATGGCAATTTAAATATTGGTAATTATCAGTTTGATAATAATGGTACATTTTATAATAATGGCATAGTAACTTGTAATGGTTACTTCGAAAATATTGGGGCGGTTATAAATAATAATATTACAGGCGTTTTTAATTTAGGTAACCAATTTTCAATGGCAGAAATAGCCAATGATGGTAATGGTTTAACCAATAATATTGGAACATTTAATTCATCAGGTAATATCACAGGGCCTGGTTTATTTAATAATACCGGCATTTTTAATGCAAATCCGGGAAATTCTACTGCCGATTTTGGAGGTGCATCAACAGGTACGGTCAATGCAACAACTGCAGGTACTTTATTAACGTTTTATGCTAATACAACTAACCTTACAAATCAAACAATTAATTTATCATTCGCAAGTGCTTCAGTCTACAGTAAAATGGATATGTTGTGGTCTTCAACCAATACACTAGGAGGTCCATTAAATATTACATTGAGTGGCGGATACACACCAGTGTCAGGTACAAATTTTACAATATTAACTGGATCATATTCTGGTACATTTTCAACAATTAATTTCCCTGCTGCACCAATTGGATTGCAATGGTCAATTACCTATAACCCAAATTCAGTAGTTGTTACCTTAGGCGTTCCATCATTGGCATTGCCCTTAACATGGCACTCATTTGATGCGAAATTAATGTCGAATAAAACGGTTGAATTAAATTGGTCAACCTTGAATGAAGAAAACACATCACATTTTATTGTTGAAAAGAGTAAGGATGGAATTCAATGGAATGCGATTGCGAAGGTAGACAAAATACAAAACCGTCAAAATGCACTATCAAACTACCAATCATTGGATGTGAATCTCCATCAAGGAATGAATTACTATCGTATTCAACAAGTTGATTTAGATGGTCAATTCACTTATAGCGCTATAAAAAATATTTTAAATATTCATTCAGAAATTAAGGTCAATCTTTATCCTAACCCATCATCTAAAGAAATTCATTTGGTTATTGATGGAGTGAATTCTCCCTTAACACTTGAAATCTATTCAGCATTAGGAGCAAAAATTCGAGAAATTAAATCGATTTCAACGCATGAAATTGTTGATATATCTTCATTTCAAATGGGTAATTATTTTGTCAAAATATATTCTAATAATAACGAGCCCTCAACTTTTCAATTTATGAAAAATTAAATCTTGAGCAATAAACAAACACAAGAAAAGTATGGCTTATTTCGAATTGAGACAGTATCATTATAAGTTCATTAAGCAGAATTGAAAATTAAGATAATTCATCATTATCTAAAGATATTCATTTAGCCTTACTTCAGTTGAAGCCTCCTTTATGGGGGCTTTTATTGTTTGTTAATTAAATGACTAATGATATTGGGTTGAACAAACTCATTCGAATGATTTGAACTTAACTACCAAATATCATCTGATTTTACCATCTACAATTAACCATCCAATCGAATGAATTAGTATAAATAGATTTGCATTCAAAATATCAAACTCATGCATCGAATTTCAATTATTGCCTTCTTAATTCTAATTTCACTTTCGTCATTTGCAGCAAAAAAAAGTTCTATTGAAATATCTGGAACCATTAAAGATGATAAAAACTCACCGATTCAATTTGCAACCATATTGTTGTTAAATAGTCAAGATTCATCTTTGGTGAAAGGTGATCTAACTGATATCAAAGGTGAGTTTAACTTTGATCAAGTTCAAGAAGGCTCTTATCTATTGAGTGCTACAAATGTTGGATATGAAAAATATTATTCCGCTGTTTTTTCAGTTAATCAAACGAATAATCAAGTTAGCCGAAATATTATTCTTAAACAAAACGATAAAGGAATAAAGGAAATAAAAGTATTAGGGAAAAAACCAATGATTGAAGTAAAGGCAGATCGAACTGTTTTTAATGTTGAACAAAGTATCAATGCCGCTGGAAATAATGCACTAGATTTATTACGAAAAAGTCCAGGAGTGCGTGTAGATAAGGATGATAATATTGAACTGCGAGGCAAAAGTAAAGTGGTGATTTATATTGATGGCAAACCTTCATACCTAGGGAATGATGATTTAGCTGCTTTACTTAAAAATATGCAATCAACCGATATTGAGGCCATTGAGCTCATTACGAATCCATCTGCAAAATATGATGCAGAAGGAAACGCAGGTATCATTAATATTAAATTAAAGAAGAATAAAAAAATGGGCACTAACGGAACCATCAATTTTGGTGCCGCACAAGGGATTTATTTTAAACAAAATGAATCGATCAATTTAAATTACAGAAATAAGAAAGTCAATTTATTTGGTAGCTATAGTTTTAATTCTGGCAAGAACTTAAATAATCAAAATCTCGATCGAATTCAAAATGGCGTTCGGTATGATTTTAAAGCTGACAATATTCATAAAGATCGAACACATGCGGGTAAAGTTGGACTAGATTATTTTGTTAATTCAAAAAATGTAATTGGTGTAATGGTCAATATGATGGGAACTCAAGGCGATTTTAGTAGTTCGAGTAAAACCTTGATAGGCCCTGAAAATGCAAATGCTGATAAAGTTTTAATCGCGACAAATGCAATTCCTGGTTCTCGTTTCAATGCAAATTATAATGTCAACTATAAATTTGAAGATACCATGGGGCATACATTTAATATTGATTTAGACTATGGCAATTTTAACAGCAAGGGAAAAAGCTATCAACCTAATACTTATTGGAATCTAGATGAAACCGCAATTTTAAGTCAATCGATATTTAGAAATAATACGCCAACAACTATTTCAATCTATTCAATTAAATCAGATTATGAACAAAATTTCTTAAAAGGTAAACTAGGGTTTGGTATTAAATCGGCCTATGTTAAAACTGATAATGATTTTAAGTTTTATGATGTGGTCAATAATGTAGATACTTTGAATTTAAGTAGAACCAACCATTTTTTATATACTGAAAATGTAAATGCTGCCTATATTAATTATTCAAAAACCTTTAACACCAAATTGAGTGCGCAGATAGGTTTAAGGGCTGAACATACCAATTCAACTGGACAATTAAGTAGTGCTTATTCACAAGATGACGATACCGTGAAACGAAACTATATTAATTTATTTCCAAGTGCTGGTGTTTCATACAATCTCAATAAAGATAATTCATTGGGCTTAACTTTTAGTCGCAGAATTGATCGCCCAAATTATCAGGATTTAAATCCTTTTGAAAATAAATTAGATGAACTAACCTACGAAAAAGGAAATGCATTCTTACGACCTCAATACACAAATGCGTTTGATTTAACACATACCTTCAAGCAGTACATCACAACAGCACTGAGCTATAGCAGAACTAAAGATATGTATATGCAAACAACCGATACAACCGAAGGAACACGTACCTATGTTACTCAGAAAAATTTTGCTTCTCAAGATATGATGGGTATCAATATTTCATTTCCAATTCCATTAAAAAAGTGGTGGATGATATTTGCCAATATCAATGCAAATTATGTGATGTTGAATGCAGATTTTGAAGGTCGAAAATTAGAGAATAATTACTTTACATATAGCTTGTACGCCGAAAATACAATTACCTTACCAAAAGAAATTTCACTTAGCATTTCTGGTTGGTATGCGGGACCATCCTATTGGGGAGGTACATTTTTAACAAAGCCAATGGGTTCAATGGATTTAGGTTTACAACGTTTGTTTCTGAAAAAAAGACTAACCGCAAAATTGAGTTTGTCAGATGTTCTTCTTACACAAAGATGGTATGCAACAAGTAATTTTTCAGGATTGTATATTCGAGGCAATGGCAATAATGAAAGTAGACAAATACGTTTGAATTTAAGCTATCGTTTTGGTAGTAGTCAAATAGCTGAAAATAGAGATCGGAAATCCGGATCTTCAAATGAAAGAAATCGAATTAAATAGCGTTTGCCAACACTTGCTAAAATAAACGTGTAGTATAAGGTAAAGATCTAGTTTACGTTTGCAAAAAATCGACCTATTTAAATCTCATCTATTAAAATGAAGTGATGACAGAAAAAAATTTAACATCAAGGATAGCTGGGCTTATTTACTTAGGTATTGTGCTGACGGGGATATTTAGTTTGATGTATGTTCCATCGAAACTTATACATTATAACAATGCTTCATTAACTTTTCAAAATATAACAAATGCCGAATCATTATTCAGATTAGGTATTGTAAGTGGTTTACTTTGTTATGTGTTGTTTATTTTCTTACCTATTGTTCTTTACAAATTACTACATCAAGTCAATGAGAATGCGGCAAAATTGATGGTTCTATTCGCAATTATAAGTGTTCCAATATGTTTTATAAATGTTCAAAATCAATTCACGGTACTTTCTCTAATTAAGTCTCCAAATTATCTCAATGTTTTTTCTATTGAGCAATTACAGTCACAGGTTTTATTTTATTTAGACCAATATCAGAATGGAATGAGGCTTGTTCATATTTTTTCTGGACTTTGGCTATTGCCTTTTGGCTATTTAGTTTTTAACTCAAATTTTCTTCCCAAATTGTTAGGAATACTATTAATGCTTGGTTGTTTTGGATATTTAATCAATTTTCTTGGTAATACTTTAATCCAAAATTATTCAGAACTCGGAATTGGCTCATATATAAGTTTGCCAGCAAGCATAGGAGAAATTGGCACTTGCTTATGGCTTTTATTTGTTGGCGCAAAAGAAAAAATACCAAAATGATAAATAAGTTAGAAGACTTCAAGGTAAATATAAGAATCAAACTTTCTGCCTTATGGACAGCCGTTATGTTTTGTTATATTTATGGTGATTATTTTGAACTTTATGTTCCTAATAAAGTGGATGGACTTTTGAATGGACAAAATATGTTAGACACGCCATTAAAATTGTTTACAGCAACTTTTATTTTAACAATGCCTGCACTCATGATTTTTCTCTCATTGATGCTTTCACCCAAATTAACTAAATGGTTAAACATTGGGATTGGTATTTTTTTTACATTATTCACCTTAGTAGTTGGTATATCATCATTTTCTGAGTGGAGAATGTTCTATGTTTTTTTATCAATTATTGAAAGTCTGATTACTATAATTATAATTTGGCAGGCTTGGAATTGGAAAAAAATTAGAATCGAATAGAACAATGCATTCGATTAAATATGAATCAAATTGGGTTTGTCAACTAATCAACTTTGCCTTCATACTTTTTCTTTCTGAAAAAGAAATAGGCACTAGCAAATATCATAATGATGGAGATCGGCAAAACTAAATTAAATAGTTGCCATTGAATTCTTTCTTTTTTGATTTTAGCTAGATCTAATAAGCGAAGCTTTATATCTTTATTTCTAGCTTCTAATAAACCAAAATCATCCGTTAAATATTCTAACGAATTAAGTATAAATGATTTGTTGGCAAATAGTTGTTCAGTGTATTTATAGTAACCACATTCCATCGCACCTCTTGATTGAGTAAAGTCGTTTTGAAAAAAATTGCCATCCGAAACAACAATCATTCGATTGTCTTTTAAACAAGATGGCAAAAAATCTTTCTTTAATGAATCTTTATAGACTGCTAAAAATGCTGGATCTAGACGATTAGTATAAATAGAATTAAATTTTCCTTCTAATAATACCGACATCGGAATATTTTTTTCTTTAAACATTTCAGCCTTTGGCTTGAATTGTAAACTTGATAAACTAACACGTACAGGGGCAGGCACTCGACGACTTCTATTTGATGAGGTTAATAAGATCGTTTTTTTAATTTCAGGATTGGCAATGGTATCAATACTATTTGCAAATAAAAACATCACTGCATCCATATTATTTACAATTGGATGTTTTGAACTTGAAATACTATACGGAAAATAGGGAAAAGGAATCAAACGAATATCAGGATTTTGATCAATCATACCGACAGTGAGCGCTAATGGATTTACTTGTTGAAAATCTTCTATAAAATCAGGGTTAATTCTAACCCCATAATTAAATAACATATCTTCTAAATTCAGACCGTAATCTATTGCTAAGCCTGCGCTGCTTGTTTGCAATGAATCCATATCAAAACGTAATTGATCAATCAGCCAAAACATTCGTCCACCGTGCATCACATATTGATCAATTTTAAATTTGGTTTTATCATTAAAAGCTACTGTGGGTCTGCATTCAATAACAGCACTATACACCAATGGAATTTCAATGTTCTGATTAATATCAACCGTGTCAACATCATAATATTTTTCTAAGGTGGTGAGCATATCAGCGGTGCTCGGACCAATTAATTCGCCATTGCCAACCATATAGGCAATTTTCTTTTTATCAGGTTCAATTAAATGTTTAATTGTAGAGGCCAATTTATATTCAAGCAAAGATTCTGAATAATTTAATTTTTCATCTGGCGACATACTCAAATGGCTTTCTAACAAATTAACAGCCATCTCCTTTTGGTTATAAATGATATTGCATGATGGAAAAATTATTTTTTCAGAATAGCCTTCATCTTCATCTTGTTGAATTTTAAGTTTTATAAAGGTGATACCTTTTTCAGAAAAAGATCGAAAAACCTCACTTTTTTCTTTATCAGTTTTACCTTCGATAGGATTAATAAATTCGAAACGAATATTTTTTCCTCCATATTCTTTAAACTGTTGCAATACTTCACGAGTTGATTCACTCAGTCTTTGAAAACCAGCAGGGAAACTTCCTTTTAAATAAACTTCAATGACAGCAATTTCATTTAAATTTTTCAATAATCGTTTAGTTGGTTCGCTTAATGAAAAACGCTTTTCGGCAGTTGCATCAAGTCGCACATGCAACTTAGTGCTAATAATATTAAGCAAAATAATAATGGCAGTCACCAATATAAAACGTGTAAGGGCTTTGTTTTTTAAATTTGTATTTTTCTTCATTCTCTTTTCTAACTTAGACTACGATCCAACTTTTTTTTAATCTATTAATTCCATTTTCTTTTTTGTAATGAGAGTCGAGTGGCTAAAATAAATATGGCAACAATACTCAGAAAATAAACAATATCTCTACTGTCGAGTAAACCTCGGCTAATAGAATTATAATGAAACTGCATTCCAATTTGACTGACAATATAATCTATACCATTTCCTAAAAAGGGCATTTTACTCATGGTTTCAAAACCTGCATATAGTATGAAGTTGGTAAATATGGCAATTAAAAAGGCAATCACTTGATTGGATGTAACCGATGAACAAAAAATGCCTATTGCCGTAAATGCCGCACTCAAAAACAGTAAACCAATGTATGAACCTAATATACCGCCACTATCTAAATTACCTTGAATAATTGATAGATGAGATATCGTATACACATATAAAAGGGTTGGTAAAATTGAAAATAAAACAAGAACAAATGAGGCAAAGAATTTACCTAATATAATTTGATTCTCTGTTAAGGGTATGGTTGATAAAATTTCGATGGTGCCTCCTTTATATTCATCCGAAAATGAACGCATGGTTAAGGCAGGTAAAAGAAACATTAAAACCCAAGGTGCAAATACAAAAAACTTGTCCATGGTAGCGTATCCATAATCAAGCATATTATTATTTGGAACCACCCACATAAAAAAGCCACAAACCAAAAGGAAAACAATAATTGCCATATAGCCAACCAATGAACTAAAAAACGAATTAAGTTCTTTCTTGAAAATACTTACCATGAATTTTTTTTAAGTCTCGCAAAAGTAAGGAAGTCTGGCAATTTTTAGACCTAATTTCAAATGTTAAAGTTTTAGAAGGTATAACAAACTAAAACTAACTTTACAACGTCTTTTCATCAGATTTAAAAAATTCATACATGAAAAAATATTATCTTTTAATACTTGCTCTGATATTTAGTCAATCATTATTTAGCCAAATCAATATTGCTCCTAATAATAATGCATTGCAACTAGCCCAAACCTTGGTGGGTACAGGTGTTACAATAAGCAATGCAACATTAAATTGCGGCGCTGCACCATCAGGCAGTACAAATTATGGAAGTGGCACTTTTATATCCACAGCAAGTAATTTGGGTTTAGATAGTGGTATTATTTTAACTTCAGGAATGGCGGCAACAAATGGATCATTATTAGGAGGTAATGGTGCAGGAACATTTGGTACCCCTTCAAATGTTACAGGTAATGGTTCTGATCCTGATCTTGCTATATTAACAGCACCACAAGGGAGTTTAGATAAATGTGTTTTAGAATTCGATTTTGTTACAATTGGTGATACAGTTAAGTTTGATTATGTGTTTGCATCTACTGAATATCAAGGTTATACTTGTAGTATTGCCGATGTTTTTGGATTTTTTATTAGTGGTCCAGGTATTGTTGGTCCATATACCAATAGCGCACAAAATATTGCATTAGTGCCAGGTACAACTTGCCCTGTGGGTGTTAATACAATAAATGGAAGTACAAACCCAAATTGTTATACAGCCATTCCTGCTTGTAATCCACCAAATAATGCACTTTTTGTAAATAATATCGGAGGGACAACAGTTGCTTATAATGGATTTACACAGGTTCTAACTGCAACATCTGCAGTAATTCCATGTTCAACCTATCATTTAAAATTAGCCATTTCTGATGCCTCTGATCAAATTCTTGATTCTGGTGTTTGGTTAAAAGCGGGTAGTTTTAGCTCAAATATTGTCAATGTAAAATTGCAAACTGGCTTAAGTGCTCAGTATCCATATATAATTGAAGGTTGTGATAGTGCTAAATTAACTCTTACTCGACGAATTATTTTAGGTGTTGCTTACGCAGATACAGTACATTTTCAAATTCAAGGTAATGCCGGAAATGGAATTGATTATTCATTTTTACAAGATACTGTTATCTTTTCTGCAAATATCTTAGACACAATAAGAACACTTAATTTATTTGCCTTTCAAGATGGTATAACTGAAGGTCCTGAGTACATTAAAATTTATGTGTTAAGTGGATGTGCTTCAGTTATCACAGATAGTATCATTATTGAAATTCGTGATTCACTTTCTTTTTCATTATTTAATTCAGATACTGCAATTTGTTTAGGAAATAGTGTGGTCATTAATGGTCAAGTAGACTCAGGTATCAACATGATTTGGTCGCCGCCTAATGGTGTACTCAATCAAAATCAATTACTCACTACAATTACACCTTCGCAGTTTGGTTCGCAGTACTATTCTGTCACGGGTACGTATGCATCGTGCACGCCAGTCACAAAAGGATTTAATTTGATAACTGATCCAGTTCCAACTATAGATCCAATGCCTGACATTGAATTGTGTGAAGGCGAGCAGGTTCAGATTAATACAATTGTTACACCCGCTTTTGGATATAATATTAGTTGGATACCATCTACCGATTTGATTAATACAACTGGATACTCACCCACTTTTGTTGGTACCAATTCACAAAATATCGACTTCACCGTCACCTCTCCAAATGCTGGTTGTACAGCAACTGATCAATTTTTTGTTCAAGTATGGCCATTCACACAAGGTGGAATTAAAGAAGATACAATTGCTTGCGATGGAGCACCCGTGCAGCTTTGGGTAACTGGAGGAAATGGGCAATACTTATGGTATCCAGCGAATAATTTAAGTTGCGATAATTGTCCAATGCCGATAGCCACTGGTTTAGGTACGAATACATATTATGCCGTACTTCTAGACCCTCATGGTTGTCAAGATACTCTCGATGTAACAGTTACAAATGAACCTCCTTTTACAATGAATTTATTAAATAATGATACAACAATTTATCTTGGCGAATCGGTTCAAATGATAGTTGAAGGAACTGCACCATTTTTATATTGGACGCCAACCGATTATTTAGGATTTAGTCAAAGTAAAGATCCAGTTTCAACTCCACTTGAAGATATTACTTATACTGTAACGGGAGTGAGTCTTTTAACCGGTTGCCCGAAAACAGACACTGTTCGCATTAAAGTGATTATGCAAGATGTTTTTGTACCAAATGCTTTTTCGCCGAACGGTGATGGATTGAATGATATTTTTAAAGTAACAACTCGTAAATTAATTAATGTACAAGAGTTTAGAATTGTGAATCGATGGGGGAATGAAGTATTTTATACAAATGATATTCATAAAGGTTGGGATGGCAAGTATAAAGGACAAGAACAAGATACAGGCGTTTATTACTATATGATGCGCGTTGCCTATCCAACAGGGAAAACCGATTTCTTAAAAGGCGATTTAACGTTAATAAGGTAGGAAACCGAATTTCCTTCAATTCAAACCAAATTATATTCAAAAGTGACCACTTACTCATTGGTCACTTTTTTTTATTTTAACACTCAGTATTTTTGTTCAAAATTATACATTATGAACAAAACACAATTCTTATCCCTTTTACTTGTCACGGTTTTTCTTGGATTTTCATCAACTACTTATGCTCAAACAACAATCAATGCCGCAAGCAATACGGCGGTGATTAATGGAGTTACTTTTGATTATTCAATAGGAGAAATGACACTTGTTACTACCGAGAGAAACAATAACCTGATTGTAACGCAAGGTTATTTACAACCACAACCCAATTCATCGAGCAATGATGGACAAGTTGTGCAATCACATTTTGATGATTTAGCAGATCAAATCAAAGTGTATCCAAATCCTACCGAAAACCTTTTATTTATTGAAACAAATGATGCCATTGCAGATCAAGTTGTTTTTCAACTTTTAGATGCAACAGGTCGTGTTGTGCTTCGCAAAAATGAAGAGCAGGCTATTGGAAGCAATAAATATTCTCTTAATTTATCAGCTCTAGCGGCAGGATCTTATTATCTCATACTTCAACGTGCAACCAAAAATTCGCAGGAGAATACACTTTCTTTTAAAATTCAAAAATTACACTAAACAAAATTCAATCAAACATTTAAACAAAGATTATTATGAAACAGATGATGAAACAAATTACACTCTTTATGTCGCTCCTACTTTTTGTAGGCACGGCAATGGCACAAGTGCCACAAAAATTTAATTACCAAGGTATTGCTCGCGATGCACAAGGAAATGCAATGGCGAAACAAAAGCTTGCATTGAAATTAACGGTCTTGCCTACTGCCGACGCAAGTGTGGCTGAGTATGAAGAGACCCAAATAGTAACGACCAATGAATTTGGTTTGTACACTTTGCAAATTGGCAATGGTACAGCTGTTACTGGAGAAATGAAAACAGTTAAATGGGAAACAGGCAATAAGTATATCAAAGTGGCTATTGACCCAACA
>Ga0116157_10003721_pt1 | contig 14492 bp, 11 predicted proteins | sample AD_UKC048_MetaG_FD_89882 | JGI IMG/M metagenome (GOLD analysis project Ga0116157, IMG submission 89882) | Active sludge microbial communities of municipal wastewater-treating anaerobic digesters from USA - AD_UKC048_MetaG | ecosystem: Engineered > Bioreactor > Anaerobic > Digestate | place: USA...
ACAAAAAATTATTATTTGTATGAGGTGGGGAAAAAAATTCGGTCCAGAATACGTTAATCGACTTTACGCGATGGCACGGCGCAATATTACCGGCGACTTTAGGCTGGTGTGCTTTACCGATGATACTGATGGCTTACGGGCAGAAGTAGAAAGCCGTGCGCTACCAAAGCTAGGGTGTGAACACCCTGAACGCACTATTGGCAAATGGCCAAAAGTTGCGCTCTGGGGCGCTGAGCTAGGCGGGCTTAGCGGCCCTGTTTTATTCGTGGATTTGGATTCCGTTATTATCAACAATATTGATGATTATTTTAGTTACGGTTCACCCGATGATGTGATTCTCGCACGCAATTGGGCAAAACCATTTTCGGGCATGGGGCAAACATCGGTATTCAGATTTCCGGTAGGAAAAAATAGCCACATTCTAGAAGACTTTAGAAAATCGTCGCAGGCAATTGCCGACAAATATCGCTTTGAACAGCACTACATTACGTCAGCTGTCACGGGTGGTATAAAATTTTGGCCAGAGAGTTGGACGCGGCATTTCCGTTTGCACTGCCTACCTATTTTTCCGCTGCGTTATTTTGTCAGCGCAAAATTACCGCGCAACGCTAAAGTGGTTACCTTCCCCGGTGGCCCCAACCCCAGTGATATTATTCTGGGGCGCTGGGACGAGGACTTACTTCCGTTTCAAAGCGCACAACAACATGTCGCCAACGCATTTGCTAGCACTATTCCGCTCAAAGCTCGCTGGCGATATATCAAACGCTATGTGCTGCCCTGTGATTGGATTAATCAACATTGCGCGAATAATTACGATTGAAATGCTGCAATTTCACCGGGGCGACGTAGCATTTTATCGACTTCATCCAAGTGTAATTCTTCCTGCACAATCATTTCGCGGGCGTATTCTTCTAACAAGATGGATTTATCTTGAGCGATTTTCAGCAAATCGTAATAGGCCGTAATCGCGGTTTTCTCATGCGCCAAACTCTCGCGCAGAATATCGCCAATATCGTGCTTCTCCGTCTCTAATAATGAGCCGATTTTAAGTGAAGGATGGCCACCCAAAAGCGTCAGTAACTCACCTGCCCTGTGCGCGTGAACCAAACTTTCATCGGCATTGCCTTTCAACCAAGAAACAATCGGGATGCGGTTATAGCCAAACACCATTAGCGAATAATGGGTGTACTTAACCACGCCAGCCAACTCGGTTTCCATAATGCGGTTTAAGGCGGCGATTGCCAGTGCTTTATCTGCTTCGTTCATGCTAATGCCCTCTAGTTGAAGATGATAAGTGCTCAGCACTTATGGATAAAAATGTGCACGACCAAGTGCGGTGTGAAGAGTATTGGTCAGGATTGGGGATATGTCACGATAATCAATCGCGACTTTACACCCGTATATCACCTTACGACAAAGCCTTGGATAAGCGCATTGGATAAAAATAGATTGCACCCACTAATGATAAGCATTATCATTTGAGACTAAAGAACCCTATCGTACGCCTTTAATGAAATCCAAATACGCGCTTCACATTACCGTCACCTTTGTTGTCCTCGCACATGCCGCTATGTTGGCCGCCGTGACTTACGCGCCAGAGCGCCCTCTTGTTATAGAACCGCCCGCCATTCAAGGCGTAATTATTACTAGCGAACCTATAACCGAACAGGCTCCACCGCCTCCGCCTGTGGAACAGAAGCCGCTACCAAAACCTGAAACGCCTAAAATTCCAGTGCCCAAAGCACCCGCCTCCGAACGCGCGCCGCAGGTGGAGCAAAGCCCTCCGCCACAAGTACCTACAGAAGAACCTAAAAAGCCCGCTGAGCCAAGCACTGCGCCAGTTGTTCCACCGCAGGCAGATGCCAGCCAGTTCAACAACCCTGCCCCAGTTTACCCCACGCAGTCACGCCGTTTGAAAGAAACCGGTGTGGTGGTGCTGGAAGTCTTGGTTAAAGCCGATGGTAGCTTGGGCGATATGCGCCTAAAAACCTCTAGCGGCTATACCCGCTTGGATGAAGCCGCTCAAAAAGCCGTAAAAGGCTGGCGCTTTGTACCCGCAAAACGCGGCAACGAAGCCATAGATTTTTGGTATGAATTACCTATTGAATTTTCACTTAATCGTTAACAGTTTGTTAAAGAGGCTCACATGAACTCACCCTACGGAATTTCCTCCATTTGGTCGCAAGGCGATGCGGTTATCAAATCGGTCGCGATCATTTTGCTGCTTATGTCTATCGCTAGCTGGTGCGTAATTGTGTTGCGCACTTGGGGATTGTTGCGCTTGCGCAAACCCAACCACAGCCTTGCAGATTTCTGGCACGCCCAGAGTTTTTCAGAGGGTTTAACGGTGTTGGGTTCAGACCGTAACGCTAATCCCTATCGCCATTTGGCGGAAGAAGGCCAAGCCGCTTTGGATCATCACCAAAATCACAAAACCGATTTGCACGGTAACTTGCCGCTTGCCGATTGGTTAACCGCTTGCTTGAAAGATTCTATCGACCAAAGCACTGACCGCCTGCAACGCGGCTTGGCGATTCTTGCCTCTGTAGGTTCAGTTGCACCTTTCGTAGGCTTGTTCGGCACTGTGTGGGGGATTTACCACGCGTTAGTGAGCATCGGCCTAAACGGTTCCGCAAGCATCGACAAAATTGCCGGCCCCGTAGGCGAAGCACTGATCATGACCGCCTTTGGTTTGATCGTCGCCATTCCTGCAGTACTGGGCTACAACGCCATCAACCGCGGCAACCGCAATATCAAAAATAAACTCAACCGTTTCGCGCACCAATTACACGCCTACTTCTTAATGGGCTCGCCTTTGTCCAGCAGTACGGGTAACAGCAGCAATATTAAATCCATCAACCGCAAACACACTCGCGCCGAGCAGGAGTAAGTCATGGCTTTTGGTGGAGATTTTGAAGACGACATGGATTCAATGAGCGATATCAACATGACGCCCTTAGTAGACGTTATGTTGGTTTTGCTGATTATTTTTATTATCGCCGTACCGGTTATTACGCATTCGGTAAAAGTAGATTTGCCGCGTGCCGACAACACCGTGAATGAAATAAAACCTGAAACGATTAATTTATCCATCGCCGCCGATGGAAAAATTCATTGGAACGAAACCAATATTAGCGATGAAGAATTGCAAATACGCCTAGCCGTAGAAGCGACCAAACAACCACAACCCGAAATCCACATTCGCGGTGACCGAAAAGTGGAATACGAACACGTAATGAGTGTAATGGCGAGCGTACAGCGTGCAGGAATTTTGAAGTTAGGATTTGTGAGTGAGCCGGGGCGGTAAAGCGCCCCATAAAAAAACACCGCCTTACGGCGGTGAATTAGGAGGTAAAACGAAATCTTGCTGTTACATATATGCGTTTGAACGATCTGTGTGATCAGTTACATCGCGGATGCCTTTCAATTCTGGCAACTTATCGGTTAACTGCACTTCAATACCCTGCTTCAAGGTAATGGCCACGGAACCGCAACCTTGGCAGCCACCGCCGAATTTCAGTACGGCAATCATATCTTCGGTCACTTCTACCAAACTTACGTTGCCACCGTGGGAAGCGAGGCTTGGGTTTACATCGTTGTACAACACGTAGTTGATACGGTCTTCCAGCGGGCTATCGGCATTAACTTGTGGCATTTTGCTGTTAGGGGCGCGAATGGTGAGCTGGCCTCCCATGCGGTCTGCTGAGTAATCGACTTTTGCGTCGATTAAAAATGGCAGACTGCGGCCTTCGAAATAAGCTTTGAAGCCTTTAAGCTCCACAATTTCATCGTCTGGCTTTTCTTCACCGGGACGGCAATAGGCAATGCAGGTTTCCGCTTGCGAGGTGCCTGGGTTGGCCACAAACATGCGTATCCCAATGTTTTCATTGTCTTTTTGCTTGTCCAACAAGCCTCTCAAGTAATCCTGCGCTGATTCAGTAATATCAACATTAACCATGTTTACGCTGCTCTCTCTGCCGGTTTGCGAGGGTTTATACGCCCGCAAACTTATACCCGATTAAATTACTCGGGTATTCTACTGCAATCGGCTACAGAGATAAACGCCAAAGAAACCACAGTCTTTATTAATCCGCACCGCAGCTCGTTAAACCACTGATCCAATCGTTCACAACTTGTACCGCCTGAGTATCAATCACGCTTCTCGCCAAAGGTGGCATTTGCATGGCGTCCGTCACTTGCATACGTTTCACCAAAGTCGATTTTAAGGGATCACCCGCTGTAACTATGCGCGGATTAGTGATGCCTACATCTCCCGCTACAGGCGCAACATTGCAAATATTCATTTGCGCCAAGGGAGTGCTAAAACGCAAATCTATATTCACCGGCGTGGGGCCATTGGGTTGATGGCAATTGGCGCAGTTAGTGTGTAAATAGCTGCGCGCTTTTTGCAGTGTGGTCGCTTGGGTATCGGTGAGCGAATAAAGCTTTTCGGTTTTTTGCGCAGCGGTCAGTGGCGATGTAAAAATCCCAATATGCGCCAAGGTGCTTAATTGATTGGCGGTTTTTTGGCTAGCCGGATAAAAAAACTCGCCGTTCAATTGTTTAGTTTCCAACCCCAAAGAAAAACCCGACGCACTGGTGTGACATTCCAAACATTGCCCTAGGCTAGGAAAATGCCAATTCACATTGTTGATATTTTTATCTTTCGCCGCACTCAATAAGGTTGCTTCAGTTTGCGCATCATTCCATTCATAACTAAAACCCTGCCAACCTAATTGGCCGTGCGCAAACAAACGCGTCTCAATAAATTTTTCTCCAAATTTAAAATGCTTCATTAACACCGAGCCGATGGGAAAATTAAAATCGCCATTGGCAGCCAGCGTAATTTGCGTATTGTTGGGCAGACTTAAATAGCGTTGTTTTTCAGCACCATCTGACCACAGTGGGCTCTTCACGCTATAAGGTATTAAACCGCTAGCAGCTTGCGTAGGTGCAGTGGAATTTACACATCCTGTTTCAGATAATTTTGTTGCCATAGTGCCTGGCTGCACACTACCTGCAGTAGCTTGCATTTTAAAAATTTGTTGCCCTGCTGAACCTTGGCCAATGGCAAATAATTCACCTTTATTATCCTGCGCGAAGGAAACCACACTCGCAGACAAGCTGCCGTGCGCCGCAAGGCTTATGCTGCCATTTGTAGCAGACGTGATAGAACGCATAGTGTGTTCGCAATAATCGGTAAAGAAATATTTACCGTAGGCCGCAGGAAAAGCCGCGCCGCGATACACATAACCGCACATTACCGAGCAGGCGCCGGTGTTTTGATTAATATTGTGAATTGGCTTTATTTTATTGAGCGTAGAGCAGTTCGACCTGCCGCTATAACAGCTATCGCCCTCCATGTCGCCCCAACCATAATTGCCGCCGCGCGTTATAAGATTAATTTCCTCCCACGCACTTTGGCCAACATCACCCAACCATAATTCGTTGGTAACTTTATCGAAACTAAAGCGCCAAGGGTTGCGCAAACCATAAGCCCAAATTTCTGGCCGCGTATTGGCAACATCGACAAAAGGGTTATCGCTGGGGATTGCATAATTTTTTCCATTTTCGGTGCTATTAATATCAATGCGTAACACTTTGCCCAACAACTCGTTGAGATTTTGCCCCATGTTAAGCGGATCGCCACCAGAACCGCCATCGCCCGATGCAATATACAAATAACCTTGCTGGTCAAACGCCATGTGACCGCCAACATGATTGGTAAATGGCCGAGTGAAAGACAAAATTAATAATTCAGAATTGCGATCAAAAGTGCCATCGGTTTTTAGGGTATAGCGCGTAACGCGCGTTTCAATTTGGTTAGATGCGTTGCGCGCGGTGTAATACAAAAACACAAAACGATTATTAATAAAATCAGGATGAGGCGCGGCGCCTAACAATCCCATTTCATCGCCACTGGAATCCACTCTGTCATCAATATTTAGCATTTCCGTTAATTGATTAGCGGATGCCACATTATTAAACCGCAAAATAAACCCCGCTTGGCGCAACACATACCAGTGCGAATCATCGCCGGGCAATTGAAATAAGGTTGAAGGCGCGCTTATGGAAGGAAGGCTCGCAAAAGCAACTGGCCAGCTAATCACTCCACCTGTACCCGTGACTACGGTAGGCGCTAAACAACTGGTGTTAGAGGGGCGAGCGTCAATGCCCACAATTTCAGATTGGCTAGAAGCAGACGAAGAACTCTGAGCAACAGAGCTTTGACTTGAGGAACTAATAGAGGAAGAACTATTGGCCGCAACACTGGAGTTGGTAGGCGGTGAAGAAGTCTTGGAACCGCCACCACCACAGGCGGCAAGAAACATACATATAAGAAGAATCAGAATCGCGTAAGTCGCAAATCCATAATAAACACGATAATCGACAGGATATTTCATAGACGCCTCCAATTCCCAAGTCAGCGATCATTAAAACTTGACCTATTCTTAACCATTTACTGCCTATTAAATCCCTTGTGCAACTCAATTCGAGCGAGAGCCCCATCACAAACCGGCAAGATGGCAGTTTTGGGATTAAGCTAGCGTTTTAGTCGCCCAACTACGGCTTGTCTGGTAGAATTCTCGCCATTTCCTATATCGATAACTTTTGATATAGACCTCAAATTTTCAGGTACAACAGGTTGATCCATGAGCAATAACCACGCACGCCAAGCCCGTATTCATTCGTTACATGAAGCCATTAAACAGCGCATCCTGATTTTGGATGGTGCCATGGGCACCATGATTCAAAGTTACAAGCTGCAGGAAGCGGACTACCGTGGCGAGCGTTTTGCCAATTACCACATGGATATCGCGGGCAATAACGATTTGTTGTCCATCACCAAGCCTGAAGTAATTCGCGAAATTCAGCACAGCTATTTAGAAGCTGGTGCAGATATTTTAGAAACCAACACCTTCAACTCCACACGCATTTCCATGGCCGATTACGACATGGAAGATTTAACCTATGAGCTTAACTTCGCCTCTGCAAAATTAGCGCGCGATTTATGCGATGAAATGACTGCAAAGAATCCGGCGAAGCCGCGCTTTGTTGCTGGCGTGCTTGGCCCAACCAGTCGCACCTGTTCGATATCGCCGGATGTAAACGACCCGAGTAAACGTAACGTCACTTTCGATCAATTAGTGGAAAACTATTTGGAATCGATGGATGGTTTGGTTAACGGCGGTGCCGATATTATTTTGATCGAAACCATTTTCGATACGCTCAACGCCAAAGCCGCTGTATTTGCGGTGAAAAAATATTTTGACGATCACGGTTTTGAATTGCCGATTATGATTTCGGGCACCATTACTGATGCATCTGGCCGCACGCTCTCGGGCCAAACCACCGAAGCTTTTTATAATTCACTGGCACATGCCAAACCACTCAGCATTGGTTTGAACTGTGCACTGGGTGCAAAAGAATTACGCCAATACGTGCAAGAAATGTCGCGCGTTGCCAATTGCTATGTCAGTGCTCACCCTAACGCGGGCTTACCGAACGAATTTGGTGAGTACGATCAAACCGCCGAAGAAATGTGTGAGATTGTGGAAGAATTTGCAGCGAGCGGATTCTTAAATATTATCGGCGGTTGCTGCGGTACATCGCCTGCGCACATTCGCGCCATTGCAAATGCTGCAGCGAAATATCCACCGCGCCAAATTCCAGACATTGAACCGGCTTGCCGTTTGTCTGGCTTAGAACCTTTCAACATCACCAAAGATTCTTTGTTTGTGAACGTGGGCGAGCGCTGTAACGTCACCGGCTCTGCACGCTTCAAAAAATTAATTGTGGAAGAAGATTATTCCACTGCTTTAGAAGTTGCGTTGGAACAAGTTGAAAACGGCGCGCAGATTATCGATATCAACATGGATGAAGGCATGTTAGATGCCGAACGCGCCATGGTGAAATTCCTAAACCTGATTGCAGGCGAGCCGGATATTTCGCGCGTGCCAATTATGGTTGACTCGTCTAAATGGGAAATCATTGAAGCGGGTTTAAAATGCATTCAAGGTAAACCCATTGTTAACTCCATCAGCTTAAAAGAAGGCGAAGAAGAGTTTTTACACAAAGCCAAATTGTGTATGCGCTATGGCGCTGCCGTTGTGGTCATGGCATTTGATGAAAAAGGCCAAGCGGATACCCAGGCGCGAAAAAAAGAAATTTGCGAACGCTCATATCGCACACTGGTGGATAAATTAAATTTCCCGCCTGAAGATATTATTTTCGACCCGAATATTTTCGCCGTCGCAACCGGTATTGAAGAACACAACAACTACGCGGTAGATTTTATTGACGCTACGCGTTGGATTCGCGAAAACTTGCCGCACGCAGGAATCAGCGGCGGCGTATCTAACGTTTCGTTTTCATTCCGCGGCAATAACCCCGTGCGCGAAGCTATTCACTCGGTGTTCCTGTATCACGCCATTAAAGCGGGCATGAACATGGGTATCGTTAACGCCAGCCAATTGGCTGTGTATGACGATTTACCCCAAGAATTAAAAGACAAAGTTGAAGACGTTATTCTCAACCGTCACGAAGGCGGTACTGAAGCCTTGTTGGATATTGCCGAAAAATATCGCGGCGATGGCTCAACCGGCGAAGTCAAAGAGGATGCCGAATGGCGCTCTCTGCCTATCGCAAAACGTATTGAACACTCGCTGGTAAAAGGGATTTCGACTCACATCGAAGCCGACACCGAAGAAGCGCGCCAACACTACCCGCGCCCACTCGATGTGATCGAAGGCCCACTCATGGATGGCATGAATGTGGTCGGCGATTTATTCGGCGCCGGAAAAATGTTTTTGCCGCAAGTGGTGAAATCAGCGCGTGTAATGAAGCAATCAGTAGCTTATCTACAGCCATTTATCGAAGCAGAAAAAACCGAAGCATCAAAACCCAACGGCAAAATTTTAATGGCCACGGTAAAAGGCGATGTGCATGACATCGGTAAAAATATCGTCGGTGTTGTATTGCAATGCAACAACTTTGAAGTAGTTGACCTTGGTGTAATGGTGCCTTGCGATAAAATTATCGATACTGCCATTGAACAGAACTGCGACATTATCGGTCTCTCGGGCTTGATTACTCCATCTCTGGATGAAATGGTTTTTGTCGCACGCGAAATGGAACGTCGCAGCATTAACAAACCGTTGATGATCGGCGGCGCAACAACGTCTAAAGCACACACTGCAGTAAAAATTGATCCCGTATTTAAACTGAACCAAGTGGTTTATGTTGCAGATGCTTCACGCGCTGTAGGTGTTGCAAGCACGTTGCTGTCTGATGAATTGCGCCCACCTTTTGTAGAAAAACTAAAAGCCGAATATATCGAAGTACGCGAACGCAACGCCAATCGCAAACCACGCGGCACAGTACGCACTTATCCTGAAGCCATCGCCAAAGGTTTAAAACTGGATTGGGATAATTACACACCGCCTACGCCAGCATTCACCGGCATTAAAGTACTTGAGAATTATGATTTAAATACACTGGTTGAATATATCGACTGGACGCCGTTTTTCATCAGCTGGGATCTCGCCGGAAAATATCCACGCATATTAGAAGATGAAGTGGTCGGCGCAGCCGCACGCGATTTGTTTAAAGACGCACAAGCTATGCTGCGCAAACTGATCGACGAAAAACTAATTAGCGCTAACGGTGTTATCGGCTTTTGGCCAGCCAATACTGTTAATCATGATGATATTGCGGTTTACGATGCAGATGGCAAGCAGATAAATACCTTGCACCACATTCGCCAGCAACATTTAAAACAAGGCATGGAATCTAAGCCGCACTACTCACTTGCAGATTTTGTTGCGCCAAAAGAAACCGGCAAACAAGATTACATCGGCGGCTTCGCCGTAACCGCAGGTATAGGTGCAGAAGAACTCGCGAAGGAATACCAAAACGCAGGCGATGACTACAACAGCATTATGGTGAAAGCCCTCGCCGACCGTTTAGCCGAAGCTTTTGCGGAACACTTGCATCAACGTGTACGCAAAGAATTCTGGGGCTACGACAGCGAAGAAACCTTAACCAATGAAGATTTAATTGGTGAAAAATACAAAGGCATTCGCCCAGCCCCAGGTTACCCAGCCTGCCCAGATCACACAGAGAAAACCCAGCTGTTTGATTTGTTGAAGGCGACCGATAACACCGACATTGTGATGACCGAACATTTCGCGATGTTGCCGACTGCAGCGGTTTCCGGCTGGTATTTCTCCCACCCACAAGCTGAGTATTTTAATACCGGAAAAATTGAGAAAGATCAGGTGGAGAGTTTGGCTGGGCGTAAAGGTGTGAGCGTCCAAGAGATTGAAAGATGGATGAGCCCGGTGTTGGCGTATGAGCCTGGAGCGAGCGAGTAGGTTTTATTTTTGTCGTGCGGGAATTAGCTACCAAGTAGCTAATTCCCGAATGTTTCAGAACTCGACTCCAGCACTTAACTAGGTACTTTGTGCCCTTTAAGCAGGACAGAATAACTTCGAGCAGTAACAATGAAAGTACAATTTCGTACTGGTAAATTCCTGTAAGTATTAGATACTGCAAACAACAACTGAAATTGGTTACGCCACCCAGCCGAAGAGCCCAAAATCAAACACAAGGAACCTGAACATGAGAAAATCACTATTAGGCGCAAGCATCCTACTTTTTAACATTAACGGTTACGCGGAAAACTCGACAAACAAGACCATCCAAAAATCATTTGTCTGGGTAGCGGCTGATCACAGTGATTTACAGCGCACTGTCTTTGAACGATTAAAAAAAGAAACTCGCTACCCAAAAGAAATTGATGCAGATGATTACCAATTAACCGAAAAAAGAAGAGAGATTCAAAAAAAAATCTATACCCTAGAAATACAAGGAAATGATAAATGTAACAAACAATTTATTATTAAATCCAAAACCGAAGCGCCAACCCCACGGGCAAATGCATCGGAAGACCCACGGGAACATTACAATGAACCCAACCGGAAAACTTATAATCCAGCACACGACAACAAAGAGCTTCAAGAATGCTATGCCAATATTTCAGGTGCAAAGGAACACCAAACACTCACCTCACAACAAAATGAAATTAGTAGCCTAAATCAAAAGCGCAGGGAATTTGACGAGAGCATCAGAAAAAAATCCGAACAAATCCTAGATGCAATAGTGTCCGCCTACAGCAAAGAAAATAACATTCAACTAATTGTAAATAGCCGCTCAGACGCCATTATTTACAATAAAGAATTGGTCACACTAGACGTAACCCAAAAAATTAAAGCCATCATAAACTCTAAAAAAACATTTACTGACTGAAATAGCATATTGCGCATTCAAGCAGGAAGTAGGCTGAGCAGCAATGCACAACAACATTTTTAAGTTACACCAATGACCCATGGAGAATGGAAATGAAAAAGAGTCTATTTATGATTTCATTGCTACTCGTAAGCTGCGGAGGAGGCAACAGCAGTGAGTCTCAATCCCCCCAAAATAAAACTTTTAGCCTTGAAAAGGTTAATAGCTTAACGCCTGGAAAATTATATAGCTCTGAACTGGTAGATACCAACGCATCTTTTTATGGGTTTATCAGTATCGAAAACCAACCTGAAAAAGTTGTAAATGGTGTAATGGTTACACCTCAGTTTCGTTCGTATAGTTATAGCCACTCGCGCTTTGGTAGTGGAAATATATCCGCACCAAAGTGGGAAACAACATTCAATATAGATACGGCAACAAATAATGTAATTTCGTTTACAACATTTGTCAGCAGTAGCGGAATGGGGCCTACCATTAATTGTATTTCCTCATCACCATACCACCTACCCTCACAAGTAAAAGTTGGTGATACCGATTCAACACCCAGCTTTAAATGTGACAATAACATCAACTTTGATCAAGGTAGCTGGCGTGCAGAAGATGCTGGAAAGGGCAATTTAAACTTTGTAATCCGCTCAAAAACTATTGATACATCAAGCAACATCATTGATGAAACCATCACCTATACAATTGACACTTCAGGAAATATTGTATCTTTTCAAATTAATGCGTTGAAAAGTTTTTAAGATAAATAAGAGTTCCACTTTTAAATTCGCTTTTTGTCCGTGGTGTTGAGCAACATTGCCCAACTTCACAACTTCAATTATTGATTTCTGCTGGGAGTAACTGTGCGACTTGCAGAAAAGCCAATCCTGCCCTAAACCTCCCCTTTTTTAGGGCGTAGCTATAACCCAGCCTGACAACACTGCACACAATGTCAGGGATCGTAATTATTTGGGGTTAAACCGCAAAGTACTATTCATACCTATCAAAGTATATTAATGGATAATTAAATACCCTTTAATGTGTAAATAGCCTACAAAGCAACTATTTTTACCCATTCATTGAAAAATATTTCAAATGGGTATAAATTGACTGTTAAATGGTATTTATTAATATTTAACGGTAATTAAAAACCCATTATGAACTACCAAGCCATGACCAATAGCGCTATCGCCGCCGAGCTGGGTAACCGCCTTGAGCGTTTGCGCCTTGAGCGCAATATGACCCAAATGGCCTTGGCCGATGAAATAGGCATTACCGCCAAAAGTTATCGCCAGCTCATTGCTGGCGGCGGCAAGCTGGAAAATATGATCGCCGCTTTGCGCGCGCTTAACTGTTTAAGCCAACTAGACAACTTCTTACCAGAACCGCCCCCTAGCCCGCTGGAACAGTTAAAACTGCGCGGGAAACAACGGCAGCGCGCACGCATCACAAAACACCCAAGCGCAAGTGAACAGACTGCCGAGGGCGTGAATGAACCTACCGCCAAAAGCCTAGGGTTGGATTGGTAATGCAAAATCTGGCGGAAGTCTGGCTGTGGGATAAATTGGTGGGCGCTTTAGCGTGGCTGCCCGAAACCCGCACTGCCACCTTTGAGTACACACCTGAGTGGATTAGCAAAGGCGTTCAGATCGCACCACTGCATATGCCAGCCACCCTCAATGGCCCACGAATATTTCAATTCCCCCAACTCAATCCCGATACCTACAAAGGCCTACCCGCCTGCTTTGCAGATACACTGCCCGATGACTTTGGCAACGCAGTTATCAATGCGTGGCTTGCACGTAATGGCCGTGACCCTAATAGTTTTACACCGCTTGAGCGCTTGCTTTACACAGGCACACGCGGCATGGGCGCTCTGGAATATGCACCCGCCCTTCGCCAAGCACAAAATGCGGGCGGCAAATTAGAGCTTGAATCACTCATTACTATGGCGCAGCAGGTCTTGAATCAACGCACAGAAACCTATGCTTCTATTCATGAAAAAGATGATCTCAACGGAATATTACAAGTCGGCACCTCTGCAGGCGGCGCACGCGCAAAAGCCTTAATTGCCATTAATAAAGATCGCACCGAAATTCGCTCTGGCCAAGTAGCAGCACCCGAAGGTTTTGAGCAGTATTTATTAAAATTTGATGGCGTTGTTGAACACAGCAACAATCGCGAAACCTTTGGCGACCCACAAGGTTTTGGGCGTATGGAATATGCCTATTATTTAATGGCCAAAGATTCAGGCATCAATATATCGCCCTGCGAATTATTAACAGAGGGCAAACGCGCGCATTTTTTAACAAAGCGTTTTGATCGCATTGGCAATTACAAATTACATTACCAATCGCTCTGCGCTATGGATCATGCGGATTACAAAAAACCGGGGCAATACAGCTACGAACAATTATTTTCAGTGGCACGCCAACTGCGCTTAAGCCGCGCAGAGGCGGTAGAAATTTATCGCCGCATGGTATTTAACATAATGGCGCGCAACCACGACGACCACACCAAAAATACTGGATTTTTATTGGCTGGCCCACGTGAGCAATGGCAACTCGCACCCGCGTTTGATATTGCCTACAGCTACAAACCCGGCTCACCTTGGGTAAATTCACACCAAATAAGCTTGAATGGGAAACGCGATAATTTTGTGCGTGATGATTTAATGCAAGCTGCCAGTTTAATTAGCAATTTCAAAAAAGAAGCCAAACAGATTATTGAGCAGATTTTGAGTGTGGTTGACGCGTGGGATACTTATGCAACAACAGCAGAAGTGAATGATGAGTTCTCCCACACCATCAAGCAAAACCTACGCACCAATTTATAGCCAAATCACCCAAAAAAAATCACCAACAATGTTTACCAAAGCGATGCCTCTATGACACCCGCCGTTAAAGCCTTACAAAAAGCTAAAGTCGTTTTTAAAACCCACGAATACACGCACGACCCCGCTGCCGAATCCTATGGATTAGAAGCCGCAGAGAAAATGGGCGTGGATGCGGCGCGCGTATTTAAAACCTTGGTGGTTATGCTGGATTCAAAAGATTACGCCGTGGGTGTAATACCTGTGTCAGAAATGCTCAGCATGAAACAAATCGCGAAGGCTGCGGGCGCAAAAAAAGCCGCTATGGCAGACAAAAATGATGTTGAACGCATGAGCGGTTATGTATTGGGAGGCGTTAGCCCAT
>Ga0116157_10003722_pt1 | contig 14492 bp, 9 predicted proteins | sample AD_UKC048_MetaG_FD_89882 | JGI IMG/M metagenome (GOLD analysis project Ga0116157, IMG submission 89882) | Active sludge microbial communities of municipal wastewater-treating anaerobic digesters from USA - AD_UKC048_MetaG | ecosystem: Engineered > Bioreactor > Anaerobic > Digestate | place: USA...
ATGGCCCTACTTTTCAAAAAATGGGGAATTATGGTGGCCCTATACTGGGGAATTATGATGACCCTGCGTGCTTCAAAGTGGGGAATTAACGTGGCCCTCGACACAATAGGTCGTTCCCAGGCCTATTTGATTTATCACTTTGCAGTAATTGGATGTATGCAAAATAAATACGTATGTATACAAAAAGCATACAATGCTGCCGGTTTCTGTCCCTGGCCGATCAGTTGTGCCCGCTAATAACTTTACGTGCAGAAAGCCAATGGGAGAATAGAAAAGATTGAAATATCGAATGTACATAGATGAAGTCGGCAATTCAGACCTTGCCGGGTCCCATAACCCTAATGAAAGGTTTTTGTGTCTGACTGGCGTCATCATTGAACTGACCTATGTCGATCAGGTCGCCCATGTCGAAATTGAGATGCTAAAACAAAAGTATTTTCATTCCCATCCAGATGAACCTGTCATATTCCATCGCAAAGAACTGGTCAATAGAAAGCCCCCTTTTGAAGCATTATCAGATCCTAAAATCGAGGAATCCTTTAACAACGACCTGCTCTTCCTGCTGCACAAGCTTGATTATAAAGTTGTTGCTGTTACTATCGACAAGCTTGAACACAGGAAGCGATATCAGATATGGCGGTATGATCCATACCACTATTGCCTTGCCATTCTGGTAGAGCGGTACGTCCTATGGCTGAATTCGCAAAACAGAGAGGGGGATGTCATGGCGGAATCACGAGGCGGCAAGGAAGACACGCGGCTTAAAGATTCGTTTTCGAGATTGTATAAGCAAGGAACCGAATTTATAGAACCAGCCCAATTTGTCAGGGCGTTAACGAGTAAAGAACTAAAGGTCAAACCCAAGCAAAATAATATTACAGGATTGCAAATTGCAGATCTTATTGCGCATCCAATTTATAAAGAAATGACAGGAAGGCTTATGGGTACAAATTCAGGAAATATTTTTGGCACCAAAGTTTATCAAATCTTACGGGAAAGCAAACTGTTAAAAAGCCCAAGAGGTCAAATCGAAGGTTGGGGGCTGAAGTGGTTGCCCTAAACAAAAAAAGGCCCTTGCGGGCCCCGAAGGTATGCACCTTCCACCTCCAGAAACTGGATTAATTAAATATGCAAAATTTGGAGTACAATGTCAAGAATTATTTAAAATATTCTTAATATTTATTTATAATAATATTATGTCAATATGAAACCTGGTTTGTATAGATAACTTAAGACTGGAAATTAATGCCTCCCCTGACATCCCACACCACCCTCCTCGAGGCCGTGCGCAAGTCGCTGGAACAGGCTGGCCGCTCTGCTCCCGGCGACGCCATCGCCCCGGCCGCCCTGCTCTGGTGCGATCCGGATGGCGAATGGAAGGCTTGTGCCTCCCTGCTCTTTCCCCATCTGCCGCAGCTCCATATCCTGGGCGATTATGATCCGGAAAAGCGCACCGGCCCCGCTATCTGGCTGCGCTGCGTTGTGGATCGCACGCTGGATGATTCCAGTCTGCCGGCTGACAAGACGCCAATCCTCTATCTGCCCGGGGTCAGCCGCCAGACCCTGCGCGCCGGCGAAGCGTGTCCCGATGCGCTCAAACCCCTGGTGGAGCTGCAGTATCGCGGCGCGGTCTGGATGCAGCGCAACGGCCGCGACTGGTCCGTGGAGGCCTTTATGGTCTCCGAGGAGGGATTGGGACTCGATCTCAGCCGCGATCGCCAGACTCGTCAGGCGATGCTGGGCGCCCTGGAACACCTGGCCATCACTCCGCTCTCCCGCCTTGTCGGCAAGAAACTGGAAGCCGAGGATTTCGACAAACTCATGGTTCTGGATACGCCGCGCGATCTCCTGACCTGGCTTGAGCAGCCGCAGAAAATCCGCGAAACCTGGGATGCCTCCCGGTGGACCGCTTTTTGTTCGCGCTGCAGAGCCGATTATGGTTTTGATCCGGAAAAAGAGGGTGCATTGGCCGCGGCGGAAAAACTGGGACTGCAGGCCGAGGAGAGCTGGCGCGGGGTCTGGCAGCGCGTCAAGGAAGCCCCCGGCTTGTACAGCAACCTCTACACGCAGCTGCGCCGCGCCAAACCGGCCGGACAGCTCCTCTTCGACAAAGAACCGTGGCCGGATGAAAATGAACAGGAAGAGAACAGCCTGCGGCAGGCCTTGCTTGCCATAAGCAGCTTGAATGAAGAACAGACGCGTCAGCAGATTACCTCACTGGAGGAGCAACACAGCATCCGGCGTTCGTGGATCTGGGCACAGTTGGGTGAAGCGAATCTTGCGCTGGCCCTGCATCATCTGGCGATTCTGTCCCGGGAGACGGCCACGGTAATCGGCGGTGCCACACCTGATGAGATGGCCCGGGGTTACATGGAAAGCGGACAATCAGCCGATCGCACGGTCTGGCAGGCGATGATCGCCGTTACCCGCAGTGAAGACCGGAAAGCGGTGGCCGCCGCCATTCGGGCGCTCTATTTGCCCTGGCTGGAAAAATGCGCCGCCCATTTTCAGAAACTGGTTCAATCTCATCCGCTCCCCTCCACAGAACTGGCGGGTATCGGAGAGAAGAGCTGCTGGCTCTTTTGCGATGGACTGCGTTTCGATCTCGCCCGGCGTTTACAGGAGCTTTTGATGAGACAGGACTGCACCGCCGTATTGAACAGTCGCTGGTCCGCGCTGCCCACCGTGACGGCCACAGCCAAGCCGGCGGTCTCGCCCATTGCTGCGGCATTTACCGGCAAGGGCATGGATGCAGAGTTCAATCCCGTTTTCACTGCCTCCGGGCAAGCCCTGAATCATGAACGCTTCAAAAAGGCGCTAACGGAAAAAGGAGTTCAGTTCCTCGAGAATAGCGAGACCGGCGATCCCGGGTCCGCCTCCTCCGCATGGACGGAATGGGGACAGTTCGATCGACTCGGCCATGATCTCGGCGCCGCCATGGCCTATCAAATCGAGGAACAGCTTTCAGTGCTGGTCGGACGCATCCAGGAGCTGCTCCAGGCCGGCTGGGAGCGCATTCACCTGGTTACCGACCATGGCTGGCTGCTCGTTCCCGGCGGTTTTCCCAAAGTGGATCTGCCCAAATATCTGGTCGCCAGCCGCTGGACGCGCTGTGCGGCCATCAAGGAGAGCGCGCATGTAGAGATTCCCACCGCGTCCTGGCACTGGAACAACAGTGGGCATTTTGCCCATGCGCCGGGCATCCACTGCTTTGAAAAGGGACACGAGTACGCTCATGGCGGAATGAGCCTGCAGGAGTGCCTGATTCCGGAGATGATTATTCAAGGCATCCGCAATAGCGCGCCTAAAACCGTCACCATCAGGAGCGTGCAATGGACGGGTATGAGATGCCGGGTGCAGATCGATCCGGTGCAGGACGTTCACGCCGATTTGCGCACCAAGCCCAACGATCCCGCTTCATCCATCACATCCGCGAAAGAGTTCGATCCACAGGGCAGCGTCGCGCTGCTGGTGCCGGACGATAGCCTGGATGGCACCGTAGTGAGTCTGGTGATCAGCGACCAGGCCGGGATCCTCCTGGCCAAACAAATTACTACGGTTGGAGGAAAAGAGTAGCATGGAACTCGATATATTGGATCAAAAAGCCGCAGCCGCCTTTGACGGCTATCTGGTGCGCAAGGATCTGGTGCGCAAATACAGCCGCCAGTACCCGGTGCCGACCTACGTGGTCGAGTTCCTCCTGGGACGCTATTGCGCCACAGTGAATGAACACGAAATCGAAGAGGGATTGCAGATCGTCGAGCGCCAGCTCAAGGATCGTACTGTGCGCACCGGACAGGAGGGATTGTTTCAGTCCTGGGCGCGGGAAAAAGGATCGGTGAAGCTGATCGATATCGTGCGCGCCCGCCTCGATGCGAAAACCGACAGCTATGTGGCCGAGCTGCCCAGTCTGACCCTGCGCGATGTGCGCATCAGCGACCGTCTGGTGCACGAACACGAGCGCATGCTCACCGACGGTTTTTACGCGGAAGTCACGCTCTCCTATGATGCCACCATCGCCCAGGAACAGTATGGCCGGCCTTTTGCTATCGATTCGCTGCGCGCCATCCAGTTGAGCAAATCGGATGTGCTGGATCTGCTTTTCCGCGCGCGGCGCTCCTTTTTGACCGAAGAATGGAAAAATCTGCTCATCCGTTCGATCGGCCTGGAGCCGGAGGCGTTGAGCGAGCGGGCGAAATGGGTGGTCTTTTTGCGCATGATCCCGTTCGTCGAGCGTAACTATAATCTGGTCGAACTGGGACCGCGCGGCACGGGCAAGAGCCATATTTATCAGCAGATTTCGCCCTACTCCCATCTCATCTCCGGCGGCAAGGCCACGGTGGCCAAGATGTTCGTCAACAATGCGAGCGGCCAGCGCGGATTGGTCTGCCTCTACGATGTGGTCTGTTTTGATGAAATCTCGGGCATCTCCTTCGATACCAAGGAGGGCGTCAATATCATGAAGGGCTACATGGCGTCGGGCGAATTTTCCCGCGGCAAGGAGAGCATCCGCGCCTCCGGCAGCATGGTCATGGTCGGCAATTTTGACGTCGATGTCGAGCAGCAGCAGCGCATCGGCCACTTGTTGTCGCCCCTGCCCGAAGAGATGCGCGACGACACCGCCTTCATGGACCGGCTGCATGCCTATGCGCCGGGCTGGGATTTCCCCAAGCTGAATCCGCATGAACACTTGACCGATCATTTCGGCCTGGTCAGCGATTACCTCTCGGAGTGCTGGACCAGGCTGAGGGATGTCAGCCGGTTGCCGGCACTTCAGGGGCGAGCCAACTGGGGCGGCGCCATGAGCGGCCGCGATATCGAGGCGGTCAACAAATCTATCAGCGGACTGATCAAGCTGCTGCATCCCGATCCGGAGATGCCGATTTCTGATCAGGATTTAGAGTCCGTCATCCGGGTCGCCCTGGAGGCCCGGCGCCGGGTCAAAGAACAGCAGAAGCGCTGCCTCAAGACCGAGTTCCGCAACACCCATTTCAGCTACTTCATGGGCGTGGAAGGCATTGAGCAGTTCGTCTCGACGCCCGAGCTGCACAGCGACGAAGCTATCGACGCTGATCCCTTGCCGCCCGGGCAGGTTTGGGCGATCTCACCGGGTGGTCCCGACAGCGCGCCGGCGCTCTATCGCATCGAAGTCACCTCGGGTCCCGGCAGCGGCGTCAAGATACTGAATGCGCCGATTCCGCCGGCCTTTCGCGAGAGTGTTCGTTTTGGCGAGCAGAATCTCTATACGCGGTCGCGGCAGCTGGTGGGAGACCGCGATCCCCGCGGCCATGAATTCTCCGTGCAGATGCGCGCCATGGACACAGAGCGCTCCGGCCAGGGTCTGGGGTTGGCGGTATTGGTCGCGTTATGCAGCAGCCTCATCGAGCGCAGCATCGAGGGTGGATTGATCATCGTCGGGGCGTTGAACCTGGGTGGCTCCGTGGAGATGATCGCCAATCCGGTGGCGTTGGCCGAGCTGGCGGTGGACAAGAAAGCGACCGGTCTGCTGATGCCGATCTCCTCCCGTAAGCAGCTATTCGAATTGCCGGATGAGCTGGCCACGCGCATCAATATCGAGTTCTATGCCGACGCACCCGATGCGCTGCTGAAGGCGGTGATGGATTAAAGATATACACTTTGTTCAGGGTTATCTGAGGTGTAAAGTAAATCAGATAACAGCACAAAACGACTTTAATCTTTTGCTGGATCATTATGTTGTGGTTTTAAGGATGGACAGTGAAGAATCGAGAATAGCGAGATTTTTAACCGCCTACGTTGCTGACACCGAGGTATACGTTAAGAACTTGAAAGCAGATAGATTGCTCTACAGGCCTAAATGAAAAATCCGCTGGTTAAAATAGGGCACAGCGGATAAAGCCGTTTTGATCCAAAGCCAGCAGGCAATGGCATTTGTAAAATGCACATTTTTTGTTATAAGTCAAGTGCTTTTGGGGTTTTAAAACAGTTTTCGTAACAGAGTATATTTTACTTCACAGTTATTGAATCGAAAATATATTTCACATAATTGGAGAGCGTTTAAGCGGCAAAGCTTTTCTGACATTGAAACGCCCCAAAAGCCAATAATCCCTCACCTGCAAAATGAATGCAAGATCTAGCCAAGTGAAATTGAATGAAACTGTTTTTCATGTGAGGAATGTATATGTTAGAAAAAATTATTGATCGGTTTAGCGAATGGTATAAATCGGATTTACATTCAAAACAAGAGGATGCGTACAGTGAAGAAATATCCAGCGGCAAGCTGGAGCTTTTCTCCCGTGAAGAATTTATTGACTTTTTTTTCAGGTTCTATATTGACGGCGGCAAGGTTCAATCTGGGGGCAATCGCCACAAAAATGAATTTAAAACAATGGTCGAACAAAAGTTCAGCGATTTTCGTGACTTTATTCTGGAGCCATTTAAAGCTGAATTCGACATAAATTCATGGTTGAGCCGTCTGGAAGCTTATCCCTACTTTGGGCAAGGGATAGCGACCATCTATTTAAATCGTATTGATAAAAAGCGTTATGTTATCGTCAATGAAAAAAGCATTAAGGCGTTCACAGCTTTAGGGTTTGAGATTAAGGGGGATCTTATTGAAAGATATGATCTGGTTCTGAAAGCCGCTCGTTACTTTTCTTCCCGATTTCCCCAATTGAGTAATTTCTATATCGTTGATGCTCTAACTCATTTTCTGTTGGGCATTGATGAAGGGATGCAACTCTTAGCTGAATATCGGACCGAACTCCCGGCAATCTATTTTCACAGATTTTTATTATCTGTACAGGAAGCAGAAAATTTGACTGATTTGCCGGCGGTCGGAGATTGGATTGTAAACCATGAATATGAAGAAATTCGCCAGCTTCGAGCAGAAATTTTTATTGCGCTGCGTCACCCGCTTGAAAATTATGAGATAGACCAGATTAAAAATGTCTTGAAAAAAGCAAAACTGCTGGCTGGGCATGCATCGATCAGCGCTCAGTTAATCTCAGTTCTAAATAATCCGTCATTTATCACTACTCTGCGTTCGTTTATCCATGATATGCAAATTGAGCACAGTCAATCGAGAATTGATCAGTTCGCCCAGGATTGTGCTGCGATGGGATTCAAAGATGCTGATGGAAAAATTTCCTATTCGGCTGTCGCTTTATTTACAAGTGTTATTCTGACAAGTTTGTGGCCTGATCGATATGTTGATTATCGTGCAGGGCGTTGGCGCAGCTTGACTGAGAAATTTGGAATGCCTTATGAGTTTCCAAATTTGGACGCAAACTCAGTTGGTGGAAGTCTCTTGCGTGCCGGTGAAGCGGCCAAGTTCGTAAGCTTATTTCCCGATTTTCAGCAAGCCTTTGCCAACCATTTGAAGACAATTCCGGCCAACTGGATCGTTGCAGGATTGGCTGAAATGATCTATAATGGGGCTTTTAAACACATCCAACGTCACTCTTTGGAGAATGATATGATTTTAATTCCAAGACATCCATTGAACCAGATTCTATATGGTCCTCCGGGAACCGGCAAGACCTATAGCACGATAAAACTGGCCGTTGCCATCATCGAAGAGAAGAACACAGAAGATTATGAAAAAGTGGAACGTACGGAACTGCGCCGCCTGTTTGAAAAATACCGGCAAGAGAAAAGAATAGGCTTTGTTACATTCCATCCTTCGATGGGCTATGAAGAGTTCATTGAGGGCATAAAACCAGTGCCACTGGAAGAGGGCATGGGTACTATGGCTGTTTCCTACAAAATTGTTCCTGGCATTTTCCAGATCCTGGCACAAAAAGCTACAGAAAATAGAAATTTAAAATATGTACTTATCATTGATGAAATCAATCGCGGCAATGTCGCCAATATTTTTGGCGAACTTATCACGTTGATTGAAAAGGATAAACGTGCAGACAACGCCGAAGCCTTGATGGTCAAGCTGCCATATTCCCAAAAAGATTTCACTGTACCCAACAATCTTTATCTGATCGGCACAATGAACACGGCGGATCGCAGCGTGGAGGCCCTGGATACGGCCCTGCGGAGACGATTCAGTTTTGTGAACATCAAGGCTCAGCCTGATCTCCTGGCACATATTGATTGCCAGGGCATCCGTCTGGATCAAATGTTGCATGCAATTAATCATCGAATTGAAAAACTGCTTGACCAGGACCACCATATCGGACATTCATACTTTATGATCAATCCGTTGAATGAACTTGGACTGGCCGATTTGAGGATAATTTTCAAGGATAATATAGTGCCACTGCTTCAGGAATATTTCTACGGTGATTATGCAAAAATCGGCCTGGTATTAGGCAAAGATTTTATCCAACGAATTGATGAGCAGAATCGGACAAGATTTATGGATTTCAGCCACGAGTTTGTGGATGAATTTTATGAAAAACCGGTCTTCATGATCACCGATGTAAACAATTGGACACGGAATTCCTTTGTCCGTATTTACCAGCAGGGTTCAGATGAGAACGATTAAACTCTTTGAACATCAGACCCTTCGGCTGGGGAAAGATGATCAGGGTGTCGAATTTTCGCAGGCTCATCTCGAATCGCTGGCGCGATTCAGTGAAAAACATCAGGATCAATTTTTTTCTCTCGTTCATAACGGAGTCAAGTTCTCGAGTTATGTCGGCGTGCTCCGAGTAGGCGACCTGCAAATTGAAATCCTGCCCAAGGCGGACAAGCTTACTGATATAGATGCAGACAAAGGCAAGTGGCACGAAGCCTTGGTGTATATGCTGCGCGAATGCCGGTTTGTCAAATTAAGCCGAATTGCCAATGCCAGTCTGTTACTGCAGCATGCATCGATTCTGGATCTCTTCATTGAAGTGTTTTTGGCTGAAACTGAAGAGCTGTGTCATCAGGGTTTGATTAAAAGGTATCAGCAGAAGGAGGAGAATCACTTTAAGTATAAAGGTAAGATTCTGTTCAATGAACAGATCAAACACAATATCATCCATCAGGAAAGGATGTATTCTCGATATCAATCCTATGATGCAAATCATCTGGTTAATCAGATTCTTTTTTGTGCGCTCAAGATCATTCCATTTATAACAAATACTCGACAGTTACTCGATCGCTGTACGCAGCTGTTGCTTTTTTATCCGCCAGTGGATGAAATCAGGATCACCCATAAACATTTTGACAGAATCGTACTGGATCGTAAAACACGGCGTTATCAACTTGCTCTCGAGATCGCCCGACTCCTTTTATTGAACTATTCGCAGGATTTCAAGGGTGGTAGCTGTAATGTCTTATCCCTTCTTTTCGACATGAACGAACTATTTGAGGAGTTCATTTATCGCCAGCTGGTCAAGCTTCAGGCTATCCATCATATAAGTGTAAAGCGTCAACAATCACGCCGTTTTTGGGAGCAGCGTTCCATCAGACCAGACATATTGGTTGAAATAGAGGGACAAAGGCTGGTTCTGGATACGAAGTGGAAAGTACTTGAGCAAAATACGCCATCGGATGCTGATCTGAAACAGATGTATGCTTATAATCATCTTTTCAAGGCGAAGCACAGTATACTGATCTACCCGAAAGTATATGACCTGGCCAATCGTCGCGGTCACTTTCAAGAGCCATACTATTTACGAAGTGGCGAGCAGATTGAACATTACTGCCACTTGGCATTCGTGGATCTATTCGAAAATGAAAAGTTATCCAAGACAATAGCGCAAAGGCTGCTCGATGAAATTTTACAAAAAATATCCGAACCTGAAAAAGTAGGCGTTTGACCTGCAATAATTGTCTGCAATTTCTATCAGGCAATCCTTTTTCTTCGTCGCGGCAATGGCCAAGGGGATGTTAATGCATATTCAAATCACAGCCACTAAGCGTATGGGAGTGTGCGCTATTACACGAAATTCTGATGATGAGACGGAATGGACCGCCTGGTCCCGGAACTTTGTTACAGATTTTGGTGGTGAATTGTGCGCCGGCTCACTTTTATTAAACAGCAATTTGAGGCCGTTAATAAGTTCCTTGCGTATATCAGGTAAATGAACACACTCATAAAATGCGCCGGAACAGGGAGGAAGATATGGCTGGTCTGAAAGAAGCTGCAAACCGATTCAATGCCTGGGTGGAGAGCGATAAGAATGAGTTCCAGCGCCGCGCACGGCTGCTGCAGTCCATCTGGCGGGAGAGCAAGGGATATGGGATGGGAATCTTCGGTGGTAAAAAGCTGGGTTCCCGCCTCGCTGAAAATGATGCAAAAGAGGGGCACAATTTTCTATCTACTGAAATCTGGGAAGAGGCCAAGTTGGCCTTGAAAAACAAGCGGGAAGGACAACTTATTAGTCCCACTCGCCTCCGCAGTAATCTCCTCTCCAGTCAGCCCCTCTGCTTCAATCTCTTTGGCGAATTGGCAGCGAGCGGAAGAACCAGCGACTTTAGCGCTGCCACGAAAATCTTTTCCGAGTTGATGGGGAAACCGCTTCGATCCGTTACTCATCTTGAATTTGAAAAATCACCCGGGCGTAGCGAAGCCGCGTTTCTGGGAGATAGAACTGCTTTTGATTTCTATGTTGAATACGAAGTAAAATCCGGCCTAAAAGGCTTCTTGGGCATCGAGGTCAAATACCACGAGAATCTGGTCAGTACGGAATATATTGATAAGGATGGACTGCACGGGAAGACGTCGACTCGATCCGGATCAGTCCAAGCTTCAGCAGTACAGCAGGATTTTCGACCAAACAAGCGTTACATGGAAGTGGCGGATCAATCAAGATGGTTCAACAATGCATCCTATCCGGCATTGGGCAAATCGCCGCTGGTGCAGATCTGGCGGGACCACCTGCTGGCCGCCTCCATGCTGCAGCCAAAAGGCGAGCAGTATCTACTTGAGCACAGGGGCCTGAAATTCGCTGAAGGATTCTACGCGATTATTTACCCAAAGCAAAATAAGGCTTGCGGAAAAGCGGCAGAAGAGTATCGCAGTCATCTGATCCGGAAAGAGACCTTTTTCGATTGGACGCTCGAGCAAGTCCATGCTGTCTTTAAGAAATTTATGCTAGGAAAATGGCTGGAGGAGTTTGAAAAGCGGTATCTCGATTTTTCGCAGGTCGATGCACTGGTTGACTGATAACAGGAGGTTCGGGCTTTCAAGGGGGATTTATTTTTATGGCGCTGCCAGAGCACTATTCGATTTCAGTATACGGCACAAAGGATATCGCCGCGCGATACGACCGCAGCCACTTTTCAGATGAAATTGGTCAATACATTCACGATCAGGATGTTTCGGCCATTGCTTTCGAGGCCTCTTCCAGTTATGAGGTGGTTGCGGATGTCGGGACAGGGACCGGTCGGATAGCCAGTGGTATCAGGCAGGCGGGAATGGGCTTGCATTCCAGGATCATCGGGATCGATGCTTCCAGGGTCATGCTGTGTGCCGCAGAAAAACGTGATCCGAGAATAATTTTATTGCGTGCAGATGCTCACGCCCTGCCTATGCCAGATCGGTTTGCTGACCTCACGGTTTGCTTCCGGGTTCTGATGCACTCACCCGATCCCGTCCGCCTCATCGATGAATTGGCTCGCATCTCGGGGAATGCCGTTGTCCTCGATTTTTCCTCCACACGCTCCGTGGCCTATCTGCACTCCTGCCTCCGTAAAATGATGGCTTGTTTTCGAAAATGTACTCAGGCCTTCCGGACCTTCACCTTCAGACAGATTGACGAGATGTTTGCCCGCAACGGATTTGCTGTACGCCGGATTTCAGGACGATTTGTTCTGCCTGTATTTCTGCATCGCTGCCTGGCCCGCCATCTGGGGATAGAAGCAGCCATCGCTGTAGATCATTTTTTTCAGCGGCATCTTACCCAATTCTCCAGCTCGATTACGATCGTCGCCGAACGGCGCAAACAGGTGGGCACCCGGGAATAATGAACACCAGGTCAGGAGAACAAGTACATCTTAGGTAACAAGCTCCGTTGTGACCTTGCCGCCAGCGGAAAGTGCGTCAAAGAGCCTTCTGGTCTCGGCTCGTGTATCGGGCATGAGGTTGAGGTAGACATTGTTGCCGGTGACCACCTCAAAGCCCATCGAGGCCGGGGCATCCGAGCCCATCAGTTGAAATCCCCCCGGCAGCTCCAGCGCGACGTGCATGACCAGATTTTTATCCTTTTCGCTCAGAGGAGGCATGTCCCCGGAAGGGGGTACATCCTTGAAGCGCATGATGCCATCGCCGATGAATTCGCCGCCGAAAATGGACTTGTAGAAATTGAAGGCTTTTTCGGTCTGGTCGGTAAAATTGAGATAAACCGTTACGCTTGCCATGGTGATTGCTCCTTATGTTAAAATTTAAAGGGTCGATAGAATTGCACAGCCATCTCTTTTAAAACAAAACAGCGGCGTAGAAGGATCTATTCATCTTATGGCCCCCTTTTACTTCACTGCCGCAGAATTAGCAAATTTGCCACACCAGACCTGTAAGTTCTGCTCGTTCTTCGTGATTGAATTCTGCGGACTAGAAGGAGTGGCACATGGAGGACCATGAAAGGGCAGCTGCAATTCGTTCAATCTTAAAAAATCATTTGTTCCGTGTCAGGGCGTCCCTTATATTATTATCGTATGTAATATCTTGATATACCTCCTCATCCGCCCAATGGCGTCCGCTATCCTTTCCGGTTTTACAAAGCCCCTTGATATTTTTGGGAGAAGTGAACCATGAAATTGCGATTCAAGATCTTGTCCGGATTCCTGATTCTGGCTTTGATGCTCTCTATTGCCGGCATCTGGTCCATTTATGAGCTGAAATCGATGAGCACATCGGTCCAGAGTTTATTAAAAGAGAATTACAGAAGCATCAACGCCGCGAAGATCATGACCGAAAGTCTTGAAAGAGAGGACAGCGCCATTTTGCTGCTTTTGCTCGGCAACTGGAACGAGGGGAGGAAAATTCTTCTTGCCGCGGACAGCCTGTTCAAAGAGGGATTTTCCATCGCCGAAAATAATGTGACCATCCCGGGCGAGGAGACGCTGGTCAGGGCTATCGAAACCAAATATAACGCCTACAAGAGCATCTGGGAGAGGCCCCTTGCCGATCCTTATCAGCGTCACGACATGGCCTGGTACCTGGAAAATGCTCATAACGCCTTTCTCGATCTGAAATCGAGCGTCAGCGATCTGATGACCATGAATGACAAGTTTATGTTCGAAACCGCCTCCGGTTTGAAGGAGGAGGCGAACCGTGCCATCATGCCCGGTGTGGTGGCAATGGTCTCGGCGCTTATCTTTACGCTGTTGTTCAATTATTTTGTTAATTTTTATTTCGTGAATCCCATCATCAGGATCAATCGAAGCATCAAAGAAACCATGGCCAACAAGGCCAAATTTGATGTCGAGATCGATACGAAAGATGAGATCGCCGAGCTGGCCGAATCCGTCCGAACCCTGTTCAACTCAATAAAAACTCAGGCATAAGTCTATGTGCTTCAATACCGTTTCGCGATATGTCGGAGTTGTGCTGCTGATCAATGCCCTGTTTTTGCTGCTGTCTGCTGCCGTCTCTGCCTTCTATGCGGATCTGGCTTTCCGGCCGCTCTTGTACAGCGCACTGGTCACCGCCCTGTTCGGGGTTTTCCCGCTCATTTATGTCCCGCCCTCCCGGCGTATCGCCGCCAACGAGGGATTGGTCATTGTCGTTCTCAGCTGGCTGCTCTCCTGTCTGGTGGGAACCCTGCCGTATATTCTCTGGGGCGGCGAATTCACCTTCACCCATGCCTGGTTTGAGAGCGTCTCCGGCTATACGACCACAGGGTCTTCAATACTGACGGATATCGAGGCTTTGCCGGCGGGCCTGATTTTCTGGCGGGCGGCGACGCATTGGCTGGGCGGGATGGGCATCATGCTGTTCGTGCTCGCCGTCCTGCCATCGATGGGGGTGGCGGGGATGGTCCTGGCGCGCGCGGAGATGTCCGTTATTGCCCAGGAGAATTTCCGCACCAGCGCAAAAACCACCTTGAGGATTATATTTACGGTTTACTTCGGATTGACTCTGCTGGAGACGGCTGCCCTGATGATCTGCGGCATGAATCTGTTTGATGCCGTCATCCATTCTTTTGCTACCATCGCGACAGGAGGATTCTCTTCCAAAAATGCGAGCATCGCCTATTTCAACAGCGTCCCGATAGAGCTGGTCATCATGCTTTTTATGGTTTTTTTCGGGATTCATTTCGGTTTTATCTATTCATTCTTTCAAAAAAAAGAAAAGCTCTTGTTCAAATCCCAGACCGTCAAATACTATATCGCCGCTCTTGCGCTCGGGATCGTGATCACCTCTGTCAATCTGTATGGTGATGTTTTTCAAAGTTATTCTGCTGCGCTCCGGTATGCCGCTTTTCAAATCATCTCGATCGGGACATCAACGGGTTTTGCCACCACGGACAGTTCTCTGTGGCCGGCCGTATCGCAGCTGCTGCTGATCTTTTTCGCGCTGCAATGCGCCTGTGCCGGCTCCACCTCGGGAGGCATCAAGGCCGATC
>Ga0116157_10003734_pt1 | contig 14469 bp, 18 predicted proteins | sample AD_UKC048_MetaG_FD_89882 | JGI IMG/M metagenome (GOLD analysis project Ga0116157, IMG submission 89882) | Active sludge microbial communities of municipal wastewater-treating anaerobic digesters from USA - AD_UKC048_MetaG | ecosystem: Engineered > Bioreactor > Anaerobic > Digestate | place: USA...
GAAGAAGACCAGCGACTTCTCGCCCTTGAGGCTTTCTTCGGTGGTTGGGGAGCCGGTTTGCGAGGTGAGGTGGAACGGGCCGCCGATCGCGTCTGACGAGCGATTGCCGCAGTTCTCGGCCTGGGTCTGCATGCCGGAGGAGACAACGCCGCCACCCGCTTCGACGCCGGCGGCGGGCTTGTCGCTGGGGGAACAGGCCGTCAGGACCAGAAAAGCGGTGGAACACGCCGAAAAGAGCAGGGTACGCATGCTTAGAAAATCGCATGCGCAGGGCAAAAAGCAAACTGTGGCCTGATGACATTCGGACGCGATTGCGCGAGCAGTTCATATGGCTGAATCGCAAGGTCAGGTGATTTTGGGGCTTCCTGCGACGGTGATCGACGATCCGTCACATGAAACGCTGCGCAGCGTGGGCTCTGCCTTCGGGCGGACGCGGCTTCGCACGCTTGTCACGCTGCGCTGGATGGCGATCGCGGGGCAGGTTGCAGCGGTGCTGTTCGTGAACTTCCTCCTCGGCTTCGAGCTGCCGCTGGTGGCGTGTCTGGCGGCTATTGGCGCATCGGCGTGGCTGAACGTGGCGCTGATGGCGGTGTTTCCGACGCAGCACCTGTCTTCGCCCGCAGAGACGGCGGGGCAGCTGGCGTTCGATATTGTGCAGCTGTCCGTGCTGATCGGTCTGACGGGTGGTCTGGAGAATCCGTTCCTGCTGATGATCCTTGCGCCGGTGACGGTGGGCGCATCGCGCCTGTTGCCGGCTTATGCGGTGTTGTTGTCCTTCCTCGCGCTTGGTTGCTGCGTGGTGATGTGGTTCTGGGGGCTCGACCTGCCATGGCATGGCGAGCCGTTGCAGTTGCCGCCTCTCTATCAGGCCGGGCAGCTGGCGGCTGTTGCCGTCGGCCTGGTGTTCTTTGCGATCTATTCGTGGCGCACCGGACGCGACGAGGCGAGCCTGGTGTCGGCGCTTGATGCGGTGCAGGCCGTGCTGGCGCGTGAGCAGCAATTGTCGGCGTTGGGCGCACTGGCGGCGGCGACGGCGCATGAGCTGGGCACGCCGCTGGCGACCATCCATATCGCAGCGAAGGAACTGGGGCGCACGGTGAAGCCGGGGCATCCGGCGCGCGAGGATGTCGAGCTGATCATCGAGCAGTCGGAACGTTGCCGAATGATCCTGAAGCAGATCTCGCAGCGGCGTCACATGACCGATGCCGCTATGGCGCGGGCGACCCTGCCGGGCCTGATCGACGAAGCTGTCGAGCCGCATCAGGGATCGGGCATACATGTGCAGTGCTCGTGCTCGCCGCTCGCTGGCAGCAGTACGGCGGGCAGCGGGGCGGGGCCGGAGAAGGCGCCGGATGTGATCCGCAAGCCGGAGATCATCCACGCGCTGGGCGCGTTCGTGGAGAATGCGGTGAGTTTTGCCTCGAAGGAAGTCAGCGTGAATGCGCGCTGGTCGGATGAGGAAGTGCGGATCTACATCACGGACGATGGCGCGGGCTTCGCGCCGAGCGTGCTGGCGAAGCTGGGCGAGCCTTACTTCTCCGAGCGCAGGATCGAGCAACGCGGTGGCGGTATGGGGCTTGGCTTCTTCATCGCCTGCACGCTGCTGGAGCGCACGGGCGCACGCGTGACGCCGTATAACCGCCAGCTACCCGCGAAGGGCGCGGTGGTGCGTATCGTCTGGCCGCGTGCGGCCATCGAAGCGCCTGAGGGCTGGATCGAGGCCTAGAACCTACTTCGCCATTTCCGACATGAGCTTCATGCCGCTGGCTTCCATGTCCTTGATGCGGTCCTTCTTGACGAAGGGCTTGTCGAGGAAGCGCTGGATCGTGGCGTTGAAGAGCTCGGGATCATCGTAGGGAACCATGTGCGTGTTGTTGGGCAGCACGGCGAGATTGGCGTTCGGGATGTTGTTGTAGATCTGGACGGTGTGTTCGAGGCGGATGACGTCCTGGTCGCCCGAGATGATCAGCGTCGGCGCGGTGATCTTGTTCAGCGCTTTCGGGTCGATGTTCGGCTGGGAGAGCAGGAGGCCGGTGACCTTGAGGATGCGCTTGCCCTCGGGCGTGTTCTTCTGATCAGCCGGGAAGGCGTCGGTCATGGCTTTCGCCATGGCTTCGGTTTCCGGATAGATCGCCTCGAGCGACGGGTTGAGGTTGGCGGCCATGGCGACCAACCTCTTCACTTTCGTCGGATGGCGCATCGCGATGAGCAGCCCCTCGATTCCGCCATCGCTCCAGCCGACGACGTCGGCGGAGGCGATCTTCAGGTGGTCGAGCAGGGCGGCGAGATCATCCGCCATCTGTTCATAGGTGATGGGCGTGTCGCTGGAGCCGGACTTGCCTTGCTCGCGGCTGTCCATGGCGATGACTTTGTATTTGCCCTTGAAGGCGTCGATCTGGGCGCCGAAGCTGCCAATGCTGCCGCCATTGCCGTGGACGAGAAGGAGCGGCTCTCCCTCGCCATAGGTCTCGTAATAGAAGGTCACGCCATCGTGGGTGAAGGTTCCGCTGGCGGCCTGATTGACGCCGTAGGGGATCTTCGCGGCCGGAGCCGCGGCCTGTGCGGGGGCCGGAGCTTCGGCTGCGGGCGGCGCCGCTGGCGCGCAAGCGGCCATGGCCAGAGCAAGGGCGAGTGATACGCCAGCGCGAAGATACATCATGATCCGACCCCAGATTTGCCCCAACCCAGCGTCGATTAAGCCGGGAAAACCCTTGATGGCGCGCAATGACTGCGCTTTGCAAGCCATGGCGTGAGGGCAAGCGTAACCGCGGATTCGTTGAAACTGACGCTGCCCGTATGCTGTGTTCGGGCTGTCGCTAGGAAAACGGCCCTCCGAAACGCGATACGCAGGTAGACAAAAATCAATCTGGTGGCCTAAGGAGCCCCTCACGTTTATATAGCTGTCATTGGCAGCGCTGCGGGAGAAATCAGGGTGGAAGAACCTGTTGAGTCAGACCCACGGGTAGCGGCGCTCGAAGACCGCAGCCTGCTGGTTCTCGACGACGATGCGCCATTCCGGTTGCGTTTGGGGCGTGCGCTGGGCCAGCGCGGGTTTGATGTGACCTCCCTGGGCTCGGTCGCCGAGGCGCGCGAGCACCTGAAGAAGCAACAACCGGCCTTCGCAGTTGTCGACCTGCGGCTCGAGGACGGCTCGGGCCTTGAGGTGGTCGAAGCCCTGCAGCGGGCCCGCGAAGACACCCATGCCGTGATCCTGACAGGCTATGGCGCAATCTCGACAGCGGTTGCGGCTGTGAAAGCTGGCGCGATCGACTATCTGCCCAAGCCGGCCGATATTGATGACGTGGTGAATGCTCTGCTGACGGGCCGGTCTGACCGTCCCGAGCCACCGGAAAATCCGATGTCTGCGGACCGGGTGCGTTGGGAGCACATCCAGCGCGTGTACGAGCTGTGCAACCACAACGTCTCCGAGACGGCGCGCAGGCTCAACATGCATCGCAGGACGCTGCAGCGCATCCTGGCCAAGCGCGCTCCGCGGTAGGATTTGGGCGCGAGGTTGAGGTTGGCGCTGTCATTCCGGGCGCCAAAAGCAGCTGCATTAAGTGTTGCGTCAAATTTCGTCCGTAGTTCAGGTTTGGACTGCGGACTGGAGATATGACTATGGCGCGACTGGTTCTCTTGATGGCGGTTCTGGCGGTTGCCGCTCCGGCGGCGTTGGCCCCCGTTGCTGTGGCGCAGTCGAAGGCGATCGGCCGTTACAATGACTGGCGCGTCTACACCGAGGGCGAGGGGCGCAACATGGTGTGCTTCGCGGCGGTCGAACCCAATGACATGGCGCCGAAGTCTGCCAATCATGGCGAGGTGGCGTTCTATGTTGCCGCCTTCAAGTCGGGCGCGGCGACAGCCCAGCCGAGTCTGCGCGTCGGCTACACGCTGCGCACGGATCTGGCCCCGCAGGCAGTGATCGGTCGCGATAAGTTCCCGATGTATGCCGCCGGGCAGGAGGCCTTCTTCCCGGATGCCGGCGAGAAGCCGCTGATCGAAGCGCTGAAGAAGGGACAGGAGCTGCGCGTGGAAGCAGTTTCGGTGAAGGATGCGCGCACCGCATATCACTTCTCGCTCAAGGGATCGCGCGATGCGATCGACAAGGCGCGCGATCTCTGCCGCTAGGCGGACCACACGATCACAAACAACTCAATTGGTGTTGCGCGCCTTGCCGCGCGAGGCATCACGCCTAGTGTTCAATGCTCATACAAGCGGAGCGAGGACGCGCTATGGCCTATGTCGATGGTTTTGTACTTCCGGTGCCCGAGGGCAATATCGATGCGTACAAGAAGGAAGCCAAACGCGCGGGCAAGGTGTGGATCAAGCACGGCGCGCTGCAGTACTTCGAGTCGGTGGCGGACGATGTGCCAGCCGGCAAGTCGACTGATTTCCATCGCGCCGTGAAGAGGAAAGAGGGCGAGACCGTCGTGTTCGCCTTCGCCGTCTACAAGAACCGCAAGCATCGCGACGAGGTCATGAAAAAGGTCATGGCCGATCCGGACATGAAATATGATCCGGCCAAGATGCCGTTCGATGGCAAGCGCATGTTCTGGGGCGGCTTCAAAACCATCGTGGAGATGGAAGCGAAAGAAGAGTAACGCTTACGCCGCTGGCGGGTAAAAGGCGATCATGCCTTCCGTTCGGGCGCGGACATCGGGTGGGGCTAGGCAGGCTGCGACCACCTCATAGCCGGATGATCCTGCATGAGGCGATACGATCATTGGTGGGCTGTGATTAGCCGGGCACAGGATGGTCATCTCATCCGGGCCGCAAGCCGCAAGGTCAAGCATGGCGCTGGAGCGTGTCATGGCGAAGATTGGGCGCGCATCGGGTTCGCGCAGACGTAGCCAGCTGGCGAGCGCCGTCTGAGTTGGTTCGTCCAGGCGATATTCAATGAGGTCGACGACAACGGCGGCAGGACCTTCGGCTTCCAATAGCGCGATTAGCGTTGTCAGTGGGTCTGACGGTGTTGCGCCATCGCCGATGAGCCAATCGAGAGCGCTTTGCATGCGTTCGTAGTGAAAGTCGCCAGTAATGGCCGCCTGACGGTCGAGACCGAGAAAGACGCTGCCGGGGATGGCGTCAGCCAAGGCCATAGCGAGCTTTGTCTTACCGCTGCCGAGCGGGCCAGTGATCCATGTATGCGGCCGGTCGATGGAAATCTCAAAGTGCTCGCCGCCCCAAGGCCAGGGGAGGCTCAAGCCGATTGTACGGTGGTCAGTTTGTAGGTGTGTGAGTTCTGAGAGTGCAGGCGTGTCGCCAGCCGAAAGTTTCCGACGCAGGCAGCGAACTTGATTAACCGTGCCGGTGAGTTGGGCGAGGCGAGACTCCAGCACAACCTGATGCGCAGCGAGAGCTGGCTCAAGATTGCTCGTTTTGCCGTGCAGTACGCCAGCGATCTGAGTCAGACTGAGGCCGAGCTTGCGAAGTTTGATGATCTCCTCGGCGCGCGAAAGGTCGGAGTAACTGTATGTGCGCCATCCGACTCGCGTTCGTTCTGGCAGCAGAAGGCCGCGGTCTTCGTAAAGACGTAGAGCCTTTGAAGATACTCCGAGACGCCGAGCAGCGTCAGCCGGCGAAAGAAAGAGCGGGTCCAAGAATCACCTGTCTGTTGTGCAGACATGCTTATCGGGCCGTACGCAGGGGCCGGGTCAAGCAATGATTTACCACGACAACCTGCGGCCAGTGAGCGAGGACCCGGGTAGGGGCTTCGTAACGCCCTTAACTTAGGTTCGCCCTGGCCCGTCCAATGCATAGGTGCCTGAGGGGCGTACGCAGGTCACCTTCTGTTGCGGATATATCGAACATGAAACCAGTCGCACTTCACGGGATCAACGCCGCGCGCGCGATCTCGTGCCTGCTGATCGTGTTCTATCATATTACGCAGTATCTGGGCGCCAACGGCCTTCCGATCTGGTATCCGTTACACACGCCGGGTATCCACCTTTTCATCGTCATCAGCGGCTTCATGCTGGTTTACACCACGCGGGAGAACGACACCGGCGTGCGTTTCCTTCTGAAACGCCTGGCGCGGATCGTGCCGCTCTACTGGACGCTGACGTTGTGCGTGATCTTGATGGCGTCGTGGCGGGGCTGGCTGTTCCCGGGCACCGATCTGTCGTTGCACGGAATTGCAACAAGCCTTTTCTTTGTGCCGTCCGAAAACTTCGTCGGACACATGCATCCCATTCTGTTCACCGGGTGGACGCTTAACTATATCGTCCTCAGCTATGCGCTGTTCGCGGTCGCGATGTTCGCTCCGTTCAAATACCGTCCATATGTGGCGATCGCGCTGCTGGTCGCGTTCATGACGTTGGCGAGTCAGACGCCAGACCCCGTCATGCGCCGCTTCTGGACCGATCCTTTCCTGCTGGAGCTGATCGTCGGCATGGTTGCCGCCATGCTCATCAAAAAGACGTCGGTTCTCCAGTGGGCAAGCCGGCACTCGATGTGGCCGATGATCATCGTCTCCGGGACCGTGCTGATGATAGCCTCCGCCTGGCCGATGACGGCAGTTGAACGGGCGTTCTCCTGTGGTCTCTCTACTGGCGCTTTCGTGTTCGGGTTGGCTCTTCGCGATGTCCAGCGCCGTTCTACCAAAGAAGGTCCGCTGCAGCCCGTGGCGCGTCTCAGCTATTCGATCTATCTGGTCCATCCGCTCGTGATCCCGCTGGTTGGATGGATGATCGCTGGTCGCCTTGGCTGGCCGGAACTCGAAGTTTTCGTGATCGTGGTCGCCAGCTTCGCGGGTACGATTGTCGTTTCGTCCTTCACCCACCCCATGATCGAGGAGCGGGCGGCGGCATGGGTAAACCAGCGCATGAAGCGTGGACGCCCGGCTGCCCGGCAGCGGCTCAGCGAAGACGCCATTGAGTCGGCCACCGGAATCCGTTTGAAAGATGGCTGATTTTGCTTCCGCAGCGCCGGGTATCGCGTGATTTACGGGTTTGGGGTATGAGCCCCCGAAATGTCCGTGGAACTTGATCTTACCCGTAAGCCGGCTGCGCCGGTTGCTGTGACGCCCAACCTGGCTGGTTTGGGGCGTGAGGGGCTGCGTCTGGCGCTGATTGGCGCGGGCGTGGAGGAGAAGAAAGCCCGTATGCGGGCAAGCCAGCTCTGGCGCTGGATCTACCATTACGGCGTCACCGACTTCGCCAAGATGACTGACGTAGCCAAGGAGCTGCGCGCGCTTCTGGGCGACAAGTTCGTGCTGGAGCGGCCGCCGATCAGCGCGGCGCAGGTTTCGGTCGACGGCACGCGCAAATGGCTGGTTGGCTATGGCCCGAATATCGAAGCCGAGTGCGTCTACATTCCGGATGTCGGCAAGGCTGGCGCGCTGTGCGTGTCGAGCCAGGTCGGTTGCACGCTGACCTGTTCGTTCTGCCACACGGGCACGCAGAAGCTGGTGCGCAATCTTTCCGCCGCCGAGATCGTGAACCAGGTCATGGTGGCGCGTGATGCGCTGGAGGAATGGCCGACGGCCGAGAAGCCGCTGAACCTCGGCGATCGCCTGCTGACCAATATCGTCTTCATGGGCATGGGCGAGCCGCTCTACAATCTCGACAATGTCGTTGAGGCGCTCGAGACGATCGGCGATGGCGACGGCATTTCAATTTCCAAGCGCCGCATCACAGTGTCGACCGCTGGCGTTGCGCCGAAGATCCCGGAGCTGGGCAAGCGCACGGGCGCGATGCTGGCGATCTCGCTGCACGCGACGAATGACGATCTGCGCGACCAGCTGGTGCCGATCAACAAGAAGTACGACCTGAAAGAGCTGTTCGATGCGATCCGGCAGTATCCGGACCTCGGCAACTCGAAGCGCGTGACGTTCGAGTACGTGATGCTCAAGGGCGTCAACGATACGCTGGCCGAGGCGAAGGATCTGGTGAAGCTGCTGAAAGGCGTGCCGAGCAAGATCAACCTGATCCCGTTCAATCCGTGGCCGGGTACGCAGTATGAGTGCTCGGACTGGGAGACGATTGAGAACTTCGCGGAAGTGCTGAACCGCGCAGGCTATGCCTCGCCGATCCGCACGCCGCGCGGCCGCGATATTCTCGCCGCCTGCGGACAGCTGCGCTCCGAGAGCGTGAAAGAGAAAGCCAGCGAGGCGCTGAAGCGCCGGTTGGCCGAGAAGGAAGCTTCGGAAAGCTGAGGCTGCTGACTTCTTCGTTGCTCCATGTTATAACATGCGGGCTATAACGAGGCTGGTCATGACACGGCTCAAGATTCGACAGATCGGAAATTCGCAAGGCGTGCTGTTGCCAAAGGAATTGCTTGGCGAGGCGAATGCACAGCTTGGCGACGATATGATCGCTACGGTTAAATCCAATGGCGTGATCGAACTGAGGCCAGTTCATCTAGGCCAGGATGGCATGATGACAACCGCGCGTGGAATTATGGCGAAGCGGCGCAAGGTGCTGCGTGCGCTTTCCAAATGAGTGAGCCTGTTTGGCTGCCGAGCGAGATCATTCTGGCCATACATGACGAGCAGATTGCCGAACATGGCGGTCTGGCGGGCGTGCGCGATGTAAATCTTCTCGATAGCGCCCTTGCGCGCCCCAAGAATGCTTTTGCATACGGCGAGCGGGATCTGTGCGTGCTGGCGGCCCTCTACGCTTCTGGAATCGTGAGGAACCATCCCTTCGCGGACGGCAACAAACGCTCTGCATTTGTAGCATGTGAGCTGTTTCTCACCCTGAACGGGCTGCTGCTTATGGCCGACGACGACGCCTGCGTAACCCAGACCGTTGCTTTAGCTGCTGGCGAGCTCGACGAGCATGCTTTTTCGGCGTGGCTGCATGCCAATGTAGAGCCAGCATAGCGATAGGTTCACTCAGCGCTGAAGCGATTTCAGATAAGCGCAGAACATGTCGGCCATGGCGTCGGCATATGTCCGGATTTCCGCGGGTGTGCGCGGTTCTTCGGAGAACTCCTTGCCGACTGTCCCGAGCGTTGTGGTGACGATGTCGCTCGCGAGATCGCGAACGGCTTTGGGGCGGCCCGGCAGAACTTCACGCATGAAGGCGTCGGCCACGCTGTCCCATTCGCCTTTGGCTTCTGCTGCTTCCGGTGCATCGCGATAGAGCGGGGCGGCGTCGTTGAGAGCGATGCGCACGGCGGCTTCGTCGCATTCGGATTTGACGAAGGGGTGGACGAGCTTCCGTAGCCGGTCGAACGGCGGCGTCGCGCGATCCTGCAGAATGGCGCGCATCATGGCGGTGTTCTCGCGCCATTCGTCGCTCTGCAGGCGGAAGAGGATCGCCGCCTTGTTCGGGAAGTACTGATAGACCGAGCCGACACTGACGCCGGCCTTTGCCGCGACGCGCGCTGTCGTGAAATGCTGCGCCCCTTCCTTCTCCAGAACGCGAACAGCAGCTTCGAGAATAGCCTGAACGAGGTCGTTCGAGCGCGCCTGCTGAGGCTGTTTTCGCGTTGAAATCTGGGCGCGTTTGCGTGCGGGCATGGGGCGTTGCCTGAATGCGAATAGAAAACCTGACGAACTATTCGTATTTTCAATTCCGGTGAAACGCCAGAGTTGAAAACAAGAAACGAGGACCTCCCCCATGACCAATTCCCTGCTTGCAACTGCACCGCTTGCTCCGCTGATCGAGCGGCTGTTTGCGGAAGCCGATGCAACCTCGGCGCGCGATGCGCCGGAGCTGCAACCGCTCCTGCACCGTCGCGAGGAGATGATGCGCAGCAAGACGGAGTACGCGACCTTCTATGGCGCCCTGAAGAACTTCCCGCTCGCCGTCTCGCGCGAGACCGGACATCTGTTGTATATGCTTGCGCGCGGGCTCAAGGCGCGCACGATTGTCGAGTTCGGCACATCTTGGGGCATCTCGACGCTGTATATGGCGGCGGCGCTGCGCGAGAATGGCGGTGGTCGATTGATCACGTCGGAGTTCGAGCCGGCCAAGGCAGCGCGGGCCCGCGCCAATCTGGAGGCGGGCGGCGTGATGGATCTGGTCGAGATCCGCGAGGGCGATGCGCTGAAGACACTGGCGGCTGACCTGCCGGAGACGATCGATCTCGTTCTGCTCGATGGGGCCAAGGCGCTCTATTCGGATATTCTGGATCTGCTCGAAAGCCGTTTGCGGCCGGGGGCCATGATCGTGGCCGACAATGCGGACTACTGCCCGGACTACCTCGCGCGCGTACGCTCGCCAGCTGCCGGGTATCTCTCGGTGCCGTTCGATGGCGAGGTTGAGCTGTCGATGCGCCTCGGTTGAGGCCTGCTGCATGGCCACAGACAAGCAGCCGGTTGATTGCCGGCTGACTTTCTGGCCTAACCCCTCCCGGGTCGTGGAGGCAGCATAATGACAGCAGCAACGGCAGAACGTGCGCCCGCAGCGCGGGTGTTGACGGCGAGCCTCGTTGGCACGGCGGTCGAGTTCTACGATTTTTATATCTACGCCACGGCTGCCTCGCTTGTGTTCCCGACGCTGTTCTTCCCGTCGGAGTCGGCGAGCGCACAGCTGCTGTCGTCGTATGCGACGTTTGCCATTGCCTTCATTGCGCGGCCCGTTGGTGCAGTCGTGTTCGGGCATTTCGGCGACAAGATCGGCCGCAAGTCGACGCTGGTGTGGTCGCTGATGCTGATGGGCGGATCGACGATGGCGATCGCCTTCCTGCCGACTTACGCAATGGCGGGATGGATTGCGCCGTTTCTGTTGTGCGTGCTGCGGTTTGGGCAGGGGCTGGGGCTGGGTGGCGAGTGGGGCGGGGCGGCGTTGCTGGCGGTGGAGAATGCACCGCCGGGATGGAAGGCGCGGTTCGGCATGTTCCCGCAGCTGGGTGCGCCGGTAGGCTTCATCGCAGCAAATGGTTTGTTCCTGATCCTCGGCCTGATGCTGAGCCCGCAGGACTTCCTTGAATGGGGCTGGCGCATTCCGTTCCTGGCTAGCGCGCTGCTCGTGGCCGTTGGTCTGTGGGTGCGGTTGAAGCTGCATGAGACGCCGGCGTTCAAGGCGGTGCTTGAGAAAGAGAAACCGCCATCCGTGCCGCTGGGCGAGTTGTTCCGCGATCACTGGAAGGCGACGCTCGGCGGCACGTTCGGCGTGGTGGCCTGCTTCTGCATTTATTACATCGCGACGGCGTTCGCGCTTGGTTATGGCACGACGGCGCTGGGGTATCCGCGCGAGTTGTTCCTGCAGGTGCAGCTGGTGGCGATTCTGTTCATGGCGGGTGGGATCGTTTGGGCCGGCTACTGGTCGGATGCGAAGAGCCCGCGGCTGGTGCTGTCGATCGGGTGTGTGTTGGCGGTTGGTTCCGGCTTCCTGCTGGCGCCGATGCTGGGTTCGGGCGACCTGATGATCGTTGGCGTCTTCCTTTCCATCCTGCTGTTGCTGATGGGCTTTGTTTATGGACCGTTGGGCGCGTGGTTGCCGGGGCTGTTTCCGGCGCGGGTGCGGTATACGGGGGCGAGTGTGGCGTTCAACGTTGGCGGCGTGATCGGCGGTGGGTTCACGCCGGTGGCCGCGCAGATGCTGGCTGAGCAGGGCGGGTTGTCGTTCGTGGGCTTCTATCTGAGCGTTGCAGCAGCCTTGAGTCTTGCAGCGCTGCTGTTGCTGCGGAAGCCGGCGATCGACTAGAACGGGTGGACAGGAGACGCCGATGAAACGCCTCGCATTCGCCCTTGCACTGTTCGGCGCTGCGCCTGCATTCGCGCAGCCTGCGCCGCAGATCGAGGTGGAGGCGCGGTCGATGCTGAACGCGTGGATCGCCAACTTCAATCGCGGTGATGCGGCGGGGATGGCGAAGGACGTTTATGTGCAGGCCGATGAGGCGGCTTTGGGCAAGATGTTTGCTGCGATGCGTGACGACAATTTCGGCAAGCTGGATGTCTATGGCGCGTGGTTCTGTGCGAGCGATGCGACCAAGGGCAAGGCGCTGGTGAAGTATGGCCGGCTCTATTCGTTTGGCGGGCTGATGGAAGGCGACGAGGCGAAGCTGTTCGATATCGTGAAGACGGATGCTGGCTGGCGCGTCGCGACCGAGAGCGCCGTTGCTTATGCGACCGAGCTGAGTTGCTCCTGATCTCACGCTAGCCAAGACCTGCGATTCTCGCGTCGAATTCGCGTTCCTTCTCTCCGCCGAAAGCGGCTTGCAGGCGGTCCCGCCAGGCGGCGGCGTCGGTCTGTTTGAGAACGCCGACCTTGAAGAAGGGGCGGATGTCGGTGTCGCGGGCGTAGAGCTGGATCATCGGGGTGGCGGTGGTGCGGTTGAGGACCACGGTGAGCAGCATTCCGGAATGCCACGCGCCGACGCCGTTGGGATCGACGAGGCGGGCGCCGCCGCGCTTTTCCCAGATGGCGATGCGATTGCGCACGGGATCGTAGCCGATTGATGAGCCGAGATAGGTGTTCATCACGCCTGGATGGAAATCGCGCATCTGCTCGAATTCCTTGAGCGCGATGCTTTCATTGGCGGGGCCGAATTTTGCGGCGGCCAGCTTTGTCCCGAAGAACAGGGCGAGCGCGGCGAGGCCGCAGCCGACGAAGATCAGTATCTCATTCATGGAGCCATCCCTCTCCATGGATAGCGGCATCGGGCGGGAAAACGGGTCATCAGCGAAGCGTGAAGCTTTCGACCGCGTCGCTGGTCTCGCTGCCGCTTGGTTTTTTGGCGCCGCCGACGAGGTAGATGGCGTTGTTGAGGGGGACGGCGCCGAGGCCGTGGCGGGGGGTGGGCATGGGGGGCATGGAGGTCCAGGTGTCTGTTGCTGGATCGTAGGCCCAGGCTTCGGGATGCACGCGGCCGCCATTGTCGAAGTATTCGCCGCCGAAGACGTAGAGCTTGCCTTCCAGGACGCTGGCTGCGTTGCCGCCTGCGCCGGAGCCTTTCGGCATCGGAGCTGCTGAGCGCCAGCGATCTGCCTTCGGATCGTAAACTTCGTGCGCGTCGGTCGGGCCGTTGGCCACGCTGCGGCCGCCGACGACGTGCCAGAGGCCGTTGATGACGCCGCCGGAGGCGCTGTTGCGCGCGGTGAGGGCGGGGGCGGCGTTGCGCCATGTGTTGACGGCGGGGTCATAGACGAGGTGGCGCGTGACGTCTTCGTGGTCGCCATAGGCGAGGTTGGCTGCGGCTTTCGGACGGCGGCCGCCGATGATGTGGATGTTTGGCCCAAGACTTGTGGCGACGACTTCGGCGTGCGGTTCGGGGGCGGGTGCGAGTGTGGTCCAGCTATTCGTGGCGTCGTCATAGCGCAGCGTGTCGGTGGACATGATCCAGTTCACGGCGCCTGCATTCGTGCCGAAGCCGCCGAGCAGGTAGAGGCGGCCATTGTGGCTGACGGCGTGCGGGTGGTGGCGCATGGCGGGCAGTTTCGCGAGGGTCGCGCTGGCGCCGGTTTTCGGATCGTAGGCGATGTGCTGGTCGGAGACGCCGGTGACGGTTGCGCCGTTGGAGAGCAGGCCGCCTGCGATGTGGATGCGGCCCTTGTGAGCGGTGGGGTAGATCTCCTGCACGCGGAAGGGCAGCGGCTTGTGCGTGGTGACGTAGCGAGGGTTGGCGGGGCTTGTTGGTTGGGCGTTGGCGCATCCGACCGCGAGCGTTGCGCCGGCGGAGATCAGGGCGGTGCGGCGGGTGAGCATCGTGTTTCTCCGTGGGCTCGACTGCGGTTCAGCAAACGCTAGCATGGGTTCTGACACATGGGGATCAAACCGATGCGAGTTCTGGCTATTGCCTTGTTGCTGGGTGTTGCCGCGTGCGAGAGCGCGCCGCCTGCGCCGTCGCTGTCGCCGGAGCGCGTGGTCGAGCAGTTCATGTGGAACTACACGGCGGCGTGGAACAAGCACGACGCGGCTGTGATTGCGCGGGACTTCTATCGTCAGGGGCAGAGCGTCTCGGAGCAGACGATGAGCCTGAAGCATTCCTTCGCGCAGTTGAGGGCGCAGGGCTATGACCATTCCGACATTCACGAGATCAAGGGTTGTATCACGGGCGCGGATATGGCGTGGGCGGGGATGAAGTTCACGCGGCTGACGGCGGAGGGAGCGCCGTTGCCGCCGAAGGATCGTGCGAGCGCTTATGAGTTGAAGAAGTTCGCGGACGGGTGGCGGATCGTGAAGCTGATGGGCGCGGATGCGGGGAAGCCGTTGGTTTGTCCGGTGGCGGGGTAGGGCGCTGCGCGCCGGGCAGTCGGCAGTCGGGCAGTCGGCAATCGGGCGACGATTTCAAACATCGTTGGTGCAGCGGGCGCCGTGTAGGGTGCATCTTGATGCACCGGGGTTTGGTCGCGGTGCATCAAGATGCACCCTACGTCCCGTTGTAGCTCCATCCGCCGTGTCCCCCGCGAAGGCGGGGGTCCAGTGTTGGGCGAGTTGTCAAATATCGTGCGCTGATGCGCGCCTGCTTTGTGGGACTGGGTCCCCGCCTTCGCGGGGAACGCGGAGCAAGGGCTCCGCTTCCAGATGTGAAATCGCGTTCGCACGGACCGATGTCCTGCGTGATGCTTGTCGTCTC
>Ga0116157_10003735_pt1 | contig 14469 bp, 10 predicted proteins | sample AD_UKC048_MetaG_FD_89882 | JGI IMG/M metagenome (GOLD analysis project Ga0116157, IMG submission 89882) | Active sludge microbial communities of municipal wastewater-treating anaerobic digesters from USA - AD_UKC048_MetaG | ecosystem: Engineered > Bioreactor > Anaerobic > Digestate | place: USA...
AGTGATCATGCCAGGCCTCACCACGTACATCCTCCTTTTCCGCGGCGTCGGCGGCGCTACCAAACTGCCCGTTGGCCCATTGAAGGAAGCCTTGACCAATGCGGGCTTCAAGAACGCCACCACTTACATCAGCAGTGGGAATGCCTTGGTGCAGAGTGCGCTGTCGCGGGAAGAGACCATTGCCAAGGTGGCCGCCCTCTGCAAGAAGAAGTTCGCGTTCGACAAGGCGATCTTCGCTCCCACCGCTGCGGAATGGAAAGCTGTGATGGACAGCAATCCGTTCCTGAAAGCAGCCGCTACACCGTCACTGTTGCATGCCGCACTGTTGGAGGGTACGCCGACACCAGCAGCCATGAAAGCACTGCTTGCGGTCGCCGTGGAAGGCGAGCAATTGAAGGTGGTAAAAGGCGGCCCTTCTGAACTATTCGGAGGATACGACGTTGCCTACGTCCATACACCGTCCGGCTTCGGGACCTCCAAGTTGGCCGCCAAATTCGACAAGGGGCTTGGCGTGGTGAACACCGCACGCAACTGGAACTCGGTGCTGAAGTTGAATGAGCTGGCGCTTGCGATCGACACGAAGTAGCTCAATCCCTGTTCAGGACACAAGCACACGAACTGTGATCATGAGCGAGCGACCCGCGCTACACGGTCCTGTGGAAGTTTGGTTCCAAGGACAAGGCTTCACACAGGTACACTTCTCAGGTCCCATCGAACGCATCACCACGATCAACATGGGCCACACGCTGGTGTTCAAACTCCGCGAACTCCCAGACCATTTCACCTTCTACAAAGAAGCAGCCGGTGGGTCGCTGATCGTCTTCGAGGTTACGACAATGAGCGGCAAAGTGCAGTACACCGGCTATTGCCCGCTCCTGCTCTTCGGCATCTGGGAAAGGAAGGTGAGCTTCAAAGCGGATGCTAGTATGCTTGCGCCTTACCGGAAGGAAGGCTTCGAAGTGGCACAGCGGTTCAAGCGGATGCTGGAAGAGCGGGGGCTGTGAAGGGCTGGTCACGCTCGCGAGGAGAACAGGTAGACCACCCTAAGCCTTGCCCCGTTCACGATCCCGATGACCGGAATTGCCGGTGTGTGGTCTTGGGCTTTTCAGCGTTGGCTATATTGTTCATCACACACTGACAGTTTCCCCGTCACCATGAGTGCATCGAACGAAGAGACCAGCACGCGCATCGCCGTCTTCCAACGCAAGGAAGTGCGGCGCACGCTGCACAACACCGAATGGTGGTTCGTGATCGCCGATGTAGTGGCGGCGCTGACGGACTCACAAGATCCGGCAGGGTATCTTAAAGACATGCGACGTCGTGACGATGCCCTGTCGAAAGGGTGGGGGCAAATTGCCACCCCCCTTTTCATCCAGACCAGTGGTGGCGCACAAAAGTTGAACTGCGCGAACACCGAAGGCATCTTCCGGATCATCCAATCCATCCCGAGCCCCAAGGCTGAACCTTTCAAGCGATGGCTGGCAAAGGTGGGTTACGAGCGGGTGCAGGAGATCGAAGATCCCCAGTTGGCTACCAAGCGCACCAGGGCCTTGTACAAAGCGAAAGGCTACAGCGACGACTGGATCGAGAAGCGCATGCGCTCCATCGCCATCCGCGATGAGCTTACGGACGAATGGAAGAAGCGAGGCGTGAAGGAGCAACGCGAGTACGCCATCCTTACCGCCGAGATCAGCGAGGCCACCTTCGGTTTAACCCCGAGCGAATACGCCCGCTTCAAACAACTCAAGCGCGAGAACCTGCGCGACCACATGACCGACCTGGAGCTCATCTTCTCCATGCTCGGTGAGGCAGCCACCACGGAGATCGCTCGCAACCGCGATGCGCAGGGCTTTCCGCAGAACAAGAAAGCAGCCCGTGCCGGTGGCGAAGTGGCCGGCAAGGCGCGTAAGGACCTCGAAACGAAGAGCGGCCGTAAGGTGGCGACCAGCGAGAACTACCTGGCTTTGACACAAGGCGAGCAGAAGAACCAACGCTCGGTAAGCACCGCCCCGAAAAAGTCGTCTTCCACCGCGGGCAAGAAGCCTGCGAAGAAGAAGTAAGCGCACGCTGCACCCTGTAGCTTTGCCCCCGTTCCCGAACCCGATGCCCGGAATTGCCGGTGTCGGGTTTCGGGCATTTTGGCGTCCAATAACAAACACCCATGATCTGAACTCAGATCACTCAAGCTGCCTGTTCGTGCTCTGAACAATCTGTGCGCAACTCTTGCACGACCAGGTCCTTCTTCAACAGCGCGCAATGATGCAACGTATCACGGTCGCCGCGATAATGTTTGCAGGTCCAGCACATGCGCTGCACCTGCACGTGACCACTTTGGACCAATGCTTCGAGCAATTGCATCGCGGCCAGCAGCAACATATCCTTGCGCGGCCCAGGCAGCGCAGCCATGGCCTCGCTCAGCGGCGGTACACCATGCGCGTGCTTCCGTCCCGCAGCACGCAACCGCAGTGTGTGGCTTCGACCGTCGGTTCCCCCGGCCTTACGATCCAAAAATCCTTGGTCCACAAGCCCCTTCACACTCTCGCTGACTGTGGGCTTGCCTACTTGGAGTTCCTCCGCGAGAAGGGCCACGCCCATCTGCCGTTCGGGATGCTCAGCGATCACTCCCAGAATACGCAATTGCAACGCGCTGATCCCCGCATCGGTGGCCTGCTTCCAGCGCAAAGCGCGGGCCACTTCGCCGAGGCGCTCCAGCACCTTGGCCAGGTGTTCATCGGTGGCTCCAGACATGCTGAAATGTGATCTTTACAGGGGAAAGCGGGACCCGGATGGTCCGGGTCCCGCTCCACGAAAGTAGGTCGTTCAACCCTTCACATCGGCCATGCTTGCGCCGAAGTTGATGTGCAGCACATCGCTGCCGAGTACCAGCGCGGGCACGCTTTTCACTCCGGCCGATTCCGCCTCGGCGATACGGCCACGCTGTTCACCGAGGTGGACGATCTCCACATTGTACCGGCCACGGTCCACCAGTTCGGTGATCCGGCTTTCGGCATTCACGCAAACGGGGCAACCGGCATGGTAGAAAACTGCTTTGTTCATGATATTTGGTTTTGTTGGTTGATCGGTTTCTTGTTGGACGTCGAGGTCACTTCACGGTGTAGGGCAAACTGAGGTCCTTGCTGGCCACGGAATACACTTTGTACACGCCGAGCATTGGCTTGGCATCATCGCCATGTCCGGTACCCGGCTCACCCGTGTTCACTTCCATGTAGCAGGCCACTCCGTCGAACTTGAAATCACGACGGTTGTTGATGCGGTAGTCCGGCACGATCACCCGGATGGTATTGCCTTCAGTTATCACCTGGTAGCCAGGCGAGTCCATATACATGGGCATATTCGGAGCCGTGGGCGGGAGGATCACGGACTTGTCGTCTTCAGCGTACTGCTTCACGGCCAAGCCACCGCCGACCCGCTCATCCTTGTTCAGTACCACCCAATGCGGGTGCCAAACAATACCGTCGTTGGCGTAGTTCCCGTCGCCATTCTCGTCCCATAGCGGCGAGTCATCGAAGTCAGGATGCGAGGTCAGTGCCAGAGCGACAATGCCGTCAGTAGCGCCAAATCCGACATCCGTCGCCGCCAGTGAAGTAGGGAATACATAGCCCAATACGGGCGCACCGTTCAGTTGGCCGGCCTTCGCAGGAACGGTCCTACCGGCATTACCTTCTACTGTGATCTCCCAGATCGTTGCCGCAATGCGGGCATCGTGGCTCACGCTCACCTTCGTGATCTTGAAATCGGTGTTATCGTAGTTGGCGCACTTGTCGCAGGCGGTAACGGCGTTGGTGGCCGCCAGGAAGGAAATGATCAAGAGTGGCTTCATTGGTCTGGGGGGATGATCAGTTGGTTGGTTGACTGTGGGTGCAAATATAGTTCGGCTTCCGAACTTTCGACTCTTCCTCGATCAGAACCTTCTTCCTTCTATCCTACATCCTTGGAAGGCCACACATCCCATCTGTCCATATTGACCTCAGCTACCTTTGCTCCACACCTGAACCCGATGCCCGATTTCCCCGGCACCGGGTTTCGGGCATTTTGGCGTCCATGAACACCATCAAGCCTAGGCGGCTCAGCGGAACATACAGGGAACGATTCCTGCTGATAGCCCTGCCCATTCCATTATTAGCCTTGCTGTTCATCGTCATTAAGAATGGACTCACTGGAACTTGGGAAGCGGCGCTCATCCTCGGTGTGGTCGTACTGTTGGTCTGGGTAGTTGATTGTGCACCGGTCAAACATTGGGAACCAGTCGAACTGATCGATGGCGAAGCACTCCAGATAGGCACGGAGCATATCCCTCTATCGGCCATCAACAGCATTACCCCGCTGCGTCGTCATAGGACGGGCATAACCCAGCTCATCGAGATCGTTTATGAAGTGAACACGGCGAACCGAGTAGTACACGTGCTTTCCAAACCAGATCTGGCTCCTGTAGGAATGTTGGCTGGAACACCGAGAACTCTTCGACTTCTTCTGAAGTCCCATCCCGAACTCCGCAAACGAGTTCAATCTGAACGCATCATCTGACCGCCTTGGCTTCAATGACCTCCCTCCCCGACCTCCTCACCCTCTACCGCAACGACCCACGCGTCGCGCGCATCGCCAAAGGCCTGCAACCCGATTCCGCACGGGTGCAGATCACGGGCACGATCGGTTCGGCACAAGCGCTGATCGCCGCATCGGTCATCGATCGCACCCCGGGCGTGCACGTCTTCGTCCTGACCGACAAAGAGGAAGCGGCGTACTTCATCAATGACCTGGAGGCATTACGCGGCGTCTCTCGTACAGTCGATCAACCCGGCAAACCTTCCGCCGACCGCAAGCACGACGACCTCTTCTTCTACCCGGCGCCGTCACGCTCCGCCTACGACAGCGAAGGCCACCACGACGGCGAACGCGTCACGCGGACTGAAGTCTTGGAGGTGTTGATGAAGCAGCGCGAGGGCGATGACCAGCGCCACAAGTCGTTGGTGATCGTCACCTATCCCGAGGCATTGGTCCCCTTGGTGGTGGCCAAGGAGGTGATGCAGAAGAACACCCTCGCGATCAAACGCAACGAGGAGCTGCCGATCGATACGCTGCAGGAATGGCTGGAGGAGACCGGCTTCACCCGCGTGGAGTTCGTTTACGAGCCGGGGCAGTTCAGCATCCGCGGCGGTATCGTGGACGTGTTCAGCTACGGCAACGACAAGCCCTACCGCATCGAGCTCTACGGTGACACCGTGGAGAGCGTGCGCCGCTTCGATCCGCAGGACCAGCTCACCGTGGAACGACTTGCGGAAGCGGTGATCGTGCCCGATCTGCAGGATGAAGATGCCGCACGCCAACAACTCTTCTTCGCGCAATTGCCGGAGAACGCCACCATCTGGCTACGCGATCTGCAAGCCATCGGTGATGCGGCCAAGAAGCAATTGAAGCTGCTCGGTGAAACGTACGAACGGTTGCCGGACAAGGACAAACACGCTACGCCAAGTGAGTTGCTCGCGACGGATGGTGCGTTGATCAAGGGAACTCTCGGTTTTCGTAAAGTGTTCTGGGCTGCTAGCCACTTGCCACTGGCTGCTGGCTCGGACGCGACCGAGCCAGCAGCCAGCAGCCAAAGGCAAGTGGCGCTTTCTGTCGACTTCCAACAACGCCCGCAACCCACCTTCGCCAAGGAATTCAAAGTCCTCAGTGGCGACCTGCACAACAAGCAGAACGCGGGCTACACGAACCTGATCGCGTGCAACAGCTCGAAGCAGAGTGAACGCCTCTATTCGATCTTCAACGACATGGAGCACGAGGTGGCCTTCACGCCTCTTGTTCTCGACCTGCACGAAGGCTTCATCGACCCCGAGCTGAAGCTGGCGCTCTACACCGACCACCAGATCTTCGAGCGCTACCACCGCTACCGGCTGAAGGAAGGCTTCCGCAAGAACGCGCAGGCGCTTACGCTGAAGGAACTGACGCAGCTGAAACCCGGTGACTTGGTGGTCCACATCGATCACGGGGTGGGTGTGTTCAGCGGACTGGAAACGATCGATGCAGGAGGATCAATGCAGGAAGCGATCCGCCTGAAGTACCGCGACAACGACATCCTGTACGTGGGCATCCACAGCCTGCACCGCGTAAGCAAATACAGTGGCGAGGAGAGCGGGAAAGCGCCGAACATCAGCAAGCTCGGCAGTCCGGCGTGGAAGAACCTGAAGGAGAAAACGAAGGCGAAGGTGAAGGCCCTGGCCTTCGACCTGATCAAGCTCTACGCCCAACGCAAGAGCAAGCCGGGCTTCGCGTTCCAGCCGGACAACTACCTGCAGCACGAACTGGAAGCGAGCTTCATCTACGAGGACACGCCCGATCAGCTGAAGGCCACGCAGGACGTGAAACGCGACATGGAGAAACCCACGCCCATGGACCGACTGGTCTGCGGCGATGTGGGCTTCGGCAAGACGGAAGTGGCCATCCGTGCGGCGTTCAAAGCGGCGTGTGATGGCAAACAGGCCGCGGTACTCGTGCCCACCACCATCCTTGCGCTGCAGCACTGGAAGAGTTTCTCGGCGCGGATGAAAGGTATGCCGGTGCGCGTGGAGTACATCAACCGCTTCCGCAGCAGCGCTGAGCAAACGCAGATCCTCAAGGACCTGAAGGAAGGCAAGGTCGACATCATCATCGGCACGCACCGCCTGGTGAGCAAGGATGTGCAGTACAAGGACCTCGGCATCCTCATCATCGACGAAGAGCAGAAGTTCGGTGTGAACGTGAAGGACAAGTTGAAGACCCTGCGCGCCACGGTGGACACGCTCACGCTCACCGCTACACCGATCCCGCGTACACTGCAGTTCAGCCTGATGGGCGCACGCGACCTCAGCATCATCAGCACGCCGCCGCCGAACCGTTACCCGGTGAGCACCATGCTGCAACCGTACGATGAGGTGGTGATCCGCGGGGCCATCGAATACGAACTCTCACGCGGTGGCCAGGTGTACTTCCTGCACGACAAGGTGAAGAACATCGAGTTCATCGCCGACATGATCCGCAAGCTGGTGCCCGGTGCACGTGTGGGTGTGGGTCACGGTCAGCTGGAAGGCCACAAGCTGGAGGAAGTGATGATGGACTTCATCGAGGGCAACACCGATGTGCTCGTGTGTACCACCATCGTGGAGAACGGCCTCGACATCCCGAACGCCAACACCATCATCGTCAACGAGGCGCAGAATTTTGGCCTCAGCGACCTGCACCAGTTGCGCGGACGCGTGGGCCGCAGCAACAAGAAGGCCTACTGCTACTTATTGGCACCGAGCCCGCACCTGCTGCCCGACCTCAGCCGCAAACGCCTGCAAGCGATCGAGCAGTTCAGCGACCTGGGCAGCGGCATCCACATCGCCATGAAGGACCTCGACATCCGTGGTGCGGGCGACCTGCTCGGCGCGGAACAGAGCGGCTTCATCAACGACATCGGCTTCGAGACCTACCACAAGATCCTCGAAGAAGCCGTGCGCGAACTGAAGGACCAGCACTTCAAGGACCTCTTCGACGACGCGCAGGGCGGCAGCCACGCCCTGGCCCGCGGTTCACGACGCGACCAGAGCGACGACTGCATCATCGAGACCGACCTCACCATGCTGATCCCCAACAGCTACGTGAGCGAGACCGCCGAACGCCTCGCCCTCTACCGCAAACTCGACGACATCAAGGACGAGAACGAGCTCCAGAAATTCACCGCAGAGATCACCGACCGTTTCGGTGCCATCCCGCAGCAGGTCACCGAACTCATGGAAGCCATCCGCCTCCGCTGGCTGGGCCAACGCATGGGCCTGGAGAAGATGGTGCTCAAGAAACAAACGCTCATCGGCACCTTCATCGCGGATCAGAAACATCCGTTCTTCGAGGGGGAGACTTTCCACTCCGTCTTGCGCGCCGTGCAAGCGCAACCGCGCAAGTTCAAGGTGTACGAGAAGGCGGGGACCTTAAGGATCAGCGTGCAGGATGTAAAGAATGTGCAGGGGGCGAAGGTGGCGTTGGAATCTGTTGTTGGGGTGAAGGAAACAGCTTAGGAACGTTTCACATCGAGCGTAGGCGAGATGTGGGCGTGCCCCCTCGCAAAAGCCTCGGGGTCGCGCTTTCCGCTGCAAGCCTGCCTGCCGGACAGGCAGGTCCGCACTCGTCGTTCCTCCTCGCTTGCGGGCTTTACGCTGCAATCGCTCACGCGGTTGAACTTTGCACAGCATTTACCACTAGGCCAAGAATGGTTATTATATTTCGTTCATGTACCTATCGAGAATTCAGCTTTGGAATTTCAGGAAGTATGGAGCAGCGGGGTTTGACCGAACCAAGCCAAGTCTGACAGTCCAGTTCAGTCCTGGAGTCAATGTCCTTATTGGTCCAAACGACGCGGGCAAGACCGCCATTGTGGACGCGATACGCATCGTACTCGGCACTAACAGTGTTGAGTGGGCCAGGCTTGCATCAGAAGACTTCCACACCGGCGCTGAGCGGTTGAGGATTGAACTCCGCTTTGAAGGATTGACCAAACCAGAAGGCAAGAATTTCACCGAGTGGATCGAGTGGGTGGATACGGTCGATGGACCACGTTCCTTTCTTACGGTCTTCTGTGAAGTAGTTCAAAAGGCCGGTGCAGTCCTACCATACGACGTGAGAGCTGGCGCTGGTAGTGAAGGACATAGACTCGATGCCGAAGCCAAGGAACTCCTTCGAGTCACATATCTCAAGCCGTTACGTGATGCAAAGTCAGAACTTGTTGCAAGGCGTAATTCACGTCTCTCCCAAATTCTACTTGGCCATGCTGCTTTCAAGGGCCAGGAGAAGAGCCACAAACTCACAACTCTGTTCAAAGCGTTCAATGCACAAGTGGGTGCATATTTCAGCGGAGAGGACACAGATGGAGAAGCTTTATCCGACCAGAACGGGAAAATTCTCAAGGCTCAGATAGAAGCGTATCTGAAGAGCTTCACAGATCAGCAGACGGCCGTACGCATTGGTGTATCCGAAGACGACGACTTACGCCAGATTCTCGCCACCCTCGGCATGAGCATTGCGGACGTTGTTAATCCGGGTCTCGGTTCGCTCAACAGAATGTTCATGTCCGCCGAACTCGTGCACGTTGCCAAGAATGAATGGACAGGGCTTCGATTGGCGCTTATAGAAGAGTTGGAAGCGCACCTTCACCCTCAAGCTCAAATGAAGGTCATCCATGGGTTGCAGGGTAACCCGGACCAGCAGATCATCCTGACAACGCATAGCCCAAATCTCGCTTCCAAGGTTCCACTTAAATCATTGATCCTTCTAAATGGAACCAATGCGTATCCGCTGGGAAACGCCCCTGACGGAAGCTCCTACACAGGACTGGACGACGATGACCAGCAGTTCCTCGAATGGTTCTTGGACGTAACCAAATCCAACCTCTTCTTCGCGAAAGGCCTCATTATGGTTGAAGGTTGGTCGGAGGAAATACTGTGGCCAGCACTTGCTTCGAAAATGAAACAACAAAGACTGATCAGCCAAGACCTCACAGAAGCTGGCGTTTCGGTGGTGAACGTGGGCGGAACTTCGCAACTGCGTTATGCAAGGATTTTCCTTCGCGCGTATGGGCCTCAGATTGATGTACCAGTATCAGTAGTCACTGACGTCGATATGCCAGTTTCTCGGCTCCAGAGGCTCCCGACAGAACGCGCTGCCAAAGCCGTAGCAGCAAAGGCAGAAAAGCTCCGAAAGAAGTTTGACGAACAAAGCGTGCGTGCGTTTGTCGCGCCAGAATGGACATTGGAATATTGCCTCCACAAGTCAAGCTCCCTTTCCAACTCCTTTAAGGCAGCGGCAATAGCTGTACACCCGAGTCTTGGGAAGGGAGACTTTGAAAGCAAGCTTGTACAAATGCTCAGCAAGCGGAGGCTCTCGAAGGTTGCAATCGCAGCCCGGGTCGCAAAGACCATCATGGAGGATTCACACAGCCCCAATCCCAAATTGGTTCTCTGTGAAACCGATGTTCACATCAAGTACATGTTGGACTCCATCAAGCATGCTATTGGCGCCGAAGGTTAGCGAGAGTGATATCGCACTCGCCGAGCAAATCCTTTTGCCTCCTGGCAGGGAATTCGATGACGAGCGTCGCGCATTCATTCGTCGGTGGGACAGCCTCGACTTGCATGCTGTACCTGGCAGTGGGAAAACCACTGCGCTTCAAGCGAAGCTCCTCCTCTTGGACCGGGATATGCCCAAATCGGATGCCTCCGGTGTTCTTGTACTCTCACATACGAACTCCGCTGTGGCAGAGATCCGAAGGAAGTTGGGACCACATTGCACCCGGTTGTTCTCTTATCCAAACTACGTTGGCACTATACAAGGGTTCGTAGATAGGTTCTTGGCCATCCCTTTCTACGCCTCGAAGAACGGTAAGCAACCCATAAGAATTGACGATGCCCTTTACGCGGAGCATATGCGGAGGTTTATGACGCACACCCCACCGCAGGGCACGCCGGATCAAACGAGAATGGCACGCAGCCTGCTAAGCCACAACCTCAGCCTTTGCATGGAGTACAGATTCCACCTGAAGGACGGGGAGGTTGTGCTAGCATCGAGTGTTGAAGGGAATGAACTCAATATCAGCAAGCCAAAGCGCAAGAATCAGAAGGCACCATATGTGGATTGGACAATGGCGGAGAAAGCCCAAGTTCGAACATGGCTTACCAACTTCAAAACCCAAGTGATGTCCTGGGGTGTCCTTTGTTACGACGATGCATACTTCTTAGCACAACGATATCTCATTAAACGTCCTGCGATTGGCGAACTGCTGCGCAGCCGATTCCGGTTCGTATTCGTTGATGAGATGCAGGATATGGCACGACATCAAGACGATCTTCTGAATCGGATTTTTGGTCATGAGAACTCCGGTGTCTGCTATCAGCGAATTGGGGATCGGAATCAAGCGATTTATGTTCCGCACAGCCAAAGGGATGAGTGCTTGTGGACCCCGAGAGAACCTTCCCTTTCGTTCAAGAAGAGCGCAAGGCTCTCTCCCCAGTTAGCCAGGGTGCTCGAACCCTTCGCCCTGTATAGGGGTGACGGTTTTAGCATTGAAGGTTGCGCTGAGACAGACTTGCCCCCAACAATCTTGGTATACTCAGACAACACGACCACGGAAGTCATTCCTGCCTTCTCCGCGCTAGTCAAAGAATCTCTTGACGCTGGTGTTCTACCGCCGCTAGAGGACTGCACATTCAAAGTCATTGGCTGGAACACGACCTGGAGTGCTGAAAATGAAATACAAAGACAAGGAAAGCGTCGTCTAGTCGACTATTGGCCACGCTATGAGCGATACAAAAGCGGTAAGGAATACGACTATCCGTCGCTCTCATCATTAGCCAAAGACCTCATTGGCCCTGTCGGTCCAAGTCATCAAATCTTGGATACGTTGATGTCAGGCGCGCTGAAGGCACTACGACTAGCCGATGCAGTTGACCCAAGAACAAATCAGCCGTTCAACAAGACCGGTCTTATGAGTTTCCTACGGGAGACCAATCAACAACATCACGAACAATGGCGTACGACTCTGTACGAATGTTGTGAAATTTCCTTTAGCGGGGACATCAATGACGTATTGTCGAAAGTTCGATCCGCTGTTGTTGAAATTCTTGAACTTCTTTCTGCGGAAGTCAGCAAGGCGCACGACTTCATTTTCGGAGAAGAGGAAGTTGCACCGAAGGCAGTTGCCACAAACGAAATGGGAACGAACATTGCCAACTTCCACGGCTTCGACATTGAGGTCGCCAGTGTGCATTCCGCAAAAGGCCAGACACATACGGCAACGTTGTATGCCGAAACAGCTTTCTATTCAGATGGATCCACAAAGGCTCGGCCGAAGTCGTATGAATCGCAACGACTTGCTCCTTGCTTTCTTGGTCAACCCCACGCTGGCACATTGGGAGCTCGGGTGAAGCAATCGACACTTACTGCGTACGTCGGTTTCTCTAGACCCACACACCTACTTTGCGTAGCCATTCACGAGGCGAACTTCCAGGATTACCTTTCAACAGCCGAAGAGTTTGGTTGGCGCGTAGTACACATTGAATCTGCACAGCCAGTTGCCGTCCAGCCACCATTCTCAAAGTAGCAGAGTGCGTTAGGGATTGAACCGAAAAGCCCGGAGTCTTCCTAGGCGAGGACTTGAAGGGGAAAGCCCGACGGCGCTGCTCTTGAGCGCCGGAACGCCTAAACCTTACCATACCACCCTGCCCCTCGGGTTTATGTAACTGTTCTTGGTTACATAACGCAGTACGTGGCGCTAACCCACTGTGCGTCAGTGTCACTTCCATCTAACACGGAACTCTGCTATGTAACAAACCAGCATCCACGGGTATCCGCAGCCGACCTTACACAAGCCCCACACACCCCTAACTTTCGATCCGCAAGAGAATGCCATGAACGAGATCATCTGCCCGCACTGCGGCAAAGCCTTCAAGATCGATGAAGCGGGTTATGCGGACATCCTGAAACAGGTGCGCGACCACGAGTTCGAGAAGACGATCCACGAGCGACTGCAGCTCGCCGAGAAGGAGAAGCGAACGGCCATCGCGCTTGCAGAAGCGAAGATCACCGGACAACTGCAGCAAGAAGCGGCGAAGAAGGACACGGAGATCGAGCGGTTGAAGTCCAGCTTGCACGCTGCCGAGGCGGCCAAGCAGTTGGCGCTGAAGGAGGCTTTGGGCGCTGTGGAGAAGGAGCGCGACGGCCTTGCGAACGAGTTGCAGCAGCTGCGACACGCCAACAAGGCCGAAGCCCAACTGGCCGAGCAGAAGCTGCTGAATGAATTGCAGAAAGCGGCAGCAACGAAGGAGGCGCAGATCCAGGAACTGAAGGCGAAGCTCGACGCGATCGAGGTGGAGAAGACCCTCGCGATCACCCAGGCGGTGAACGCGGTGGAGAAGGAACGCGATGAGCTGAAGAACGGGCTGAAGCAGGTGGAGCTGGAGAAGAAGCTGGCGGAGACGGCGCTGAAGGACAAGTACGAAACACAGCTCAAGGACCGGGACGATGCGATCGAACGCCTGAAGGACATGAAGGCGAAGCTGTCCACCAAGATGGTGGGCGAATCGCTGGAGCAGCACTGCGAGATCGAGTTCGAGAAGATGCGTGCCACGGCGTTCCCGAAGGCCTTCTTCGAGAAGGACAACGACGCCAAGTCCGGCAGCAAGGGCGATTTCATCTTCCGCGATACGGACGAGAGCGGGATCGAGGTGGTGTCGATCATGTTCGAGATGAAGAACGAGAATGATGGCACCGCCACTAAGAAGAAGAACGAGGACTTTCTGAAGGAACTGGACAAGGACCGCAACGAGAAGGGCTGCGAGTACGCGGTGCTGGTGTCGCTGCTGGAACCCGACAACGAGCTGTACAACGGCGGCATCGTGGATGTGTCGCACCGCTTCCCGAAGATGTACGTGGTGCGCCCGCAGTTCTTCATTCCGATCATCACGTTGCTGCGGAACGCGGCGCAGAACTCACTGAAGTTCAAGACGGAGCTGGCGCTGGTGAAGGCGCAGAACATCGATATCACGAATTTTGAGAACGAAATCGATGCGGTCAAGAACGCATTCGGGAAGAACTATGAACTGGCCTCCAAGCGTTTCAAAACGGCCATCGATGAGATAGAAAAGTCAATCGACCATTTGGAGAAGACAAAAGAGGCACTTCTTGGTACCGACCGGAACCTTCGACTTGCGAACGACAAAGTGCAGGACGTGACGATCAAGAAGCTGACGCGCAAGAACCCGACGATGGCGGCGAAGTTCGCGGAGCTCAAAAGGACCGAGAACGATCCGATTGCAGGAGATCCTCCAACCGGCTGAACTTGAAGCGGATCGAGTTATTCGAAGAATTCGAACAGCTGCTTCGCCCCCAACCATTCGAAATGCTCGAATAGTTCACCCCTAGGACAGCTGCTCCAACTGCCCGGAATTCCCGAACACTTCACCAAGCATGCTTCAGTTGTCAGGGAGTCCCGGACAACTCCCCACTCAGCCCCTCAACGTACCCCCAACAACTCCTCCTCCCGTTTGTACGGCACCAAGAAGCGCTCCTCGCGTGTGGCCGTTCCTTCTGGATCGTAGTCCACGCGCACGCCGATGAGCTGACCTTGGGGATCGAGCCGGGTGATCTGCTTGATCGCTGGGGTCAGCTCTATGTCGTTCCAACGCCGACCCCTGCCATGCATGACCAAACGCTGGAACGAAGGGTGGTAGGTGAATTGAAGGTGGTCCTGCTTGTCGGTCGCGTAGCCGAAGAAGTCCACCAGGCGATCATCGGTGTACACCACACGCATGGAGTCGTAACTGGCCCGGATCTCCAGGTGATCGTAGCGGGCGATCTTGGCGTGTAGCTCCGGGCCGAAGTGCTTGTATCCGTTGGAGAATCGTTGCTCGGCACTGGCGGCTGTGCCAGCAGGCCACGGCGTGCTCA
>Ga0116157_10003741_pt1 | contig 14451 bp, 12 predicted proteins | sample AD_UKC048_MetaG_FD_89882 | JGI IMG/M metagenome (GOLD analysis project Ga0116157, IMG submission 89882) | Active sludge microbial communities of municipal wastewater-treating anaerobic digesters from USA - AD_UKC048_MetaG | ecosystem: Engineered > Bioreactor > Anaerobic > Digestate | place: USA...
CATCCCCGCGGAGGAGCTGCCGTTGATCTTTGAGCGCTTTCACCGGGTGGATAAAAGCCGGCATGCCGATAGTACTCAAAGCGGGCTGGGGCTGGCGATCGCCCGCGCGATCGTGGAAGCGCACGGCGGCAGGATCTGGGCTGAGTCTAGGTCTGGCGCTGGCACGACGATTAGTTTCGAAATCCCCTTAATTTAAGAGGAGGGAATAAGAGCCGTTCGTGCGGTGGGGGGCACTCCCAACGCAGCGACTTTGTTCTCGCCGGTGTCCTCACCGAGCGAGGCAGTTGACCGTTAGGTCTCCTGCGGTAGAGGTAACCCCCTGAGAACCACCGTCTCGAGGGCTGTGGTTACCCGAGCAGACACGGGGGTCTGCCTCTACAACTGCACAGAAGGGTAAAATGATGCTGTGGATCCTAAACCCTCATCCTTACATCAGCGAAACCTTCGTGTACCTGAATTTGATTATTCACAGCCCGGTGCCTATTTTGTGACGATTGTGGCGCAAGATCGAAAATCAATATAGGAAAGGCTATTGATGGGGAAGTGGTATTGAATGATGTAGGAAAGATGGTAAAGGAAGTGATTGACCAGATCCCTGAGCATTATCTGGGCGTCAATGTCGAATTGTTTGTGATAATGCCCAATCATGTTCACCTCTTATTCCTGATATACGACGTAGCGGCAGGCCCCCGTGACGGTGTAGTGGCAGACCCCCGTGACGGTGTAGTGGCAGGCCTCCATGACGGTGTAGTGGCAGGCCTCCGTGACGGTGTAGTGGCAGGCCCCCGTGCCTGCCAGTCAGACCAGATCGACGACGGTCAACCACGGGGGGTTGACCCTACGAAGAATAAATTGTCTTTACCAGAAGTCGTCCATCGAATCAAATCCTTAACAACCCATCGTTACTCGATAGGTGTTATGTAAAAAGGTTGGTCTCGATTTGAGAACCGTCTTTGGCAACGGAATTATTACGAACACATCATCAGAAACTAACGGGATTATCAGGCGATCTATGAGTACATCCTTGCTAATCCGATGAATTGGGAAAAGGACGAGGAGTTTTCTGCCTCGTAGGTTAAATTTTCACCCCGTGGTAACTTTTTACCTTTGACCCAACGGGCAGACATTGCCATAAAGAAGGTGGTTCCCAAGCCGTTGGGCAGACACGGGGGTCTGCCCCTGCCATGTAATCAGAAGGCTTAGGGGTCTCTACAGCCTCAGTTCTCGCTAGGTCAAAAATACGTACGAGAACAAGCTCCTAATAACTCGTTACCCGCTTACTGCTCAATGCGTTTGATCTGTTTGCGCATCCAGAGCGCTCCGCCGGTTTGGTAACGGCGTACGACCATCATTGAGCATGGCACGACCTCCATCAGGTAATCGTCGAGCCTGCCGAAAATTTGGTCAGGCGTGAGCACTTCCTCTGCCGCGCCGATGATCATCAAATCGTAATTGCCTTCCTGGCATTCGGCCAGGATCCCGTCGGCCACAGATTCGGTTGTGCGAACTTTAAATTGGAGAATATTACCGATATCGCCCAACTCCTGCTCAACGATCTCATGCACTTGTAATTCCTCGTCCTCAAGCCGTTCCTCATCCACTTCGCCGCGGACAAGCCTGAGGGCGACTATTTTACCTTCCTCACCAGGCAGGACGATATCCCGCGCCATCTGCAGCGCCAGGCGCGCGTTTGGACCACTGCCAACCGGGACCAGGATGCGCCGAATGGGGTTCGACAGCCCGCGGTCCCGCAGGACGGCAACGTTGCGGTTCGCCATCATCATGACTTCCTTGAGGATGTTATTGGGGTATTCCACCTTGGCATGTTCCTGCGGGTAACCCAACATCACCAGGTTGACATCTTTGTGGCGGCTAAGTTCTGAGAAAATCCCTTCTTCAACCCGACTTGCAGCCTTTAATTTGGCATAGATGGGGACATTTTGCTTCATGGCTATGGGGGCGATTTCTTCAAGGATTTTTTGTTGTTCTTGTTTTTTGGCTTCTACAAGCGCAGGCACATCAGTGGTGCCAAGATTAATGGGAGTCTTAACCACCGTGAAGAGGCAAATGGCGGTATCTTCCTGCTGGTCAACCAGTTGAGAGGCAAGATTCACCAGGTGTTGCGCAGTGCTGGCACGCTTGGCTGCTACCAACACGCGGCCACCGCCTTCCTGAATCTCAAGCCTTGCGTTGAGATCCTGGCGTGTTTTAATTTGTTTCGAGATAAGGTACGCCACACTCAGGACTGCCAACACGATGCCCAAAAAGAGTAACGCCCGTGGATTGGCAAACGAAATGATCAGCACACCGGTCAGCGCCGCGGCGATGACAGTGAATGGATACAGCGGCACTTTAAAGGGGCGCTGAATATCGGGGAACTTCTTTCGCAGCCGCGGCATGGCCAGAGTCGCCCAAAAGAGCACAAACATGTAGCCAGCGCTCGAGATGAAACTGAGGAAGTCCACTACGCCGATCGCCGCGACAAGCGCGCTGATGATCACCACCATCACAACTGCCACCCAAGGCGTACGCCACTGACTCAGGCGCGAGAATTGACGCGGCCAGACGCGTTCCCGGCTGAGCGAGAAAGCTTCGCGCGTGGCTGAGAGCATGGCTGAGTTAACGGATGTGAGGGTGGCGATAATGCCGGTGATGCCCATGATGGGCACGCCGATGGTTGGCCAAAAGCGGGAGGCGGCATCGGTGAGGGCGGTGTCGGAGCCCGCCAGCTCCCCGAAGGGTACTGTGCCAACCGTGACCATCGTGACTGAAGAGTAGATCAGGGTGGTGAGCAGCAGGCTTACGAGGATGCCAATCGGAATATTCCGACTGGGCTTAGTAATCTCTTCAGCGTCATCAGCGATGACCTCAAAACCAACGTAAGCATTGTAAGCGAGGGCGATGGCGGAGAGCATGCGCCCCAAGTGGGCAATGGTGCTCTGATTATCGAAGACCTGACGACCGGAGAGAAAAGTTGGCAGGTTGAAACCTCCAGTACCGAAAAACCCTTTGAAGATGAAAATACCGAAAACGATTAGCAAAAAAGCGCCAAGGACCACCTGCAGGTTGCCAGCGCTTGTCACGCCGCGGACGTGCATCGCGCCTATGATCACGATGACTGCTATCGCGACCGGGATGATGGGCAAGGTGGGAATGAAAATGGAGAGTGAAATGGCAAAACCAACAGCGGATAGGGCCGCGTAGAAGGTGCTGGAGAGGGCGTCCAGCGAGCCAACAAGAAACATCAACCAGCCCTTGCCAAAAGCTTCGCCCACGTAGGTCATTGCGCCGCCGGTGACAGGGAAGGTCGTGGCAAGTTCGCAGTAGTTGAGGGCGATGCTGAGCGTGAGCAGGCCGCCAAGCGCTAGCGCCAGTACGGCTTCAGGACCGGCGATTTTGGCGACGTGACCTGTGAGAACGAAGATTTCCGCGGCGATGGTGCCGGCGGTGCCGAGCATGATGACCTGCAGGAGGGTTAGTTGACGCTTAAGCTTGCGTTTTGCCATGTTGTCTCCAAAACAATTACCTGTTTTCTGGCTGAAATTATAGCACTATGAGAATCGTTGGAATTTTCCAATGATAAATCGTGATGGAACGAAGCTTACACCCTCCTCAATTCTATTCCAACGAAATCCTTGACAAAACTTATTGATACCAAATCTGCAATTAGTAATATAATTGACAGCACAAAACCATAGTAAAACTCTGAAGTCCGATTGAGGCAACTGGTGCCTGAATCGGACTTATGCATTGAAGGGACATGGGTCAAAATGGCTCAAAAAAGAACGCTTAAAAGACAATTGAATCTATTGCAGGTGGTCATGCTTGGCACTGCCGGCACGCTTGGATCGGGTGTGTTCATCCTCACCGGGCATGCCGCGGCTGTGGCAGGACCTGCCGCGATCTGGGCGGTGTTGGTCGCTGGAATCCTCAGCTTCAGCATCGCTCTTAACTATTGTGAACTTGCTACCACCTATCCCGAGACGGGCGGCGCGATGACATACGTGCGGGAAGCCTGGGGCAAGGGCTTGCTGGCATTCCTGGTTGGCTCGATGGACAGCATCTCGAGCACCTTTTACACGGCTCTATCGGCAGTAGGGTTTGCCTATTCCGTTTCGGTTTTCGTGCCTGCTCTTGGCGAGAGCCCCCTTGGTATTGCGGTGGTAGCTATTGCTGCCATCCTGCTGTTTGTGATCCTCAACATCCTGGGAGTGACCAAGGTAGGCAATATCCAGGTGGTGATGGGCGGCAGTCTGCTGGTGGCTTTTGCGATTTACCTGATCGCAGGCTTCACCATGCCAAATGGCTTCAGCACCGCGACGTTGCTGCCAGCAGGAAAGTGGTTCACCTCGGAAAGTCCAGTCACCAATATCGGCGTTATCCTCAAGACAATCGCGTTGATTTACGCGATGTATGTGGGTTTTGAGGTCATCGCGGATGACGCGGAAGAGGTCAAAAACCCGACCAAAAACATCCCTCTGGCGATCATGATCAGCCTCTTTTTGATCGTTGTGGTTTACACCCTGGTTGTCATGGTGGCGATGGGCACCTCGAGCACGATCGCGGGCTCTGAAACGGCAATTTCCGACACGATCCGGATCTTCCTTGGCACGCCTGGCGCGACCTTGATCGGTATCGCGGGTATAGTTGGGGCATTGACCTCGATCAACTCCTCCATGCTTTCAGCTACGCGTGAGAGTTTTACCCTGAGCCGCGATGGCGCCTGGCCGGCGTTTCTCGCCCGCCTCAACAAGGTGCGGGTGCCTTATAACGCTATTTTGCTGATCGGCGGCGTGTCCATGTTTATTACCCTGATTGGCGCGGTGGATTTCCTCAGTTACATCACCTCCGGCGGTTATTTGTTCGTGCTGTTGCTTTCGAATTTATCGATGATCACGCTTCGCAAGAAGTACCCCTTCATCCATCGTCCTTTTAAGGTGCCGGCTTTTCCCTTGACGCCGATTATTGCCTCCCTGGTGTGCATTGTTGTGCTGCGTTACTCAGAGGTTAGGGCGTTGATATTTATGGGAGTGATTCTGGCGATTTTTACTGCGTATTATTTCATAAAACTTGGCGTGGGATCATGGCAAGCAGAACACAAACGCAGCCTGGACCCCGGGCGATATCGCCTGGTGGTGCCGATGCAGGATGAGAGTGGATTAAATAGCGTGGTCAGGCTGGGCGCGCGTATTGCCAACGCGGATAACGAGATGAACATGTGCTTGCTGCAGGTGGTTGACAAGGAAACGGCGGAAGACGAACAGGCTCGTGAAAAACTCAATCGTGCCAGGCAATACAGCCTTGAGAAGTTCATCAAGTATGCGGTGGAACGCAATGTGCCAATGTATTCCAAGACGGTCAGTGGGTCTTCAACTGCAGATGGAATCATCGATGAGATGCGCAGCGACAACAATGTGCGCTTGCTGCTGCTTAAGTGGCCTGTCAGTGAGGACAGGCAGGTTAAATTTGGAGAAAACCTCGAAGCGATCATTCGCTCTGGATTGACGAATGTGGGGGTGTTATTTGACCGGGGCATCGATCGCATTGAGGATATCCTTGTGCCGGTTGGTGGTGGATTGCACTGCAAATTGGCTGTCTCACTTGCAGAGAATCTGGCTCAGGCGGATCACGCCAGCATCGATTTTATGCGGGTTGTCGACCAAGACCTGGATGACGAACTTTATGAAGACCAAATGGCTTTCTTGCAGGAAGTCGTGATCACGGAGTTGGGCAACATCCCTGGCAACGCCAACCTGCATATCATCCGCGGGGAAGACCCCGCTACTGCGATTGTGGCAGAGGCTCAGGCACGCGATTACGACCTGATCATTGTGGGCTCTTTTGAAGGGCAAGCCAAGCCTGGGCTGCCTTTTGGTGAAGTGGTCGATAAAATTGTCAGGGGTTCAAATACCTCTGTACTGGTGCTGCGCCAGCATGAAAGCCCGGCGGCTTCGTGGCTGAAACAGCAACTCCGCGGAACCAGCAGAAAGTCTTAACCAGACTATTTTCGGAGAATTTACTCGCGAGCCCCATCAATGTTTATTTGTTGATTGGGGCTTGTGATTTAATGTACAATGAACATAGATCGTGAAAGAGGTGAAAAATGAATAACCGTTTCAGACTATTAGCTTTCTTGTCTGTTCTATTGCTGACGACCATGGCTTGCAGCATTACCCGCCGCACTCCGACCCCTCCCCCTGTGGTCGATGGAAAAGATCAGAACGTTCAGGTCACCGAGGTCCGTCAATTGGTGGAGTTTACAAAGATCGACATGGATGGCGGGGCAAAGGTGAACCTGGTTCAGGGCAACGAGCACTCCATCACAGTTGAAGGTTCCCGCCGCGTTGTGGACCAGGTTGTGACAGAAGTGAAAGATGGGATTCTTGAGATCCACTACCGAGACAGAGACCTCTTTGAAAATTGGTCTGAGCGCCTGACGCTGACAATCACTTTTACCAGCTTGAGAGAGTTCATCCTGGATGGTGGGGCTGAACTGAAAGCGGATAACCTTAGTTTGGAAGATCTCAATATTGTGATTAACGGCGGAGCCAGCGTCAGGATGACCAACTTATTGACCAACACCCTGGGCATGTCCCTGTCGGGTGGAGGCGACATCCATGTCTCCGGAATTGCTGAGAACCAGACCATCGACGTCTCGGGGGGGACCAACTACCAGGCGGAAGATCTGAAGAGTGCCAATGTGAGCGTTGAAATTGCCGGCGCAGCCAACGTGGTTGTGTGGGCAACTGAAACGCTAAACCTCGACCTGGCAGGCGCTTACAGCGTGAGCTATTGGGGCAGCCCGCAAATTACGCAAAGCATTGGTGGAATTGGCCAGGTGAAAGCGCTGGGCGAGAAGTAGTTATTTGAGGCCGTTAGCCTGCCAGGCTTCAGAGAGGCGCTGGTAAGTGAGCCCAAGATCCTCGGGCATGACGCGCGTTTGCCCGATGACGGACATAAAATTCGCATCGCCCTGCCAACGGGGGACGACGTGCATGTGCATGTGGGCGGCGATGCCGGCGCCGGCTGCGGAGCCCAGGTTTAGCCCGACGTTGAAGCCTTGGGGGTGATAGACCTCTTCCATCACGAGCACTGCTTTTTGAACCAGCTGCATCATCTCGTTGAGGGTCTCAGCGGGGAGGTCTGAGAGCTGATTGGTGTGGGTGTAAGGCACGACCATCAAGTGCCCGCTGGTGTAGGGGAAGAGATTGAGGATGATGAAGCAATTTTCACCGCGGTGGAAGATCAGGTTTTTAGGGCTGTCTTGTTCTTCGAGGGCGAGGCAGAAAGCGCAACCTTCGTTGTGTTTGTCCCGTCCAATGTATTCCGAGCGCCAGGTGGAGTAGATGTGCTGCATGGGGACAATTTTAGCAGAAATTGGGGGAGGTGAGAGGGGATATCTTGTTCTTGCAAGGTCTCCCGACCTTGCAAGGATTTTGATTTTCCCATCGATAATGATGGGTAGGGGCGAAGCATCTTAACAAATCCAAACTGCTTCATCAGGTATGCTAATAAAGGATGCTTCGCCCTTACGGTGAAATCGCGCTTTGGGAGCAAAGGAATGAGAATCTGCATGGGCTAACGCTTGTGTCGTCAGGTTCAAAAGCGGAACCTGACCTACGCACGAACCCACGTGATGTCAGGTTCAACCCCGCAAAAATACACGGGGCAGGCTGCGGAACCTGACCTACGCACTGATTCTGGTGTGGGGCAGACCCCTGAGTCTGCCCTGCGAAAACGGGTAACCACAGGGTGTTACCCCTACCAAGGTGACCAAGTTGTTAATTGTCTTCATTGACATCCATCCCCTCAACCTGTACAATATGACCGACCGGTCACATCGACCAAAGGAACCCCATGCCCACTGAAACCTATCATAATCTCCCCGAAGAGAAGCGCCTGCAAATCGAAAAGGCGGCCATCGCTGAGTTTGCTGCCAATCCGCTGCAAAGCGCCTCCATCAATGCCATCGTCAGCGAGGCGGGCATCGCCAAGGGGTCTTTCTACCAGTACTTCGAAAATATCGACGATCTGCACAGACACATCTTAAGCATTATCTATAAGAAAAAAATTGAAGTGATCAACAGCCTGCCGCTGGACTCGGCCAGCCTCGACACCTTTCGCTATCTGCGGCGCGTCTCGCAGGCAGCGGTTGAGTTCCAAATCAGATTTCCCGATTTAGCCAGCATTGAGCGCTTTCAGCGCCTGAACGCAAATCACCTGAGCAGCGTTGACCCCGAAACGGGTGAGCGGGTGAGTGGGGACGGGCGCTTCCATGCATTCCTGACCCAAGGAATCCTGCACGACGACATTGCCACCTGGGTGGACGTGGATATGGCGGCTTTTATGCTCGAGCTCATTGAAGGTGGGATTGCTCCCTACCTGGTAGAGCGGATTGGCGACAAAGCTCCCGCGATCGCCTCAGGTAGGCTTTCGTCGGTTTATGACCGCACCACACAGGACTTGTTTGATAACCTGATGGATATCCTCGAGGCGGGATTGGCACGCGATCCTCAAATCCGGAAAGACTATTATTTGAAATAGACGTTTTCCCCCACAAGCTTCTTGAACTAAATAAAAAGGACCTGCTTGTATGCAGGTCCTCTGAAGCTGTTTGCTAACTTATGCGAGGGGGAGGTCAGAGACGCCCAGGCAGGCGCCAACCTGGAACGAACCGCGGATCCAGTCGTGGTCGAGAGGCATCGCCTTCGTTTTGCCAGCCACCTCGTCCAACGGCACGCTGGTGACCGAACCGTCTATCCGGCAAGCCATGCGCCCAAACTCACCCTTCACTGCCAGGCGCACGCTCCATTCCGCCAGTTGATTGGCAAGCAAGCGATCCGCCGCGGTGGGCGTGCCTCCGCGGACCAGCGAGCCGAGAATGGTGATGTGCGTTTCAAGTTCCGTGGCCTCGCCGAGGCGCCGCGCCAGCAGCAGAGTCTGGGCGGAATAGTTGTTTTCGATGCGTTCAAAGGCCTTTCCCTGTTCTTCGGCGCTTGCGGCTTGTTTGCTGGCAGCCAGCTCCATGAAGTCGACCAGTTCCTTCGACCTGGCTTTCTCGGCGACAGCCACCAGCGAGAAGTTTCGCCCGGCAGCTTTGCGGCGGTGAATGGCCTCAATGATCACGTCGAAATCGTATGGAATCTCCGGGATCAGGATCACGTCCGCACCCGCAGCCAAACCCGCGCCCATCGTCAGCCAGCCGGAGCAGTTGCCGAGCAGTTCCACCAGCATGATGCGATGGGTAGCGTTGGCGTTGGTATGCAGGCGATCGATTGCCTGGGTGGCAATCTCGCGGGCGGTGTCGAAACCGATCGATTTATCCGTACGGGGCACGTCGTTTTCGCAGGATTTTGGCATGGTGATGATATTCAATCCAGCCTGGCTGAGGTGATAAGCAGCCAACTGGCTCTTGTTGTCGCCAATGATGACCAGCGCGTCAAGATTATTGCGGTGGTAGCTATCAATGGCTTCCTGCGTGAGGTCAACTGGACCTTGCGGGCTGGGCATACGTTCGGGCTGGTGCCGGCTGGTGCCCAGGATGGTGCCGCCCTGGGTGAGGATGCCCGAGAGCATCTTGCCTTCCAACAGGTTCACTTTACGATCCTCGATCAATCCGAGGTATCCATCCCGAAATCCAAGCACTTCCATATCGTGGGTATTTGCGACTGCCTTGCCAAAGCCGCGAATGGCGGCGTTGACGCCAGGGCTGTCACTGCCTGCTGTGATTAATCCAACTCTCATCTCGCACACTCCTGCGTTTTATTGCTCTAATTATAGCCTGAGTAGAAGAGGTCGGCGCTGATTGTTGGTGTGAGTTGGATGCAATACGCTCCAGTATCCAGCTTACCTGTTATAGTAATAACAAAGGAGATTGCCATGGAATTCAATGAAGCACTGCTAAACGAAATTGTTTTACTGCGCCAGACCCTGGAGCGGATCGCCACCTCTTTGGAGGATATCGACGACACCCTCGAGATCATGTTCCTGGAGGACGATTACGACGATGAGGATATGGAAGATCTCGAGTTGCTCGATTCGGACGCGGATGATATTGAATTTGGTGGAGAAAACGAAGAGGTAGACGCAGATTGACGCGAGTCGAGAGAGCGGTTGAAAAAACAAAAAACCGCCTGTTCTCACAAGCGGTCGTTTTGTGTGCCGAGTCACGGACTCGGACCGTGGACCCTTCAATTTTCAGTCGAATGCTCTACCAACTGAGCTAACTCGGCAACGAAATGAGATTCTAACCGCCAGCGGCGAGACTGTCAAGCAACTCGTCCCGGACGTAGTTTTTAGTCAGAAAGTTTAGCTTTTCAACAAGGACCAGTGCGGGGATGTAAACCCGCACTGGTTATTCAGGTAAGGTTATGACTATTTCATCGACATGTCTTCAATGTCGTTCTGCCAGCTCCAGAACGGGGTGATGTCCGGGGTGATTGTGGCTGCATTAATCCGCTGGGTGCTGAAAAGAGTGAGGCTTTTCCGAGCATAGTTGGGAATTTCGGCAGCCCAGTCCATAATAATGTCAAAGGCTTGCTGGTAGAGTTGTTTTCTCAATGCCTGGTCGTCGCTTGAACGTGCTTGCATGATAAGCATATCCAATGCCTGATCCTGTATGTAATAGTGGTTCGAGCGCGTTCCATCGGGTTGGTCAAAGGTGTTGGAACTGTGATACGCATCGAACAAGTTAACATCTATACCTAAGCCCCAGGCAGCTGTCCATAGCTCTTGAGTACCATTGCGTAATGCATCCCACATGACGTTTACATCTGGAGGGTCGATTATGGTCAAGGTTATCCCAATTTCAGATAATGTTTCCTGGGCTTCAATGAGAAGGCTATAAGCAGGATGATTCCCCATGCCTCCCCCAGGAACAATAACTTCGTAAGTCAATTTTGCGCCTGCCGGCGGATCCACAACCATTCCGCCAGAAATAGTGAAGCCAGCTGCCTCAAAGAAACCAAGCGCGGCTTGCTGCGCAGCCGCAACCCTTTGAGACTGCGTCATCCCGGGGGTATAAAGTGGAGCACCATTCACATCCACCGAAAATGCTTCATGATAGCCAGGATCTTCTGGTTGAGGGGAAGCCCAGGATGAGAGAATGATCGGGTATTCCAGAGTTGAGGCACCATCCACACCATAGTAAGCCTTATTTGCTGGTCTGCGATGAACGGCGAGGATAGTGGAGAAAGCTTTACGCAAGTCACGGGAAGCAGTTGAGGCAGGGTCGTCTCCGACTTTCACCAATCTGGCGTTGATGCCAATATAACCATAACCGAGATTGTCAAATTTGGAGGTGGTAATGATGTCGCCTGTGAGTTCCCCATTAGAATTAAGCGCGTAAATCTCCGCTAAATTATTTGCATCATATGGGGTACTTGCCAGATCAAAACTGCCTGCATTGATTGCACCCGGTAACGAATGGCTGGCGTCCTCGACAAACCTAATTCGAGTGATCTTGGGTTCACCTTTATAGTAATAACTATTAGCACCAAGATAATTCACACCGTCAAGTTTGTAAGCGAACTGATAAGGTCCGGCACCCATGGGGGCGTTATCTTTACTTCGCTGGAGTGACAGGTTGCCAATATCAAAACCAAACATGTTCAGGGCGTAGTTATATTTATCGGTGCTGCCATAATAATGCAACGGAGTGATTGGGATGGCCAGAGAGTAGATCCAATTCGTTTCGAAACCGTCAATCTCAACAGTGACGGTAGTATCACTGACCCTTTGAATGCCGCTGATGTTTGGTATTCCTCCAATCATATCCGGATCAAGCGGTCCCCAATAGCCAATGAAATCCACTTTTACTTGCTCGTACAAATCGTTACCATCTGGTGATTCGTTGGGAAAAGCTGCGCGATAATCATCGTTGTAACAGAGCAAAATTTCTTCGGCAATGTCAGGTTGGGTGGGATATTCATAATTCAGATCCCAGGTTTTGCCTGAAAAATTGGCGGTCATCAACTTAGTGGTTGTGTTTACCTGCGCAAACCCCCAATATCTCATTGCAAAAGCAACCTGCAAACCCTCATTGGCATATACTTCCTCAGGAGAAAAGCCAATCATCTCCTCGGCGAAAGCATCGGTGTAGTTGGTGACGATGAAGTTTACAATCTTTTCAACTTCAATTGCCAGAGCTTCCTCCAGCCTATTCCAAACATCTGTCTGCTGGTCTTGCGTCCAGGGATCGGAGGGATCCCAGACATGATCCTTTCCGGACTCGTAGATAGAAGCATAGAAATCCGCGTATTTTTCGAAAATTTCAGGAGTAGTCTGAGTTTGATAATTCTGCAAGCCCAGAATTGGTAGGGTGGTAATCCCATTCGATCCATCATACGAAGGATCGAGGAAGGTATAAAGGGTGAAGATCAGATCGTCCACGCTGACAGGCATCCCATCGCCGAATTTCAGATCGGTTCGCAGGGTAAACGTATAGAGCGTGTTCCCTGTCGTGGTGTTGATCTCGATGTCGACATCGGCTGGTCCTGTGTAGGTGTAAGGCGTGCCATTGAAAGAACGTGTCTCACCAGTGATGGCATTTTCGACTACCATGCCCTGTCGATCCATGGTGACCAGATTCAGCTGGGTGAGGTTGACAATGTCTTCCTCAGAGGTAGTGTTTCTGAAAAACGGATTTAAATTTTGGATTTGGTTCAACTGGGTTGCAACTGCTAAGGTGGAAGATTTCAGGATGACTGGCAGGAAGATGGTTGTGCCACCTCCGTCAGCAGAGACGACAACACTACTGAATACGAATGAAAGAATCAGAATTGAAGCAAGAACCAAGGAAAAGAAACGTTTTTTGAGCATGGACCCTCCAGTTTGCTCGCTAAAATGTTGTGTAATGGAATTGTCAATAATTATAGTTATTTCTCAGGGAAGTGACTATCGCAAAAATGTTCATTTAATCCTGTAATTTTGGGTTCTTTTGCACTAAGTCGCGCCTTTTTAGAAATTGAGGTGGGAGGTTGACTAATAATTAACATTAACGGTTCATAGTATGACGGTTTCAGCATGCATCTGTTGCATCAAAATTGCCAAAAAAGTAGCTGGAGAAGGTTATAATCGAGGACATGAGATACCAACTTTCAACCGAGTGGAGCATCGATGTGCCGGAGGAGTACCAACGCCGCAAGGAAGGCGACCATGTAATTTTCTGGCGCAAAGGCGCCACTATTCTGACCACGATCTTTGCCTACAGCGGCGAGAAGAACCGCCAGATCCTGCTGGCAAACCTCAAGGCGCGCGCTGAAGCGGAGAAACTGGAAGTGATCATGGACCTGGATGGGGATATCGAGCGCTTCGGCTACTTCAAAGCCGAAGACATCCAGCCCGGGCATACGCGCCTGGCACTGCACGCCTTTACCACCGCGCCTTACGGCTGCCTGCAGACCTCGTTTTACCTGGATGACTCGGCTGAGCTCAGGGAGCATTTGCGGATTTGGCAGACCGTCACCTATCAATCGGAAGGGGAACAATGAGCGAGATCCAACCTGCTACCGGTTTTGTGGGTTATTTTGACATTCTGGGCTACACCCAGATTATGCTCAACAACAACATCCACAAGACCGCTCAATTCGTGTCTGATACGTTGATGAATATCCCGCGGGATATGATTGACTCGCTGCGTTCACCTTACCAGTCGGTCCGACCGCTGGAAGTGGCGCCGGAGTCTTCCGAGCGGGATGACTGGAGCCAGATTTTGGACAGGGTGAGTTGGATCATCTTTTCCGACTCAATCCTGATCAGTCTGCCTTTTGATGCAGCATTGCCCGAACGCGATTTGGTGCAGAACTACCTGGCGTTCTCGATCGTATGCGCGTCGTTGATGAACCGCTGCTTCTCCGCGGGCTTCCCGCTGCGGGGAGCCATCTCGGTGGGAGAATTCTTCATTGAGGACCGCTGCTTTGCCGGCAGACCGATCATCAATGCCTACTATGCCACCCAACGGCTCGAGCTTGCGGGCTGCGTGTTGGATGAGGGGGCGAATAGCTTGATCAGCGAGTGGCGCAAGCACCTGGTGAAGAAGGGTGAGCGAAATTTGCTCGACAAGCTCGATCAGACAACCATTCTGTACATGGTGCCGCTCAAGGAAAATCAGGATGAACGCCTCCGGACAATCAACTGGGTTGTGCTGGACACGCCCGGGTTTTCAGCGATTGCTGGCGATATTCGGGATGTGACCACGCGCGCGTTTTTGATGCACAACAAGATTGCCATACCTGCCGTGCAAGGGAAGATCAACAACACCGAGATGTTTATCCGGCATGTGTTGACGAATTTGCATAGGGACGAAGCGAAGGAGCCGTAGGGAACGGGCTTGCTGTATGACACCACATAGGTGACAATTTGTTACAGGACATGGGTTACACTTTTTGATTATAAGCTCATGTTGATCCTTCTTGGTCTTCTCATAATCCTTTCACCGGTGACAAGGCTATA
>Ga0116157_10003745_pt1 | contig 14448 bp, 12 predicted proteins | sample AD_UKC048_MetaG_FD_89882 | JGI IMG/M metagenome (GOLD analysis project Ga0116157, IMG submission 89882) | Active sludge microbial communities of municipal wastewater-treating anaerobic digesters from USA - AD_UKC048_MetaG | ecosystem: Engineered > Bioreactor > Anaerobic > Digestate | place: USA...
AATCAAGTATTTGAATTGATTGATACCGCCGGTATCAGACGCAATAAAAACAATCAGATCGCCCTAGAAGGCAAAAGCGTTGATCGTAGTTTAGATGCTATCAGAAAATCGCATATTGCCATTTTAGTTTTGGATGCCAGTGAACCAATCAATAAGCAAGATTTGCATCTCGCTGGAATTGCTGATGATCACTACAAAGGTTTAATCATTGTCATGAATAAGTGGGATAAAGTACCGGACAAAGACGCGAAAATTATTTATCAATATCTTAAAGAAGTAAAAGGTAATTTTACTTTTATGAAATGGGTGCCGATAATTTTCACTTCAGCAGTAAAAGACATTCGTTTAAAAACAATTTTAGACACTGCTTTGAAAATCAAGAAAGAACGTTTGAAAAAAATTCCAAACGAAGAATTAAGTACTTTCTTAAAAGATTGTTTAAAAAAGAATCCTCCGCCTTACTTGAAAAATCCGCACATCAAAGAACTGGAACAAAGCCACGTTAACCCACCGACTTTTACCATTGTGGCAAAAACCAAAAAATGGATTCATTTTTCTTATTTGCGATATATTGAAAATCAACTACGAGGACGTTATGGATTTGAAGGAACACCAATCAAATTCATCAAAAAACAAATTAAATAAATTATATGCGTTTATTTGTCGCTTTGGGTAATCCTGGTGAACAATATAAAAATACCCCGCACAATATTGGCGAACAATGTTTGCTAGCCTATGCCAAACATTCTTTGGCGAACGAAACCGAATGGCAAAGCAACAAACGTTTACAAGCGGAAATCTTAAAATTTGATAACAACGGGGAAACCGTTTATTTCATGCTCCCCCATACCTATATGAATGAATCAGGAACGCCGGTACGAGCAATTTTAGATTATTATAAAATTCCTTTGGATAATTTAATTGTCATTCATGACGATGTTTCGTTCGCACTGGGCAAAGCTAAAATTACCAGTAACAACAGCGCCGGCGGGCATAATGGCGTCGCTGACATCATTGAAAAATGCGCTAGCAAAAATTTCGGGAGAATTCGTTTGGGCGTGAGCAGCCCGCTCCGCAAAAAAATGGAATTGGATAAATTTGTTTTACATCATATCACCGCTGACGAGCGTGACGGCTATGACAAAAGCTTGGCCGCCGGTGAGGAGGCTTTGGACTTGGTTTTGAAACAGGGCTTGGCTAATGCGCAGAACTTGTTTAATGGGAAAGAAAAGAATCAAGAGTAATTCTTTCCTTTATAAAAATCGCCTACCAGCTTTTCCTGCTACCTTTTGTGAGTACAAAAGGTAGCGCCAAAAAACGCCGCCCCGCTGGTCCGCACGGATAATTTTGGGTTCGTTTTTCGTTTCCTCGCAAACTCGTCACCGTTTTGTCTTTTGCAAAGCCAAAACGGTTGACTCAAACAGGGTGCTCGGATTTTGGCTATCGCCAAAACCACTCAAACTCACCTCAAAATTATGCCCTTCGCGGACCAATGGGCGGCATAAAAAACAAATTGAAACACACTTTTACAAACCCTTTACCATATATGTTCCTTCCAAATGATAACCCAATTTACGATAATATTCGCGGACGCCGATACCGGAAATAACCGCGATTTTTTTATATCCGGCTTCTTTGGACAAACGCTCCGCCTCCGCCATCAACGCTTTTCCTAAACCAACGTGTTGCACCGCCCGCCCACCTTCCTGCTGCGGCGGCACCAATTTCCCATAAGTATGCACTTCACGAATTAACGCGGCGCCCTGCAATTCCGGAAGATACTCTGCGATTCCGGGCTCTTCGCACTGCGTGCTCGCCCCGGAATGACAAACTAAGGAGTCGTTATTAAAACGCAAACGCAAAAAAGCATACAAAGTATTTTTATCAGCGCTGCCCCACCACAAAAATTTTTCTTGCCCGCCGGAGGCTTCATAGTTTTCTGAATATAAATGCAAATCATCCAAAACAAATTTTTGATCTTTGGCTTCACGGCAACGAATACACAAACATTGTTGACCACGTTTTTTTAATTCAGTTTGTAAAACTTCTCGCAAATTACTCATCTTGTTGCCGGCCTCAATACTCTCCGCCGGAATATCACGAATCAAACGAATGACGCGAGTGTAGCGCGGTAAAATCAATTTTATTTTCAACAACAACTCTTTCAAAGTGGCGTCATCGTAAGGTTGATACTGCCCGGCTTTCCACAAATCATAAAGCTCCGAACCCTTGGTCACGACCGTCGGATAAATTTTCAGTTGATCCGGTTGAAAATCAGAATTGCTGAATAATTCTTCAAACATCGCCAAATCTTTTTCCGGATCAGAGCCGTATAAATTGGGCATCAAATGATAAGTCACTTTAAAACCGGCTTCTTTCAGAAGGCGCGTGGCACGAATTGTTTCAGCAACTCCATGACCACGTTTATTCATTTTTAAAATTTCATCGGATAAATGTTGCACGCCCATCTCCACGCGCGTACAGCCAAACACGCGCATACGGACAATCTCTTTTTCATCAATCAAATCCGGACGGGTTTCCAAAGTTAAACCGACAATTCTAAATTCCGCACTTTCGTTGAGATCTTGCGCTTCCGCCAAAGTCGCCGAAGTCACCTCTTCCCCCAAACCGGAATTGGCCGCTTCAAAACAGCGTTTCAAAAACCATTCTTGATAATCCAAAGGATGCGCCGTCCAGGAACCGCCCATCACAATCAATTCAATTTTATTAGCTTCGTGGCCATTGTTGGTCAAAGCGACAATCCGCGCACGCACTTGCAAAAACGGATCAAAATCAGTCTTGATGGCGCGCATCACCGCCGGCTCGTTGGATAAATAACTTTTTGGCATCGCTTTTTCTGTCGGACAAAACAAACACTTACCCGGACATTCTTGATAGCGAGTCAAAACAGCGATCGGCGCCACGCCGGACAAAGTACGAATTTGGCGCTTGCGCAAAATATTGATGAAATCCGGCGCCGCCTCAATTTTTCCATCATTCAAAAGTCGTTTGTAAACTTCCAATAAATCGGAATTTTTCACCATTGGCAAAGCAAACTCCGCAGACAAAGCGCGTTTTTTCTTGCCCAGTTCTTCCCAAGAATCAATGACGTCGCGCATCCCCCACAAACGCAAAAAATATTCTTCGATTTTATTATCAAAATTTGTATCCATAATGTTTTTATTAACATAGATAGATTAGCGTAGATTGGGAGAAATGACAAATATCATTTGCACTTTTGCCACCTTTTGTGTGTACAAAAGGTGGCACCAAAAAACACCGCCCGCTAGCTCGAACGGAGAATTTGGGACTCATTGTTCGTTCCCGCACCTCCATAAGCGCCTTTGGCGCTCGTCGGTGCGTGTCCTTCGGACCACTCCAATTCGCCACCAAATTCTAACCTCCTCGAGCTAATGGGCGGACAAAAAAACATTTTCTTCAAAAACTTGTTCATGAAATTTATTTGAATATTACTTGTCAATTAAGTATAATATAAATTGTCCGGTAACAAAAAACCAAGACAAAAATAATTATGAAATTTGAGCAGCGGGGTTTGAGCGCCAACGAAGCGGAGAAACACCTGAAAAAGTTTGGCTACAATCGTTTACCAACGGAAAAACCGCTGAACCTTTTTAAAATAATCATCAATGTTCTCAAAGAACCGATGCTGATTTTATTGCTCACCTGTGGCGCGCTTTATTTATTTTTGGGCGACCGTCAAGAAGCCCTGATGTTATTGGGTTTTGTTTTTATCATCATCGGCATTACCATCAATCAAGAAAGAAAAAATGAAAAAGCGCTGGCCGCGTTGCGCGAACTGAGCACGCCGCAAGCAATCGTCATTCGCGATGGTAAAAAACAAAAGATCCCCGCCGACCGATTGGTCCCCGAGGATATCATCATTCTTAACGAAGGCGACCGCATCCCCGCCGACGCCAAATTATTATCATCGGAGAATTTACTGGCCGATGAATCATTATTGACCGGCGAATCCATTGCCGTGCGCAAAAATTGGCAAAACCATAAAGAAAATTTAATCTTTGCCGGCACGATGATTGTCAAAGGACACGGCATCGCCAAAATCACCGCCACCGGCGTTGACACCGCTTTGGGAAAAATCGGACAATCACTGAAAAACATTATTCTCACCGAAAGCAACATTCAAATTCAAAGTAAAGATATTATCAAAAAGTTTTCAATCTTAGCGCTATTCCTATGTTTAATGGTTATTTTGATTTTAGGGCTGCGCGATGCCGAATGGAGCAAAGGATTATTGGCGGGGCTGAGCCTGGCCATGGGAACTTTACCGGAAGAATTGCCGATTGTTCTAACTATTTTTTTCGCCATTGGCGCCTGGCGCATCGCCCAACGCCAAGTTTTAACCAAACGCATGCCCGCCATTGAGACACTGGGTTCCATCAGCACACTCTGCGTTGATAAAACCGGCACCATCACTGAAAATCGCATGTCCATTAAAAAATTGTGGCCAAGCGGTGGTGCGGACGAAGAAAAAGTTTTAAGTGTCGGATTTTTGGCCAGTCGCGATGAATCATTTGATCCGATAGAGCGCGCCATTAAAAATCTGGCTTATCAATCTTTGCCGGAAAAAATTCTCAATCACGAAACCCAAGAATTAAAAAAAGAATATCCGTTTCATGAAAAACTAATGGCCATGTCCTTGGCCTGGTGGGACAAAGAAAAAAAAACAATTTGAAATTTACAGTAAAGGCTCACCGGAAGCGATTTTTGAATTATGCCAATTAGCAAAAAACGAACGACAAACTTTAAATAAAGTGATTGAAGAAATGGCGGAAAAAGGCTTGCGCGTGATTGCCGTCGCGGAAAGCGTCCGCCACGAACTGCCCGAGCAACATCATCAGGTGCGCTTTAATTTTATCGGTTTGATTGGCATGATGGATCCGGTACGACCGGAAGTCCCTCGCGCCATTAAAGAATGTTATCAGGCGGGTATCAACGTCATTATGATGACCGGCGACCACCCCCGCACCGCCCAGGTAATCGCGCGGGAAATCGGTTTGAAAAATTTTGATAAAGTCATTACCGGACCGGAGCTTGATGAAATGAGCGATCAAGAGTTACGACAAGCCATCAAAAAAACTTTTATTTTCGCGCGCATTCGGCCGGAACAAAAATTGCGTTTAGTACAATCATTGCAAGCCAATAAACAAATCATTGCCATGACCGGTGATGGCGTCAACGACGCGCCGGCCTTGAAAGCGGCCAACATTGGCATTGCCATGGGTAAACGCGGCACTGAAGTGGCGCGCGCCGCCGCCGGCTTGGTTTTATTGGATGACAATTTCGCTTCCATTGTCGCTACAATCAAAGAAGGACGGCGCATTTATGATAATTTGAAAAAAGCGATGACTTATATTTTGGCAGTGCACGTGCCGATTGCCGGCTTGGCGATTCTGCCGGTCTTACTGGGCTGGCCACTGCTCCTCTTACCAATTCATATCGTTACTTTTGAAATAATCATTGATCCGGTCTGCACCATTATCTTTGAAAAAGAACCGGCGGAAAAAAACATCATGAAACGCCAGCCCCGCCCGCTAAAAGAAAAACTGTTCAATTGGTCAATCATGGGACAAGGTTTATTTTTGGGAATTTTAATTGTCATCGGCGGAATCGGACTTTATTATTTTAATCAAAGCGTGGGTGGCAGCGTGGAAGCCGGGCGCGCTATGATTATTACCGCCATGATTTTAGGAAATCTGAGCATGCTTTTGACAATTCGCTCTGCCCGACGTTCAATGTTTATTGATCTTTGGGAAAGAAACAACAATGGCATTTGGTTGGTTTTGGCACTGGTGATAATTTTACTCATCGCGATGGATTCAATCCCGGCCGTGCAAAATATTTTTGCCTTCGCGCCGCTCTCACAAAATTGGTTAATGGCCGCGATCCTGGTTGGTTTAAGTCCGTTGGTTTTAGGCGAATTTTTCAAACTAAGATTTTTATTCAAAAAATAATATGAAAAACATTTTAATTGTTTATTATTCTCGAAGCGGTTTTACCAAACAACTGGCGCAAGAACTGGCGGTTCACCTGCACGCCGATTTGGAAGAAATCATTGATAAAAAAGATCGCTCCGGCGCAATCGGGTATTTGTTCAGCGGACGCGACGCTTGGCAAGAAAAAACTACGGAAATACAAAAAATTACCCGGCAAGCGGATAATTATCAATTGGTGGTCATTGCCACTCCGGTGTGGGCTTTCAAATGCAGCACGCCCATCCTAACCTTCATTAAAAAATTCGGGCAAACTTGTAAACGCGTGGCCTTCGTGGCAACGCAAGGCAGTAGCGGTGCCGATAGTGCTTTTCAACAAATGAGTGGACAATTAAAACAAACACCGATCGCGACGCTCATCGTGAACAGTAAAGAAATTTCCCAAAACAAATATCAAGACAAGACTAAAATATTTGCAAACAAAATAAGAAATTCTCTTAACTTCTAATTCCCCACCAATTCCTGTGCCCAAAATTGGCCTTGTTGCGCCAATCCCAAGATTTTATAATCTTTGGAAAGCATATTGGCGTAGTGCGTGGCACTGTTTTTCCATAAATTAAAAACCTGCGCGGCGGTGGCGTTTTTCTCGTGGGTTTTGGCTAAGTTCTCGCCCATCTTTAACCAAGAATATTTAAATTTATCCAAACGTTTCCCCGGCGTCATGCCGCTCGGCGAAACATGACTGAAATAATCCAAACGATTCATTTCATCAGCTTTATCCTGGGCGACTGATGATAATTTTTCATCCACAATCAAAGCCGGCAAATTATATAAAGCTCGTTCCTGATTGATTAAATCCGCTAAGAGTGACAATTCCGTTGGCGCCGGCACGTCCACCACGCCCGCCACGGCTCGCGCAGCTTCTTGAATTTCTTGCTCAACGCTCAAATCGTGACCGCCCACGGCACGTGGCTGGCGGGCGTTCACTTGATCAATTTGCCACAAGGACATTTGCCAATCCGGATTGGCGATTTCCACAACTTCTCCATTATGCGCAAAAACGTAAAATAATTTTTTATCAGTGGTTTTCAAAATCTTTCCTAAAAATTTCTGAATTTCCAAGGCCGGTAATTTTGCAAAATCGGCGGCTGTACCGGAAAAATCAATGGCCAACTCATTTAACAAATTGGCATTGGCGCTTAAATTATAGTTTTGATTATTCAATTTATACACAAAATCTCCATCCAATAAACGGATTTCTCCCTCAAACATTGTCAATTCTTCCGCTTGAACGGTTTGGGAAAACAGAAAAACTCCGCTCACGAGCAGACTGATGAACCAGAATTTTGTGACCAAGTTTTTCATAAAATTGGATTTGATTCTCTCATTTATATCATCACATAAACTTTTCAATTTGTCAATGATTTTTATTTTTTATTTATGTTATAATATCCCCAAAGGACTTATGTTTTAATTACAAAAATATGCCCCATAGCCACCTTAAAGTTGTGCTGATTTCCCACACCGCCGATCCGGAAGCGACTGTCACGGCAGGGATTCGCCAATGCTACAGCGCCAGCGGCGCCACTGAATTAAAAGAAAAAACCGGTGCAGACAAACAAAAAAAACTGATTGATCAGGTGATTGCTTCGGGCCATCATTCCACCATTGAACACGCCAGTTTCACCTTTGCGGTGGAAGGGATTTCCCGCGCTTGCTCTCATCAGCTGGTGCGCCACCGACTCGCCTCTTATTCTCAGCAATCGCAACGCTACGTCAACTTTGAAAAAAGCGGTTTTGATTATGTCATTCCCCCGAAAATTCAAAATAACCCCGAAGCCTTGACCAAATTTGAAAAATTGATGGCGGAAATTGATTTGACTTATAAATCTTTACAAAACGATTATAACATTCTGCCGGAAGACGCACGCTTTGTTTTACCGAACGCCGCTGATACAAAAATCGTTATCACCATGAACGCCCGCGCCCTGCTCAACTTTTTCAGAGAACGCTTGTGCCTACGCGCCCAGTGGGAAATCCGGGAAATGGCTCGCTTGATGTTAGAAGAAGTTAAAGCTATCGCCCCGGAAATTTTCAAATATGCCGGCCCCAGTTGCCAAACGGAAAAAATTTGCTGGGAAGGTAATCTCAGCTGTGGATTATGGCAAAACATTGACGGAGCCGAGTTGCGCGGACGCTTCGCTTCTTATTCACCGGAAAAATAAATTTATGCACAAAGGTTTATTCGTAATGCTGGAAGGTATTGACGGTGCCGGTAAAGGCATCATCGGAAAAAATATTTTAAAACATTTTGAAGCCACACAAATCTTTGATTTGGATCAATTTCTGCAAGATAAACAAAGCTATCCGGAAATCAGTGATTGGGAAAACTTTCCGATTATCAGCAGTTCCGAGCCGACTTACGCGCCGGTGGGACGCTATATTCGTGAAGAGCTGATCAATAAAACAAAAAACTATTCTTCTACAGCCTTATCACAAGCTTACTCTCTGGATCGCCAAATTTTATATGAAAAATTGATTTTACCGGCCTTGGAACGAGGAAAAATCATCATTCAATCGCGTGGTTTTGTCAGCTCCATTGTTTACCAAAATTTGGGCGCGGATAATAACGGTTTGCCATTGGAAACAATTTTGGATTTACCGGGCAACCAATTGGCACTGCAACGCACTCCCGATTACGTCATCATTCCGCAACTGAAAGACGCCAAACAAGCCTTTGAACGATTATTAGCCCGCACTGAAAAACAAGATGATTCTATTTTTGAAAAACTTGACTTTCTGACCAAAGCCCAATTAAAATACCAGGGCGATGAATTGCGAGAATTTTTGGAAAATCATGGTAGCCAAGTAATTTATTTGGATACCAGTGGAACCTTAGAAGAAAGCATCGCCCACACACAAGAATTTTTTGATAAATATCTAAAAGATAAAATATGATTCTGGAAAACATCATCGGCTTGGAAATTCACGTCCAGCTGAAAACAAAAAGTAAAATGTTTTGTCGCTGCGCCAATGCCGGGGATAGCAACACCCCCAACCGACATGTTTGTCCGATTTGTTTGGCACACCCGGGCACGCTTCCCAAACTCAACCACGAGTCCGTGCGATTAGCCATCAAATTGGGATCCGCCTTGCACGCCAACCTAAATTATTTATCCCAATTCGCTCGTAAAAATTATTATTATCCGGATTTACCAAAAGGCTATCAAATTACCCAGGATGATAAACCGATTATCAGCGGCGGATTTTTGCCGATTTACCACGATAATCAATGGAAAAATTGTGCCATTGAACGAATGCATCTGGAAGAAGATTCAGCAAAAAATCTACACTCCGCCGATGGCCAACACACCTTGATTGATTTTAATCGTGCCGGAACACCGTTGTTGGAAATCGTCACCAAACCTAACTTTCGTTTTCCAAGCGAAGCAATTTTATTTTTGCAAGAACTGCGTTTGACCTTGCGTGCTTTGAATATTTCCGATGCTAACATGGAAGAGGCGCAAATGCGTTGCGATGCCAATATCTCTTTACGTCCACTCGGTGATGACAAATATTACGCCAAAACTGAAGTGAAAAACTTAAATTCATTTAAAGCGATTGAAAAAGCGCTCACTTATGAAATTATTCGGCAGAAAGAATTGTGGGACGCCGGCACGCCGCCGACCGTCAGCGAGACGCGCGGTTGGGATGATAAAAAAGAAATGACCGTGGCACAGCGTAGCAAAGAAAGTTTAAATGATTATCGTTATTTTCCAGAACCGGATTTGCCATTGTTGGAATTGAATGACGCGATGATCGCCGAAGCACGTGCTGAAATCAAAAATTTACCGTGGAAAAATCGTTTGCGTTTAATGGAAGAATATCAATATGATCAGGATTTGATCAGTCAGCTTTTGGAAACCCCGGTTTTATTGACTTACCTGGAAAAAACCGTTTCCGAACTAATGGACTGGCTGAAGACCGAGGGCCTGGCGACGAGCGTGGCCGAAGCGGCCAAACTCAGTGCCAACTGGTTAATTAACCGCCTTCCCCCGCTGCTCAAAAAAAGCGGTCAGGATTGGAATAATCTGGCCTTATCAGCGGAAAACATGGCGGAATTTTTAAAAATGATCCTTAAAGAAGAAATCAATAATCAGGTGGCCGGACAGGTTTTGGAAAAAATGATTTTGAGCAAAACCGACGCCGACCCATCACATATTTTGGACGATTGGAAAAACCAACAAGCTGACACTCCGAGCTTGGGGGAAATCATTGAACAAATCGTCAACGAACACCCTAATGAAGCCGCACGCTACAAACAAGGCAAGACTGAATTACTACAATTTTTCTTGGGACAAGTGATGCGCGCCACGCGCGGCGCGTACAGCGCGGAGGAGATTAAAGCGGTGTTAATTAAGGAATTGTCGTAAATTAGAATATGTAAAATAAATCGTAACGACGGAATTCTTGTGTAGGGGCGAATAATTATTCGCCCTTTTTAAAATTATATATAATTAATATCAACAAAAAATGGCGTTGCAATGTTGAGTTTACCCCGGCGAAGGCCGGGGCCCCTACAAAAAAATCCATATACAACGAACAAAATTAAAACCCCAATGAAAAATCATCCTCCGGATTGACCCATTTTATTTGTTGATCTTTTTTAAACCACGTTAATTGACGTTTGGCATAATTACGACTACGTTGTTTCATCAAATCAATTGCCGTTGTTAATGTTATTTCTCCTTTCAAATGTGCAATCAATTCTTGATAACCCAAACTATCCACCGCAGGCCAATTTTCCCCATATTTTTGATATAAATTTTCTGTTTCTGCCAAAGCCCCCTGACTCATCATTTCCTCCACCCGTTGATCAATTCTTTGATATAAAGTGGGACGTGGCCAGTCCATTCCCAAACGAATTGTCTTTTCAAACATTAAAGGCCCTTTCAAATCACGATTAAGCCAATTTTCACCGGTTTGGTAAAAATATGATAACGCTCTTAAAACCCGACGAGGATTTTTAAAACCTTCCCCCAAATCAATATTTTGTGCTTGCAATTCCGCAACTAATGGAGCTAATCCTTCATTTTCATAACGATGATTCAAATCAGCCAAAATTTTTTCATCCAAAGCTGGTGGAAATTGATAATTATCCAAAACCGCCTGAGCGTACAATCCTGTCCCCCCAACTAAAATCGGCAAACGATCAGGATTTTGGGCTAGCAATTCATAAACTGCTTGTTGATATTGAGCAGCTGAATATGTTTCTAAAGGGGACAAAAAATCTACCAAATATTCTTCCACTCCTTCAACTCGATAGACACCATCCTGCCACACCCCCACGTCCTTGCCAGTCACAATATTTAATTCTTTGTAGATTTGTCGAGAATCTGCGGAAATCAAAAAACCATGATATTTTTTTGCTAAATCTAAGGCAATTTTTGATTTTCCTGAGGCAGTTGGCCCAAGCACTGCAATAATCTGTTTAAACATATGATTATTTAATAATTTCCCCAAACAACGCCCACGTGGAAGTTCTGTGAATTTTAACATCATAAATCTGCCCAACATCAGCAAGATCCCCCCCACTAGCAAATACTAATTTTAATTCTTTTGACTGTCCGCTTAACAATTTTTTCTGTTCATCATAATTATCAAACAAAACCGAAACCACCTGCCCCTGATAAACCTTATTTTTCTCTTCGGTAATTTTCTCCATCAAATGCTGAATTCTAAACCAACGTTCTTTTTTGACATTCAAAGGAACATCATCTTTCATGGTTTTAGAAGCAACCGTGCCACGTCGTTGCGAATATTTAGAATGATAAGAAATATCAAATTGAATTTTCTCGTAAGTATCCAAAGTTTCTTGAAATTCCTCCTCGCTTTCCCCACAAAAACCAATAATAAAATCAGTTCCCAAGGCGATGCTCGGGCGGACTTTTCTAACCTTTTTCACAATTGTAAAATAATCATCAACCGTATATTTACGATTCATTCGTTGCAAAACCGAATCAGAGCCGGATTGCAAAGGCAAATGCAGATAATTTAAATGTTTGTCCAAAGCCAAAGCATCAATCACCTCATCGGACATATCTTTTGGATGAGAAGCAGTAAAATACATTCTTGCCAAACCCTCAATCTGATTAGCCTCCCATAAAAGTTTAGCAAAAGCGGATTTTTTATAAGGATTGTTCTTACTGAAAGAATCACTATCCGGCGGATTATAAGAATTCACGTTTTGTCCCAAAAAAATTAATTCCTTTGCCCCGTCCCGCACCGCCCGCCGCGCCTCATCTAAAACTTCCGCGACCAGTCGACTCCGCTCCCGTCCCCGCGTATATGGCACGATACAATATGAACAAAAGTTATTACAACCGGTCATAATCGGAATGAATACCGAATGTTTTTTGCTAGCCTGCGGCGAAACCGAAAAGTAGTCAGCTTGAAGCGATAATTTGTTCAAATAAGCTTGAATCGGAAAATATTCCAATAATTCCTCACCCCAACGTGGCAAATCTTCAATGCTCAAAACCAAATCATATTTTTTCAAAAATTTTTCCTGATCTTTTTCATGCAAACAGCCTGACAATAATAAAACCGGCGGATTCTTACGTAAACGCCATTTTTTGGCTAAACCATAAAGACGATCAACCGCTCCTTGACGCACCGAACAAGCTAAAACCACCATTAAATCAGCACTCTGCTCGTCGTCAACAGGCTGTCCGCCGATTGACTGTAGGAACGTGGTGGTGCGCTCGGCATCATTCTTGTTCATCTGACAGCCAAAAGCGAAAATCTTAAATTTAAAAATATAATTATTGTCCATAATGTCAATATTTTACGCAAAATATAAAAAATTGCAATTGTTAATCCTATTTTCCAAAAGCACCTCAATTAAATAACTTCAATAAATACGGCCCAAAAATTAAAATTCCAATAATAATTGACCCAATAGCCGCGATTAACACCGTGGCAGCCATCATATCCTTAACGGTTTTTACATAACCGCTCATCTTTGGACTCATAAAATCCACCACTTTTTCAAAAATTGTATTCATTAATTCCAAAATAATGATGGATCCGCAAACTAACAACAAAACAATCCATTCCCAAATTTTCACCTGAAAAAAAAGAGCCGCCCCTAACACTAAAACCGTTGCTAATAAATGAATTTGCAGATTACGCTCTTCGCGCGCAGTTCTCAAAAATCCCTTAAAAGCATTTTTTAAACTGTTTTTAAATGATTGCCGACCCATATTAATTCTTAAATAATTCTCTTAATAATTGATCTTCCAAACTCTCCATTTCACTCGCCTCCGCCGACGTTAAATGATCATAACCCAGTAAATGCAAAATCCCATGAATTAACAATAAATAAAATTCTTTTTCCGGGCTTTGTTTAAAATCAAGAGCCTGTCGCTTAACTTGATCAATGCTAATAATAATATCACCCAAAGGCTTCGCTACTTGTCCCGCCGGAAAATCGATTTCTGATTCATCATAAGCAAAGCTCAAAACATCAGTCACCTGATCTTTTCCGCGATAGTCACGATTTAACTTTTGAATTTCCTGATCACTGACAATTGATAAAACCACCTGAAAATTATCAGGATTTGAAAATTTCTCCGGAAAACTATTCAAGATTAATTTTTCCAAATCGACAAGCCGTGTCAATTCAAAATCAAGCAAACCTTGTTCATCCTGACAATCAATCTGCAAACTCTTCATGTTGATAATTTTAAGCTAATTTAACTAAAAATTAACAAGATATTAGGGTAAAATCAAGTTTATAAAACACTGGTATCAATTTCCTCATCTTCAGTATCAAATTCCCCACTCGCCTCCGGCACCGCCTCTTCTGAATCTTCCGGTACTTCCTCACTCTCCTCAAAAAAAGCATTTAACACATCATCGAATTCTTCCTCACTGGGCTCAGTACCATCTTCGGCTGTCTCCTCTTCCAATACGGCCTCATCACCAAGCTCGCCGGTGCCTTCAGTCGCCTCTGCTTCTCCTGACGTTTCTTCCGTTGGTGATTCTTCTGTTGGAGCCGGTTCTTCCTCAATCACCAAACGAAAACTCTTAACAAACATCAAAAAAGTAGTCCGATATGATAAGGGTTTTTCCAAATCAAACTGATAAGTCAAAGAATAAATTTTATTACCATTAGCATAAAAAGCCATAAATAATTCCGGTAATAAAATACCGGTTAATGATTTATCTTTATTAACAAACTCTTCTTCCGAATAATTCGCTTTAAATTTTAATTTTAAATTTTGCATTTTCAATTTAACCCATTGATTCAAAGCCAATTCTCCGGGGTTTTCCTCAACTTTAAATTCCACATACTCACTGCTTTGCTCAGAAACAAAAATTACGTTACTATCATCAACGTCAATTTTTTGAACCTTCCAAACAGTCGGATACAAAAGCTTGTATTTTTCCAAATCAGAAGTGAATTCCGCAA
>Ga0116157_10003746_pt1 | contig 14446 bp, 10 predicted proteins | sample AD_UKC048_MetaG_FD_89882 | JGI IMG/M metagenome (GOLD analysis project Ga0116157, IMG submission 89882) | Active sludge microbial communities of municipal wastewater-treating anaerobic digesters from USA - AD_UKC048_MetaG | ecosystem: Engineered > Bioreactor > Anaerobic > Digestate | place: USA...
ACGGCCTCGACCTCGGGACGCATTCGGGTTGCCATGGCGGTAATCTGGTCCACCACCATCGGACCAATAGCCTCGCGCAGCATGGGCTCCAGGGCAAGGTCAACCCGTTGCAGTACGCGATGAATCATCTGCTCGGTGTCCAGCGGCGGGGACTGGGTCTCCAGAGCCGGTTCTGCCTCCAGTTGCTGGACAACCTGGGTCAACGTTGGCAGGAATCGCGGCAGATTTCGGGGGGGTGTTGACATCAATGCGCTCCCTGCGCGGCAAGATCATGGCGCGTGATGGCATACCCGCGGTCCGCATAGTGTTTCCATCGCTGGCGCGCCTGCGAACGGTCCTGATCGTCTGAAGTGACCACTTCAATCAGGCGCGCAAACTGCTCAAAACCTTCGGGCACGCGCGTACCCCAATTCACCAAAACGTCCTGATGGGGAGCTGACGACACACTTTCCGTCAACACCACCGGCGAGTTTGAACTGATCTGCGGATCGGATGGCAGGCGGCAATGGGGCACAAAATCAAGTGCAGAAAAGGTCCACAGCGCCGTATCCAGCTGGTTCAGGGACGTTGCTTCCCCCATCACGACCACGCGTGACCCACCAAGTACTGCCTTTCGCAACAGGCGGCACAGGTAACCCAATTTATCAGGCACATTGAAATGGAAGGCGACTTCTGTCATGAATCAGTTGGGCCAGTATTCGAGTCGGCTCAGGCCCGGGCGGCCTTTTTGGCCGGCTTTAGTGGCGCGGTTTGCCCGGACTGGGCCACCAGATATTCAAGCAGCAGCGCGACGGGGCGACCTGTGGCTCCTTTGGAAGCGCCACTCTTCCAGGCCGTCCCGGCAATGTCCAGGTGTGCCCAGGGGTACTTGTCAGCAAATCGCTGAAGAAATTTGGCAGCCGTGATGGCCCCGCCAGCGCGCCCGGCCACATTGGCCACATCGGCAAAATTGGTCTTGAGGCCTTCCGCGTAGTCATCGTCCAGAGGCAAGCGCCAGCACAGGTCTTGCGATTTCTCGCCTGCCGCCTGTAACGCCTGAGCCAGCGTGTCGGTGCTGGCAAACATGCCGCTGCGCACCGCGCCCAGCGCGATAACGCAGGCACCTGTCAGGGTCGCGATGTCGATCACGGCATGGGGCTTGAATCGCTCGGCATAGGTCAGGGCATCACAGAGGATCAGCCGCCCTTCCGCGTCGGTATTCAGGATTTCGATGGTCTGGCCGCTCATGCTGGTGACCACATCGCCAGGCTTGACAGCCCGTCCGTCCGGCATGTTTTCGCAGGAAGGGATAAGGCCCACAACGTTGATTTTGGGCTTGATATCAGCCAGTGCCCTGAAAACGCCGAGCACGCTGGCGGCGCCGCACATATCAAACTTCATCTCATCCATTTCAGGCGCTGGCTTGATCGAGATGCCGCCGGTATCAAAAGTGATGCCTTTGCCAACCAGCACGGTCGGTGCTTCGGATTTGGTGCCACCGTTGTACCGCAAGACAATGAACCGCAAGGGTTCCTCGGAGCCTTTGGCCACAGCCATGAACGACCCCATACCCAGTTTCTCAACCTGTTTGGGCAACAGAACCTCGCATGCAATCCCGGGTAGCCTGGCCAATTCCTTTGCGGCCTGCGCCAGCATCGTTGGCGTAGCGTGGTTGGCGGGGCGGTTGGCCCACTCTTTCGCCAGCTCAATGCCTTGGACGCAGGCCACCGCCTGGCTGAAACATGTCTTCATGGGACCTGCATCCGGCACGCCCACCACCACTTTTTGCAGGGCTCGACCTTCCGGCCTGGATTTGGTCGTGGTGTACACATAGCTGGCGTCTGCCAGGCTCAACACCGCGGCACGAACAGCCTCTTCGGTCGCTGACGAGACAAAACAAACGACCAGCCGCTTGGTGCTGACCGTTTTGACTGCAGCCGTGGCTGCCATGACCGCTTGACGAATCTGGCGCGCTGTTCCCTCACCGATGCCCGCCAGGACCACGCGAGGGCTGGATATACCTGCAGGACGGTAAACCTGCAACAGTTTTCCCGCCTTGGTGTCCAGATCGCCCGCTTTCAGGGCCTGGTTGATCAGTTCAGCCAGGGGCCCGCGCCCTGCACCCGGTTTGAATGCCGTATTCACCAGCACCACTAGGGCATCCGATTTTTCGCCAGCGACACTGCTGACGTTCAGGGATTTCAGTTCAAAGTTCATAATTCGTGTTTTCCTTGAAACCGATGTTATTCCATTCTTCCATCCGCAAAGAGCTGTCGCGCAGTTTTGGCGCCTCGCTGGTGGCCCTGTCAACCATTGTCATGACCATGATCCTGATCCGCACGCTGGGACAGGCCACGCGGGGCAACGTCAACCCCACCGAAGTGTTGATGGTGATGGGGTACACGGTGCTGGGCCATCTGCCAACCATCCTCACTTTGAGCCTTTTTATTGCCATTGTCAGTACTTTATCCCGGCTATACAGCGACAGTGAAATGGCCATCTGGTTCTCCAGCGGACGGGGATTGATCAGTTTTCTGGGGCCCATTGCCCGGTTTGTCTGGCCCATCATTCTGGCCATCGTGTTGCTGGCCCTGTTTGCCTGGCCGTGGACCCACCAGAAGTCCCAGACGCTGCGTGACCGGTACGAGCAACGCAGCGATCTGGACAGGATCACGCCCGGCCAATTCCAGGAATCCGCCGATGGCAGCCGGGTGTTTTTCATCGACAAGGACTCGGCGGACGGCAAGACCGGTGGGGATGTGTTCATCATGTCCACCGAAAAGGGGAAGCAGCTGATCACCTCGGCGCGCAGCGGCCGCATCCAGATGGTCGATGGGGAGCGGTTCCTGATCCTCAACCGGGGGCAGCGGCTGGAGAGCACAGCCGATACGTCCGACCTGAAATTGAGTGAATTTGAAGGTTATGGCGTTCGCATCGGCCAAAAAGCGCTGCCGGCGGACAGCCTGAAATCACCGAATGCGTTGTCAACCCGGGACCTGATCAGGAATCCATCGGCCGTGAATCTGGGTGAACTGTCCTGGCGTTTGGGTCTCGCCCTTGCGGCGATCAATCTGGCCCTGATCGGGCTGGTGGTGTCCAGCAGCAACCCCCGGGTGGGCCGCAGTGGTAACCTCATTTTCTGCCTGTTTTCGTTCATTCTTTATTACAACTTGCTGAACCTCGGACAGAGCTGGATTTCGGGTGGTACCACCAATTTCTACCGGTTCATGCTGTTGCTGCACGGCGGCGTGTTTGCCGCTGCCGTTGCGTGGCTGTTCAAGCAGCATTTCAACTGGTCTCCCATCCTGCTTTTACGACGTAACAACGTGGGCGTCGCGGCCCGGGGCACACCATGAGGACCGTTCGACGCCTGATCTATGGCGACGTGATCAGTACCGTGGGCTTCGTGACACTGGCGTTCCTGTCGCTGTTTTTCTTCTTTGATCTGGTGGATGAGCTGCGCTGGGTCAATCAGGGTGCCACTGGCGCCTACAAACTGCGGCATGCCATGACGTACGTGGCCCTGCTGGCACCCAGCCGGTTGTACGAACTGCTGCCCATCACCGTGCTCATTGGCACCATTGTGGTGATGGCCCGCATGGCCCAGAATTCCGAGTTCACCATCTTGCGCACCAGTGGTCTGGGGCCCTGGCGGGCGCTGCGCGCGCTGCTGGGGCTGGGACTCATGTTTGCGCTGATGACCTTTGCCATTGGTGACTACATAGCGCCATCGGCCGATCAATTCGGGCGTTTGCTGCGTTCGCGTTTCATGGGGGAAATCACGATTGGCCAGACCGGCGCCTGGCTCAAGGAAAAGCAGGCCTACAACTCTTATGCCGTCAACGTGGGCACCCTGTTGCCCGATGGCGGCATGCGTCAGATCCGCATCATCGAGTTCGACAACCTGGGCCGCCTGGTATCCAACACGCGGGCTGAAGCGGGCCGTTTTGGGCTTGACGACGCGTGGAGCCTGGAAAAAGTCGACCGCACCGATTTCAGCGGTACCGAGGGCAAAGAGGCTGTCTCGGCCCGTGTGAACCTGCCGACCTACCGGTGGCCAACCTCCCTGACCGCTGAAATGGTGTCGGTCGCGCTGCTCAATCCGGACCGCATGCCCATCGTTGACCTGTTTCAATATATGCGGCATCTGGACTCGAACGGCCAGGCCTCGCAACGTTACGAAATCGGCTTCTGGCGCAAGGTGTTTTACCCCTTGAGCTGTCTGGTGATGGTGGTGCTGGCCCTGCCCTTTGCCTACCTGCACTTCCGCGCAGGCGGCATTTCCACCTATGTGTTCATCGGCGTGATGACCGGCATCAGCTTTTTCCTGCTCAACAACTTGTTCAGTCACTTCGGCAACCTGCGTAACTGGGAGCCCTGGTTCGCGGCCGCGGCACCGGGGCTGATTTACTCCATGCTGTCGTTGTCGGCGTTCGGCTGGCTGGTACTGCGAAGGTAACTAACCATGACATCACGCGGCATTGTTTTGTTCGCCCACGGCTCCCGGGACCCTCTGTGGCGCAAGCCGGTCGAGGCGGTCGCCACGCGTATGCGCGAATCCGAAGCCAGCGCACAGGTCATCTGCGCCTACCTTGAGCTGACGGAACCTGACCTCAAAGCAGCGGTGCAGACGCTGGTAGGTGGCGGTGCCCAGTCAGTACGTGTGGTACCCATGTTTTTGGGGGTCGGCCGTCATGCGCGTGAGGATCTTCCCCTGTTGATGGCCGAACTCAAGGCCGATCACCCCTCCGTAAGCTTTGAACTTCAGCGGGCCGTCGGCGAAGACCCGCGCATGATTGATCTCCTGGCGGACATCGCCATGTCGTCCTGACGGCTGTTTACCTGCCTTGAAGGCATAATGAATCGAATTGTTAGCCGAAATTCGTTATGAACCTTCATCAATTCCGATTTGTGCAAGAGGCCGTGCGGCGCAACCTCAACCTGACCGAGGCGGCCAAAGCCCTGCACACGTCACAACCCGGCGTTTCCAAAGCGATCATCGAACTGGAAGAAGAGCTGGGTATCGAGATTTTTGCGCGACACGGCAAACGCCTCAAAAGGGTTACCGAGCCCGGTGTGCAGGTTCTTAAAAGCATTGAGCTGATCCTGCGTGAAGTGGGTAACCTCAAACGCATTGGCGACGAATATAGCGCCGAAGACAGCGGCACCCTGTCTATCGCCACCACCCACACCCAGGCGCGCTACGTGCTGCCCGAACCGGTTGCCAGGCTGCGGGAAGCCTACCCCAAGGTCAACGTCAGCCTGCATCAGGGCGCACCCGATCAGGTGGCGCAGATGGTCATCGACGAAATTGCCGAGATCGGCATCGCCACGGAATCACTGGCCAATTACCCCGAGCTGGTGACGCTGCCCTGCTACGAGTGGCAGCACATGCTGGTGCTGCCCGTGGGCCACCCGCTGTGCCTGAAAGAGCGCGTCACGCTGGAAGATATCGCGTTAGAGCCCCTCATCACCTATCACCCGTCATTCACCGGGCGCACCAAGATTGACCAGGCCTTTGCCACGCGCAAGCTCACGCCCCGCATTGCGCTGGAAGCCATCGACTCGGACGTGATCAAAACCTATGTGCGTCTGGGCCTGGGCGTAGGCATCGCCGCAGAAATGGCCGTGCGCGACGTGATTGAAGACGGCGGTAAAAGCGGTCTGGCCGTGCGCCCTGCCGGGCACCTGTTTGGGCAGAATGTGGCCCGCGTGGCCTTCAAGCGCAGCGCGTATTTGCGCAATTTCGTCTACAAATTCGCCGAGTTGCTGAGCGACCGGTTGAACCGCAACCTGATCGCCAAGGCCATGACCGGCCACGTGAACGATTATGAGATGTAAAAACCTTGCGGGACAGATCTTCAGCTCTGTCCTCAACTGATTTTAAATGCCATGACTGCTGCTGCCCGCACCCCCGAACTCACCACCAAACTGCCCGCCGTCGGCACCACCATCTTCACTGTCATGTCCACGCTGGCGGCTGAAAAAGGCGCCGTCAACCTCGGCCAGGGCTTTCCGGACTTTGACTGCGACCCGCAACTCGTGCAGTCCGTCACCGACGCCATGATGAAAGGCCTGAACCAGTACCCGCCCATGACCGGCGTGCCGGTGCTGCGTGAGGCCATCGCCGCCAAGCTGAAGGCCCTGCACGGACCGTCTGGCGGGCGAGAGTACAACGCCGCGACCGACATCACCATCACCGCCGGGGCCACGCAGGCTATCATCACCGCCATTCTGGCTGTGGTGCGCCCGGGCGACGAGGTGATCGTGCTGGAGCCCTGCTACGACAGTTATGTGCCCAACATCGAGCTGGCCGGCGGCACCGTGGTGCGCGTGCCGCTGATTCCGGGCACGTTCCGGCCCGACTTCGACAAAATCGCCGCGGCCATCACGCCACGCACCCGCGCCATTCTGGTCAACAGCCCGCACAACCCCAGCGCCACCGTGTGGACGCGTGAGGACATGCTGAAACTGCAGGACATTCTGGCCCCCACCGAAGTGCTGCTGATCAGCGACGAGGTGTACGAACACATGGTGTTTGACGGCCAGGAACACCAGAGCGCCGCGCGTTTTCCCGGTCTGGCAGCACGGGCGTTCATCGTGTCCAGCTTCGGCAAGACGTACCACGTCACCGGCTGGAAAGTGGGTTTTGTGGCTGCCCCTGCGTCGCTGACCGCCGAGTTCCGCAAAGTGCACCAGTTCAACGTGTTCACCGTCAACACCCCGGTGCAATACGGCCTGGCCAGCTACATGGCCAGCCCCCAGCCCTACCTGGATTTACCCGCTTTTTACGAGCGCAAGCGCGATCTGTTCCGCGAAGGCCTGAAGCGCACCAAATTCAGGCTGCTGCCCAGTGAAGGCAGCTACTTCCAATGTGTGGACATCTCGGGTCTGGCCGTGCCCGAGCGCAAACTGCCAGAGGCCGACTTCTGCAAGTGGCTCACCACCGAAATCGGCGTGGCCGCCATCCCGCTGTCCGCGTTTTACGGCAACGGCTTCGATCAGCGCGTGGTGCGCTTCTGCTTTGCCAAGAAGGACGAAACGCTCAACGCGGCGCTGGAGCGATTGGCGCGGTTGTAATCCTCTCTCTCCCGCTATTGAATTAGTAGCTACCCACGCATATCCGACAAGGGCTAGATAGCAATCCTATGAAAAAAGGAACGGTAAAAGCTGACAGTTGACTGCTTCCTGGTTACCAAAAAATTCAAGTTCACGCTGATAAACTGTTTATTGCAGAAAAAATATTCAGGGAACCCATGAAGACATTCGCTTCTTTTTTGGTCGCTACGGCTATGACATTGGCTTCGATCACCGTAGATGCTCAATCTTATACTTACACCTGCAGCCGCAACGGCCGGTCATACCAGTCATCCCAGCCGTGCAGCATGCTGGGCGTGATCGGACCTACTACGGCACAAAGAAGCTACGAGGCACCTGCTCCATCAGCGGGCTTGGCTCCGTCCCATTTGCAGTATTTAAGCCCGCGTTGTGCCTCGCTTAACGACGCAATCCGGACGGCTCCGGTACGTGGCCTCAAATATGACACCATCGGGCAAATGCAGCGGGAGTACAACCGCGAGTGCGCAGAGAGTGAAAGCGAGGCCAGCAGGCGCCTTTCAGAGGACCGCAGCGATCAAAGAAAGCAGCTCGGAGACGCAAGGGCCAACGAAAAGATGGAAAAGGAGCGGGCAAGCATGCTGGCGCAACAATGCGCTGAATCCAAACGCATCTTGTTCTCCAAGCGTGCACGAACGGACCTTACCGACGGGGAGAAAGCAGATTTACGTCGTTTTGAGGAAAACTACCGCGCCCGTTGTGCCTGATAGCCAACTGGCAGTCCGGTGGTAACTAGTCCGCGTTTTACGGCAACGGCTTCGATCAGCGCGTGGTGCGCTTCTACTTTTCCAAGATGGACCAAACCTTGCTGACAGCGCTAGAGCGATTGAAAACGCTATAGCTTTTGTAGCTGGTTGCGCATATAAGCCGGGGGGGTGGAGGCCTATTGGACACCCAACCAACCGCGCGCCACGCGCGAGATTCACCAACAGCCAAACTATCGGTCAGGTTCTTGCACTTGTGGGGGAGTCCATATTCGACGGGTTAGACATTGGCCGCCTTTTTGAACGGCCCATAGCAGTCTTGGAGACTTGCCTCATAGCAGAACAGGACCTGCGATCCATCGGGCTTAATAACGAAGTAGACGCTTGATGTATTGCCAGTGTCATCTTCGTCGACTCCCCCTCAGTCCACTCCTCGGTAGTCACGTGTTGTTGTGATCGTCAGCTTACGGAACTGGGAGCCAGGAACGACCTCGACTGTGAACGTTGAGTCACTTCGCTCCGCACCGCTAACCACAAAACGTGAGCCGTCCTTCCGATACGTGTGAGTCTCTGTGCAACGGCCGTTCGGCATGGTCCAGGACCATGTCCCGATGAGGACTGATCGGAGTTCTTCGGGGGTTTGCGCATGGCTGGAAGCCGCGGCCAGCCCAAACAACACAGCACAGGCAATTGGCGTCATTCGCGACGTAGCAAGATTCAAGCGATCCTCCCGAACTCAAAGATGTCTAACGTTTGAATTCACCGGACTGCGCGGCTTTTCGCGCAAGTCCGGTGGAATGATGGGTTGGGCGGCTAGTCGTCATAGCGCTCCACCATGAGGTCAGCCCCATTGGTACTGGACAGCATGGCGATCTCTGGACCAACGGCATCTTCCGGGCGTAGCGAAACGAGGAGATTTGTTCCTTGGGAGAAAGCAAACTCCAGCTGCGCCTTTTCAACGCGGATGACCTTCACCAGTTTCTGTCCGATGAGACGGCAAATGCTGTCATAGAAGCCGGGGTCTGCCGGCGAGCGGACGTACTCCCCGGACGAGACACGGATGTGCGGATAGACGGATAGTGTGTGTGGCCAAAGGACGAACTGAACATAGTCGTGAACGAACCGAACCTCCGATAGGGGTTCGGCTTGGGTGAGGCACTCATAGGCCGGGTCGTTCATTTAGCCGCCCAACGTAATTTAGACCGTAGAACACTGCGGGATAATCTGAATATTATTCCCCCAGAAAATTGGCATCCAGCCCACGTGCAATATGAATAGTCTGCTCGCATAAAAATAGCGGCAAACCCGGCAATCCCCCGATTTCAGCTGAAGCCATGTTTTTCTCCCTTTTAGTTGAAACCACTGTACTTGATGCCGCGCAAATACCATCAGAGGGCGGATTCACCTTCCCCTGCCGTTTCCCGTCGGAATTGCTTCAGCTCACAAAAAGGGGCCATTTTTGGGGTTAAATCGGCCTCCAGCCCTTACCGGATATGCGCAAGTAGCTACTAAAATTGTAGCAAATAGACCTCGCGAGTCTCTTCTGCATCGCGGCAGCGCTATCCCAACTGCCCCCAGGCCTTGTCCAGCCGCTTGACGCTGACCGGCTGCGGCGTGCGCAGCTCCTGTGCGAAGAAGCTCACGCGCAGCTCTTCCAGCAGCCAGCGGAACTCCAGCATGCGGTCGTCGACGGCGCCCTTGCGCTCCGCCACGAGGCGCCAGTAGCGCTGCTCCTGCGGGCGCAGCTCGGCCAGCTTTCCGGCATCGCGGGCCGGGTCGGCGCGGTATTTTTCCAGCCGCAGCGTGATGGCCTTCAGGTACCGGGCGAAGTGCTGCAACTGGCCCCAGGGCGACGCGGTCAGGAAGCGTTTGGGCACCAGGCGCGCCAGTTGCTGCGATGCGTCTGCGGTGGCTTCGGGGGCGTTTTTGGTGTCCTTGATCTTGCGGGCGGCGATGGCGTACTCGGTCAGGATGCTGCTTGCCAGACGGGCGACTTCATTGGCGATGAGGGTGAGGCGCCCCCTGCCCTCGTCCACCCGGCGTTTGAAATCAAACTCGTTGGTGGGCAGTGGGTCCAGCAGAAAAGCCCGGTCCAGCGCCACGGTGATGATCTGCTCGCGCAGTTCTTCGATGGTGCCGCCGCCACTGCCGTTGTCGACCTTGCCCACGTTCATGTAGGTCACCGCCATTTTTTGCAGATCGGGAATGTTCTTTTCCAGGTATTTCAGCGCATCCTTGATCTGCAGTGCAAACAGGCGTCGCAGCCCCGCACGGTGTCTGGCGCTGGCCACATCGGGCTCGTCGAACACCTCCACCGTGACGGCGTCGCCCCCGTCGATCAGCGCGGGGAAGCCGATCAGCGTCTGCCCGCCCTTGCGGATTTCCAGCAGCTCGGGCAGCTCGCCAAAGGTCCAGGCGGTGAAGCGGCCGTCCAGGATGCTGGGATCTGCTACGTTTTTGGTAGCTGTTGGCGCAGTGTTGGCGGGGTCCGGACGCTGAAACGGCAGAGCGTTCTGCCCCGTGTCCTCCGCCCGCTTTACCTGCGCAGAACGCCCTGCCGTCCCAGCATCCTCGGGGCTGTGTCTGTCCAAACTTCTATCCAAACCCGCCGCCTGGTTTTGGGCCAGCTTCAAGCTGGCCAGCGCCTGGAAGGCCCCGCGCGCCTGGCTGCCCAGCTCGGCCTTCAGCGCGCCCAGGTTGCGGCCATGCCCTAGCTGCCGCCCGTGCTCGTCCACCACGCGAAAGTTCATGAAGAAGTGCGGGCTGAGCATGTCCACCTTGATGTCGGCTTTGACAATGTCCAGGCTGGTCGCGTCGCGCACCAGCTTCAGCACCGCGTCCACGAGGCCACCGGCGCCAAATTTCTCGGGCGCATTCAACGCCTCGGCAAACTTGGTGGCTGTGTCTGGCAACGGCACCAGGCGGCTGCGCGGGCGCTGGTGCAGGGTTTTGATCAGCGCCTGCACCTTGTCTTTCAGCATGCCGGGCACCAGCCATTCGCAGCGCTCGTCGTTCACCTGGTTCAGCACAAACAGAGGCACGGTCACCGTCAGGCCATCGCGTGCATCGCCGGGCTCGTGCAGGTAGGTGGCGGCGCAGTCCACGCCGCCCAGGCGGATGGTCTTGGGGAAGGATGCGGTGGTAATACCCGCCGCCTCGTGGCGCATCAGCTCTTCGCGGGTGAGTTTCAGCAGGTCGGGCTGCTTCTTCACTTCTTCGCGGTACCAGCGCTCGAAGCTGTAGCCGCTGCACACATCGGCGGGTAGCTGCTGGTCGTAAAAGGCGTAGATCAGCTCGTCGTCCACCAGCACGTCTTGCCGGCGCGCCTTGTGTTCCAGGTCTTCCACCTGCTTGATGAGCTTGTGGTTTGCGGCCAGGAACGGCATCGTGGTCTCCCACTCCTTGCCCACCAGCGCTTCGCGGATAAAGATTTCGCGCGCGCCGTGCAGGTCCACACGGCCGTAGTTCACTTTGCGCCCGCTGTAGACCACGATGCCATACAGCGTGGCCCGCTCCAGCGCCACTACCTCGGCGGCCTTCTTTTCCCAGTGCGGGTCCAGTAACTGCTTTTTGAGCAAATGCCCGCCGACTGTTTCAAGCCACTGGGGCTCGATGGCTGCAAGGCCGCGGCCAAACAGGCGCGTGGTTTCTACCAGCTCCGACGCCACGATCCACTTGCCCGGCTTCTTGGTCAGGTGCGCGCCGGGGTGCGCAAAGAACTTGATGCTGCGCGCGCCCAGGTATTCGCCGCTGGATCTGTCAGTTGTCCCTTCTTCCAGCTTGCAACCGATATTGCCCAGCAGGCCCGAGAGCATGGACAGGTGCAGCTGCTCGTAGCTGGCGGGCTTGATGTTCAGCCGCCATTTGTGCTCGGCCACCACGGTGTGCAGCTGGCTGTGGATGTCTTTCCACTCGCGCACGCGGCGCATGTTGACGAAGTTTTGGCGCAGCAACTGCTCGTATTGGCGGTTGGTGAGTTTGTGGGTTGCGGTGTGGGCTGTGGTGTGCGCCGGGCGCTGGGTCGGGCGGGCGCTCTGCTTCGTGTCCCCCGCCCGCTTTGCGGGCTCCTCCTTTACCTGCGCAGAACGCCCGCCCGCCCCAACACCCGGGGTGGGCTCATGCGAACCGCCACGCGCGTCGTGAATCCACTTCCACAGCTTCAGGTAGCCGGTGAACTCACTCTTCTCATCGTCAAACTTCTGGTGTGCCGCATCGGCCTGCTGCTGCGCCTCCATCGGCCGGTCGCGCACATCCTGCACGCTGAGTGCAGACGCAATCACCAGCGCTTCGTCCAGCGCTTCGCGGCTGCGCGCCTCCAGCAGCATGCGGCCCACGCGCGGGTCTAGCGGCAGGCGGCTCAGCTCCTGGCCCAGCGGGGTCAGCTCATTCGCATCGTCCACCGCGCCCAGCTCATTGAGCAACTGGTAGCCATCGGCAATGGCGCGCCCGCTGGGCCGCTCCAGAAACGGAAAGTCTTCCACGATGCCCAGGTGCAGCGACTTCATCCGCAGGATGACACCGGCTAAAGAAGACCGCAAAATTTCAGGATCGGTAAAACGCGGCCGCCCGTCAAAGTCTTTCTGGTCGTACAGGCGAATACAGATGCCGTTGGCCACGCGTCCACAGCGCCCAGCGCGTTGGTTGGCCGAGCTCTGGCTGATGGGTTCCACCAGCAACTGCTCCACCTTGCTGCGGAAACTGTAGCGCTTGATGCGCGCGGTGCCGGCGTCAATTACATAGCGGGTACCCGGCACTGTGAGCGAGGTTTCGGCCACGTTGGTGGCCAGCACAATACGCCGCCCGGTGTGGCCGTCAAAAATTCGGTCCTGCTCGGCCGGGCTCAGGCGCGCAAACAGCGGCAGCACCTCGGCATTGCGCATCACCGGCTGGTGGCTCACATGCTTGCGCAGATGGTCCGCCGCCTCGCGAATCTCACGCTCACCGGGCAGGAAGACCAGAATGTCGCCCTGGTTGTGCGGGTCGCGCCAGAGCTCGTCCACGCCATCGGCAATGGCGTCGTTCATGTCGTACTCGCGCGATTCTTCAAACGGTCGGTAGCGCTGCTCCACCGGGAACATGCGGCCCGACACCATGATGACCGGCGCAGGGCCTTGTCTAGATGCGAAGTGATCGGCAAAACGCTGCGCATCAATCGTCGCCGAGGTCACGATGATTTTCAGGTCCGGCCGGCGCGGCAGTATCTGGCGCAGGTAACCCAGCAGAAAGTCGATGTTCAGCGAACGCTCGTGCGCCTCGTCAATGATGAGGGTGTCGTAGGCGTTGAGCAGCGGGTCGGTCTGTGTCTCGGCCAGCAAGATGCCGTCGGTCATCAGCTTGACGGAGGCGTCTTTGGAAAGACGATCCTGAAACCGCACCTTGAAACCCACCACATCACCCAGCGGAGTTTTCAGCTCTTCGGCAATGCGCTTGGCGACGGATGAAGCAGCAATCCGGCGCGGCTGCGTGTGGCCAATCAGCTTGCCGCGCGGTGCGGGCCGGCCGTCGGCCAGCGTTTTCGGGTAGTTGCACAGCCCCCGGCCCATGGCCAAAGCGATCTTGGGCAGCTGCGTGGTTTTGCCCGACCCGGTCTCGCCACACACGATGATCACCTGATGCGCCGCCAGGGCCGCCATGATGTCTTCGCGTTTGCCGGAGACGGGCAGCGATTCAGGGAACTCGATTTTCAGGGGAATGGCAGACAAGGAGGCAGCTTCAGGGACAAAACATCGGGGAGAATACCGAATTATGTCCGCTGTATTCAATTTCACCTTCGTCCCGTGGTTCCGCTCGGTCGCGCCGTACATCCACAAATTCCGCAATCAGACCTTTGTGGTGGGCATTGCGGGTGAAGCCGTCGCAGCGGGCAAGCTGCACCATCTGGCGCAAGACCTGGCGATGATCCAGAGCATGGGGGTGAAGATCGTGCTGGTGCACGGTTTCAGACCGCAGGTGAACGAGCAGCTCAAGGCCAAAGGCCATACCCCGAAATACTCCCATGGCATCCGCATCACGGACGAGGTGGCGCTGGACTGCGCGCAGGAAGCCGCCGGGCAGCTGCGCTACGAGATTGAAGCCGCCTTCAGCCAGGGCCTGCCCAATACGCCGATGGCGGACTCCACCGTGCGGGTGATTTCCGGCAACTTCATCACCGCACGGCCCGTGGGCATTGTGGATGGCATTGATTTCCAGCACTCCGGGCTGGTGCGCAAGGTGGACGTGGCGGGCATTACCCGCACGCTGGACATGGGCGCGATGGTGTTGCTGTCGCCCTTCGGTTTTTCGCCCACGGGCGAGGCGTTCAACCTCACCATGGAAGAAGTGGCCACATCGGTTGCCAGTGCGTTGCAGGCCGACAAGCTGATATTTCTGACCGAAATACCCGGTATCGGGACGGACGCCCTGAAACCTGTGGGCGAAGACAACCCGATTGACACCGAGCTGCCGCTGGCCGTTGCGGAAAGCCTGTTGGCCAAACTGCCTCCCGCCCTGGTCCCGACGGACACCGCCTTTTACCTGCAGCACTGCGTCAAGGCCTGTAAAGCCGGTGTTGAAAGAAGCCACATCATCCCGTTCAACGTGGACGGCGCCATTTTGCTGGAGGTGTACGTACACGACGGCATCGGCACCATGGTGGTGGACGAAAAACT
>Ga0116157_10003747_pt1 | contig 14445 bp, 11 predicted proteins | sample AD_UKC048_MetaG_FD_89882 | JGI IMG/M metagenome (GOLD analysis project Ga0116157, IMG submission 89882) | Active sludge microbial communities of municipal wastewater-treating anaerobic digesters from USA - AD_UKC048_MetaG | ecosystem: Engineered > Bioreactor > Anaerobic > Digestate | place: USA...
GCGGGAACGCCTGCCCTGCTCGCGCTGGGAGCGAACTTTTTCAAGCCGCTGTTCAATCATAGTGATGCGACCGCGCAATAAACGGCGGTCAGTTTCTAACTGGGTTTCACCCGGGCCGCGCAAACCAATACCGCCCTTCTGACGCTCGAGGTGAGTCCAGCCGCGCACTAAGCGCGTGGACATATGGCGCAGCTGCGCCAGCTCAACTTGCAGTTTGCCTTCAAAGGTGCGCGCACGCTGGGCGAAAATATCCAGAATCAAACCGGTGCGATCGAGCACGCGGCATTGCAATTCTTTTTCGAGGTTGCGCTCTTGGCTGGGCGATAAGGTGTGATTAAAAATCACCACTTCAGCTTCATTGGCAGCCACAACCGCCTGCAACTCTTGCAGCTTGCCGGTGCCAATAAAAAATTTTGCGTTGGGGGAAATACTTTTGCCCGTAATAAAGGCCACGGGGTCGCCGCCAGCAGACAACACCAGCTCTTCAAATTCGCGGGGATCTTCTGGCTCTTGGCCATGAGATAAATTCAGGTGAACTAGCACCGCTAGTTCACCTGATTCAGGACGATCAAAAAACAATTAGCAGCCTCGTAGAGGGTTGATTACTCAGCCTGCTCGTCTTCTTCGCCATCAACACCATCTGCTTCGTTCAGCAGTGGTACGCGCACAGCGCGTGAAGGAACAACAGTGGAGATCGCATGCTTGTAAACCATTTGGCTTACAGTGTTTTTCAACAGCACGACAAACTGATCAAACGATTCAACCTGACCTTGTAACTTAATACCATTTACCAAGTAAATGGATACAGGTACACGTTCCTTTCTCAGAACGTTCAGGTAAGGGTCTTGTAAACTATGCCCTTTTGACATGTTTATTCTCCTAGGGAAGATAAAATTTACCCACCTTGCCCCGCATCTTTTTGTAATTAGGGAGGGTGGACGGGGTTATGAAAAACGGACTACTGTTTTCAACTATCTATTATATGGTTGCGACCCCTATAAAATTCAAGGCGCAACGCACAATTTCTTCTTTCGATAGCGATTTTCCAGCATCGCTATCAGTATAGAGCCAATTTAAATCTGTGTTTGGATAATTTTGCCAGCCTCTCAGCCAGGTAAATTGGCGTTTAGCCAATTGACGCGTGGCGATAATACCGCGCTCAATCATCTCCTCATGGGATAGACGCCCTTCAATAAAATCCCACACTTGGCGATAACCTACGGCGCGAATCGCGGGTAAATCGGCATGTAAATCACCGCGATTATAAAGTGCTTGAACCTCTTCTACTAAACCTGCGGCGACCATCTTACCAAAACGCAATTCAATTCTTTCGTGCAATAGCGCGCGGTCACGCGGAGCAATAGCAATTTGCACCAGATTGAATCGCGCACTAAAAGGCTGCGCGGTATTTTTAGCCTGCTCGCGTCGCAGTTCACTCATGGTTTTGCCACTAGCGCGATACACTTCTAATGCGCGACTCAAACGTTGCGAGTGATTAGGGTGAATCTCTGCTGCAATCTCTGGATCAATTTCAACGAGTTGTTGATGTACAAATGGCCACCCGAATTGTTCTGCATCGCGCTCAATGTGTGCGCGAATCTCCGGATCAGCCTCTGGCATTTCTGCCAAGCCATCTAACAGAGCCTTGAAATACAGCATAGTTCCGCCCACGAGCAAGGGGATCTTGCCCTGCGCATGAATCGCCGCAATTTCACGCTCGGCATCGGCACAAAAATCTGCTGCGGAATAAGGTTCTGAAGGATCGCGAATATCAATTAACTTATGCGGCACAGCGGCCAATTCTTCTTTAGTGGGTTTAGCGGAGCCTATATCCATACCGCGGTACACCAGCGCCGAATCCACACTGATTAATTCCACAGGCAAATGCTGACGCAGGGCAATTGCCAAATCGGTTTTGCCCGATGCAGTAGGGCCCATTAAAAAAATAACTGTCGGGCGAGAATCCGCCATGCATAACCTCGGGCACTACGGCCTTAAAATTTTAACGGTGACGATAATAGCATTTGCGGTAAACTCCTACGCCTATAACATCAACATTTATCGGCGAGTGAACTTGTGTTCGATAACTTTATTTCACTATTATTTTTTGCCGCCGCCATGCAAGGCTTTTTACTAGCGGGCGTATTAGGGCTGCACAAACGCAATATTCAGGCGAATCATATTTTAGCCGTGTGGGTTGCGCTTTTATCAGTGGATTTGCTGGGGCAAATTTACTACGCGGAAAATCTTTTTAGGCAATATCCACAACTCATAGGCCTCACCAATTTCCTGCCACTCAGCTACGGCGGCTTTTTATTCTTGTATGTTCGCAGCCTCACCCAAGCCAAACCGCTCCGGTGGCATGACAGCTTACATTTTGTTGGCTTTTTTATCGGGGTACTCCTCAACCTACCGACGCTATTGCAAAACTCTGCAAGCAAATTGCAATTCGTTGAACAGATTATCGCCGAACAAGCGCCTTGGCATTTTGAAATTGTCGATTGGCTCATGCCCGTGTATGCCACCGCCTACGCAATTTTCAGCGGCATACTGCTGTGGCGCTACCGGCAATCTGCAGACAACAGTATGCCCCGCTTGAGATGGCTGCAAACTTTACTGATTATCAACATGATTATCTGGCTAGTAGTCTGGGTTTGCACTCTGGCACCCATAGCTCACATTGAAACCAACAACCAACTGACTTATCTTTTGGTGAGCCTGTTTATTTACATCATGGGCTATACAAGCCTGCGCCAGCCCGATATTTTTGCGGCGATAAAAGAGAACAGCATCAAGTACGGTGACAATCGCCTACCCGATGATTTGCGCGAACAAATTCTCGCCGCGCTTGAGCAACACATGCGCGAACATTCCCCTTGGCGTGCCAGCAGTTTTAGCCTCGCGCAATTAGCCGAAAAGACGGGCATTGCCAGCCACCATATTTCGCAGGTACTGAACGATCACCTCGGCCAATCCTTTAACGATTACTTGAATCAATTCCGTATCAATGCCGTTTGCCAGCGTTTACGTGAACCTCACTCGCAAAACTTGCTCGACCTCGCGCTCGAATGCGGTTTCTCTTCCAAATCCAGTTTCAATGCCATTTTTAAGAAACATACCAACCAAACCCCCTCGGAATACCGCAAACAGGTACAACACTAAGAGTTTGCACGTCCAATCTTAGAAAAGACGACGCTTAAGCAAGGCCTCCACAGCAAGATACGCACAGATTTGCGCTGCCAGCGCTCAGTGTTTTACTTGATAAGGACTTGCCTATGCCCAACCAAATACCCAGCGCCCGACACTATGCCTTCAAAGTTTTACTGCTGATTCTCGCCTTCGCGGTAACCGCCTATGCCTTGAGTATCCACTGGATTTATAGCGGCAGCGACAATAATCTAGTCGTTAAATTCCGCACCCTCAACCCAATTTTGGTTTACGCCCACTTTATTGGCGGTGGCCTCGCACTCAGCTTGGGCGCTGTCCAACTCTGGACCAAAAGACCCTCTCGCCTGCACCGCTGGTTGGGGCGAGCCTATTGCCTGTGCGTATTAGTAGGTGCGATTGGCGGCGGCTACCTCTCTTTCTACTCGCACCTTGGAGCCATCACCGGCTTAGGCTTTTTTATCGCCGATGTTTTATGGATTTACACCACTTTTATCGCCATACGTTTTGCCATGAATCGCCAATTTGATGCGCATCGCCGCTGGATTTTGCGCAGCTTTGCGCTCAGCTGCGCCGCTATCAGCTTGCGCATCCTACTGCCTTCGCTCTCGCTCGTGTTCAGCTTCGAAACCAGCTATGTCTTAGTCGCATGGCTCTGCTGGAGCATCAATCTCGTCATCATCGAAATTTATCTTTATGTCACGCTCACCCGCGCTAAAGCGCCAACCATTGGAAGCCTTGCCTCATGAAAAAATCCTGCCTTTATCTTGGCCTTTGCGGCCTTACTTTTTTTACCCAAACCGCTTTTGCCCAACCTCCTGAGGCCGAACTCGCACTCGGTATTGGCTTGGCGAGTTTTCAAGATCCTCAAAAAGGGCTCGACGCCAAACAAGTTGTGTTGCCCCTTGTGTCTTACCGAGGTGAACGCCTGAACTTTCAAGTGACGACACTGAGCTACAAGCTAGTGGAACTTGGGGACGTAGAAATTAATGCGCTGGTATCGGGCCGCATTCAAGGCTACGAAGCCATAGACAGCCCTTATCTTCGCGGCATGAAAACACGCTCAGATACTTTAGACGGTGGAATTAGTCTCGATTGGAATGGCTTTAGCCTGTCTTACAAGCACGATCTGTTTTCCAAATACAAAGGCGATGAAGTCGCACTCTCCTACAGCAAGGGATTCGATCTCGGTAAATTGCAACTCATGACTGGCGCAGGCGTGACCTGGCAGAGTGAAAAACTTAATCATTACTATTTTGGTGTGAATACGAGTGAAGCTCAAAACTTAGTTGTGCAGGGTAGCTTGTTCAATCGCACCCACTACCAAGTAGAAGCAGCCCTGGTACCCGAAGTGAATGCGCTGGCCATTTACTCCCTATCAAAATCATGGGCCTTAATCGGCGGAGCCGAGGTGGAATTCTTACCAGAGGAAATTACTGACAGCCCCATCATCGGCGAAAAAAATTCGTGGGGAGCGTTTATCGGTTTAGCACGTAATTTTTAAAATACCTTACTGCCCGCGCATAAACATTTTGTCGAGATCATCCAGCGATTGCAGCAGCCATGTCGGGCGGCCGTGATTGCATTGACCGCTGCGCTCGGTAGCCTCCATATCGCGCAGCAGTGCATTCATTTCAGGAATGGTTAATTTGCGATTAGCACGCACGGATGCGTGACAGGCCATGGTGCCGAGAATTTCGTTGATATGATGCTGAATGCGTTCGCTACTGCCGTGCTCGATTAAATCGGAAAGTACATCGCGCACTAGCTGCTCAACTTTGCCGCGATTTAACACCACCGGCACTTGGCGAATTAGCAATGTTTCTGGCCCAGCGCGCTGCAATTCGAAACCGAGATTTTTAAAAATCTCATAAAACTGTTCCGCGCAATCGGCCTCTTTTTGGCTAATAGCGATTGATTCAGGCACCAATAGCGGTTGCGTTTGAATTCCACCGCAGGCAAAAGATTCTTTCATGCGTTCGTAAGTTATACGTTCATGCGCTGCATGCATATCCACCACAATTAAACCCTGCGCATTTTCGGCAAGAATATAAATACCTTTTAGTTGCGCGATGGCGTAGCCGAGCGGTGGAATATTTTCGTCGCCGCTTTCCGGCAGCACAGCTGACGGTGAAAAACTAGGCGTTGCCTGATGCAAATCGCCGTAAGTTTTTAATTGCTCATTCACGCCAGACGGGCGCGAATACATATTTTGAGTTGCGAAGGGATAAGCTGATGAGCCCGAAAAACTTGGGACAGGCGCAGCACGCAGACCTAAAGTTTCTTGACCGCGAAACTCACCTGCTGCAACACCTTGTGGCGCCGCAGAAGCTTGCAAAAATTCATCGCCACTTTCTCCCTGTAAATTGTCACCTTGCGCATTTTTCGCTAAAGAACTTTCGGGCGTTACATTCGCAAGTGCGCGATGCAAACTCGAATAAATAAAATCGTGCACGCTGCGATTATCGCGAAAGCGTACTTCGTGTTTGGTGGGGTGAACGTTCACATCCACCGTTGAAGGGTCAACTTCCAAATACAAAACGAATGCAGGATGACGGCCGTGATACAACACATCTTGATAAGCTTGACGCACAGCGTGGCTCACCAACTTATCGCGAATGGAACGGCCATTCACATAAAAATGTTGTAAGTCAGCTTGGCTACGTGAAAAAGTTGGCAACGCAACCCAGCCCCACAAGCGCAAGCCATTGCGCTCCATTTCAATATGCACGGCGTTTTCCATAAACGCAGGGCCGCAAACTTGCGCAACGCGGCGCTCTTGCTCTAACTGCGAATCACCGGCACGCCAAGAATAAATAGCGCGACCGTTGTGGCGTAAATTAAAGGCGACATCGAAACGCGACAGCGCTAAACGTTTCACTACATCTTCAAGATGCGTATATTCTGTTTTTTCAGTGCGTAAAAATTTGCGGCGCGCAGGCGTGTTAAAAAATAAATCGCGCACCTCAACGGTAGTGCCGCGCGGGTGTGGCGCGGGCGAAACTTCTGTTTCCATATCGCGGCCTTCGGCGACCACTTGCCAGCCCGCGCTATCGTCATTGGTGCTACTCAATAATGTTAATCGCGCAACTGAACTGATAGATGCCAATGCCTCGCCGCGAAAACCTAAAGTCGCAACGGCTTCAAGATCATCTAACTCATAAATTTTGCTGGTGGCATGGCGGCTCAATGCAAGCGGTAAATCATCTTTGTCGATGCCGTCGCCGTTATCGCGCACGCGCATTAATTTTATACCGCCATCTTCCACGTCAATTTCTAACCGCGTTGAACCCGCATCTAAAGAATTTTCTAATAACTCTTTAATCACTGACGACGGGCGTTCAACCACTTCACCGGCGGCGATTTGGTTTGCTAAACGAGGGCTGAGTAATTTAATGCGTTTCATACTATTTAGTTGGTTCGCTGGCTGTTGCGCTGGGATTTTAAAGTTGCGCTGGGATTTTTAGGGTTTGGCCAAGCATTACATTATCGGTTTTCATATTATTGGCGGCTTTAATACTGCGCGTACTTACGCCATATTTTAGCGCAATGCCCGTGAGCGTATCGCCGCGCACCACCAGATGTTTACGTACGGAATTTTTGTTACTGGCTGGCTTTGTTTTTACAGACGCAGCTTTTCGAGCACTGTTTTTATCCGTCACTTTTTTAATGCCGCCGGATTTTGCCGTCACATCAGCGCGAGAATTATCGGGCGAGCAACAAGCAACTGGCAATTGCACGTGCGCAATAGGATGCTGCGCAAAATATTGGCGTACACCTTTAAAAATAGCCTGCGCCATGCGCTCGCGATATTCCGGCGTGGCTAATTTTCTAGCCTCGCCTGCGTTGGAAATAAAACCTGTCTCAACCAAAATAGAGGGTACATCTGGCGATTTCAAAACAATAAAGCCCGCCTGTTCAACATGCTTTGCATGCAGCGGTGCTATAGCTGAAATCGCATTTAACACTTTGCTGCCCACTTGCAAGCTTGAATTCACGGTTGCCGTCATGGAGAGATCAACCAAAACGCCTGCAAGTTGCGGGTCTTTATCTTCTAAACTTACGCCACCTACGCGCCCAATTAAATCCGAATCGTTTTCACGCTGCGCCAAGAAACGCGCCATCTCACTGGTTGCGCCTTTGCGCGACAACGCAAATACAGAGGCACCATAAGCACTGGGGTTCGTAAAGGAATCTGCATGTACCGAAATAAATAAATCCGCTTTCATATCGCGCGCAAAATCGCGGCGCTTTTGTAATTCAATAAAATAATCACCAGTGCGAGTCAGGCGTGCACTGTAACCAGGTTGCGCGTTAATAATGCGAACCAACTCTCTGGCTATCGATAAGGTGACATCTTTCTCGCGCATATTTTTAGGACCAAGCGCGCCCGAGTCTGCTCCGCCGTGACCCGCATCCACCGCAATTAAAATGGGGCGGCTATTGGACGCGTTCGCAGGCGGTGGAGTATTTATCGCAGGCTCTGGTTCGGCTTGAGCACTTGGCGCGGCATCGCCCATTAGCGCTTCTATATTTGCTGACTCGCTAATGCTGGCCGCTGTTGTTTTTACGCTGGTTTTATTACTCGCAGCAACACTATTTGTTGCGCCATTAGTGCTGACCGGCGAATTAGGCGCATCGTGTAAATCAATCACTAAGCGGTCATCGCTATCATCGCGTTTTTTGAGCAGAAAACTTTTGGGCGATACGCTGCTTTTTAAATCGAAAACCAAACGTATATCGGTATCGTTCACTACTGATGGCCGCACAATTTCGATAGGCGTAAACGCAAGCGGGAGTTTGGCTACCGAGGCTTTTAATTCGCTATCGACGACATCCAAAATAATGCGCGTAGGGTTATTGGCCAGCACCAGGTTGTAGCGCACGGGGGCATCTAAATCCAACACAATGCGGGTGTAACCTTCTGCGCGCCAAACACGCACATTTTTTACAGTGGCGGCCTGCGCCAACTCCACACAGCAAAAGGCCAAAACGCACAGGGTCAGGCGCAAAGCGTTGATAAATAACGAAGGAGTAAATCTCGAAAACACCCAGAAACCTATTGTTATGCCAGTCGATAAATCAAGTTAAACACGGCTGCAGCAGGCGGCAACCAAACACGCACTCTACCCTAGCAGCTGGGCCTGAACCAGCAAAATTGCCAACAGATTCTCCTTTCTAGTGCATGGTTTCCCCTAACCACTGCCAAGTAACTAGCGATGGTTTAAGCTCAACCCATCGACTCACGCTATCCGCTTGATTGCCTGGAATCTCCTATGCTCAAACTCAGCCTAATTCACTTTACGCGCACCGCCCTAATCACCGGATTAATAGCGGCGCAGCCAGCCTTAGGGATTGACTACGGCGTCTTTGACGCCCGCGCGCTGGCTATGGGTGGAACCACCTTAGCCGTGGGCGATACCGCACAAGCGCAGTATTACAACCCGGCGCTTCTTGCATTTCACTCTGGCGATGAAGATAAAACCCGCGATGGCCGCACCTACTTCCCCACTCTAGTGGTGCAAGCGACAGATACCGTAGATGCAGCACTGGATGCGGTAGATAAGGAGCTAGACGCCAAACTCAGTAATGCGATTAATACCTATAACGGCACACAATCTAGTGCCAATGCGGCAGGCATAGCCACCAGTTCCACAGATTTGCGCGAGGTGCTGGATAAAATCGCCAACAAAGATGTCGCCATCAACAGCTTTTTTGGACTTTCCGTCAGCGAGCCCAGCGAACGCGAGGGCGGCGCCTTCTACATAGGCGCGCGAGTAATTGGTGCGGGAACGTCTAGCATCACTGGGGCAGATTTGAATCTGTTAGATGACTACATAGCAGCCGCTGAGGCACTAGCTGCTGGCGCAACTCAACAGGCCGTGGCCGCCCAGTATCCACACCTAGTGAATGCCAATGGCAGCTTGCGAGATCTGACCCCAACCCTTAGCTCATCGGCAGATGTGAGCGCCTTGGCGATTAGCGAATGGGGTATGGCCGCCGCCAAAGAAATTAGCGTTTGGGGGCAAGCGATCTCCTTCGGAATTACCCCAAAACTCATGCGGGTAGACGCCTATCGCGATCAAGCAAACTTTAATAACGTCAGCTCAAACACCGTTAATGCCCAGTTAAACGAGTTCGAAGACACCAAAAGTACACATATCACCTTCAATGCAGATTTCGGGATTGCCGCCATTATCGCCAAGCACTACCGCGTGGGTATAGCAATCAAAGACACTTTCGCCAAAGACTTTACCACCCATCAAGCAGATGACCCTGTAACCGGCTTAGCCCGCCCAGATTTAGTCGTGAAATTGCACCCTCGCTCACGCATGGGCGTGGGGTATGTGAATGAACGTTTGAGTATTGGGCTGGATTACGATTTACAAGAATCAACCCCCATGGCCAATGAAGCGCCCAGCCAGGACTTAAGCCTAGGTGCCGAATACCGTTTATTCGACGGCCTCGCCCTGCGCCTAGGTTATCGCCAAGACCAAACCGGCCTGCGTGAGAACGCAACCTCTGCCGGTATCGGCTATCGCTGGCGCCGCTTTGTGATGGATATTGCCTATTCAGAAAGTGCGGAGATGAAAGCAGGGGGATTACAGTTGGGGTGGACGTTTTAACCAGTCACTTGACGAGCCATCCCACAAAGATATACCTTTGGTATATCCCTTGAGTGAAAAAATCGGTGACCCAAAATGGAACGAGCAGGCGTTTTTATCAGTAACAAAACCCAAGCCGTTAGACTTCCCAAAGCCGTTGCTTTACCTGAAACAGTGAAGCAAGTCGATATTGTTGCTTTGGGGCGCTCGCGCTTAATCGCCCCTGCAGGCGAAGCCTGGGATTCTTGGTTCGAGGGTGAAGGCGTTTCCGCTGATTTTATGAATGAGCGAGATCAACCCGAACCACAAGAGCGTGAGTCACTATAATGCTCAAATACATGCTCGATACCAATATCATCATCTACACAATCAAGAATCGCCCTGCCACGGTTAAAGCCACCTTTCAGCAACATTATGGGCAAATGTGCATTTCATCAGTTTCGCTTATGGAGCTTGTTTACGGCGCAGAAAAATCAGCCGCAGTAGAGCGCAACCTGCGTGATATTGAAGGCTTTGTCGCAAGGCTAGATGTTTTGCCCTTTGATAGCGAAGCAGCAACACATGCAGGGCAAATTCGCGCCGAGCTCGCAAAGGCAGGCAAAACCATCGGCGCTTACGACCAAATGATTGCCGCTCAGGCCCGCGCAAACGGCTTGATTCTTGTTACCAATAATTTGCGGGAGTTTGAGCGAGTGAATGGATTGAGATTAGAGAATTGGATTTAACATCACCGCTCAATTTTATAAATCACATCCACACTCTGCGTTTTGCCAGACTCGGCCTCAAGGCGCAGCTTGTCGTTAATTTCGTAGCGCATCCCTAATGAGAAAGCTTGATCGAACAAACCTACCATATAGCGAATAAATAATTTCGGAGTGACATATTTACCCATCCACAATTCGCTTTGCTCAAAACCTTTATCGGATTTAATCGCGATTTCGTCGATGCGAAACATGCTCGCAATGTCAGAGGTCATCATTTGGCCGCGATCCATACCTAAACTACCAATTGCGCCGATTAAGGAATAGGCATCTGCCTGTGACGATTGCGAAAGCGGTTTACCGGTTAAGAGCATGGCCATAGCCTCACTATCTGAGCGAGACGGAATTGCAAAGACCGTGCTTTTTGGGTGCTGCAAAGTACCGCCAATCTCTAAGCCAGCAGAACCATCATTCATGACTCGCACTGCACGAATGTCCAACCCGGGGTTATCGTAAGGGCCTTGGAAAATTAAACGACCGCGTTCGATTACCAAATCTTGCCCATACGCTTTGTAATTACCTTTGCCCACCGCCACAAAACCCGTCACAAACGTTTGGCGATTTTCTTCTTTTAATACATTCACTTTACCGAGCAACTGAGTATCTAAGCCAAAACCTTTAAAGCGAACATCATCACCAAAATACAAAATAATATTGGTGAACAATGGAATGGATTTTTTACCCACAAAATCATTCTGCACCATGTGTTCATTTTCAATCACAGTGACATCAGCACTTACGCGGGTGGCAGAGGCCGGTAAAGTTTTGACTATAGCGCGCGCCCAAGGAATTTCTGTACTCCCGGTTAAATTGATGGCGTTGGCATTGGCTGACAATTTTAAATTAGGGCTGAGGGTTGCTATAAGTTGCGGTTGTTCTACAAAGCGAATATTGGCACCATAAATATTGCTCTGCCATGTCCATTGCGGCGTACCAAAATTTTCCAAATCGCCCTTGACCATAAGCGTGCCTTCGCCAGAGGTGACCTGGCCATTCAAATGCAAATTGCCTGAGCTTTGACTATTTACTTGCAAATCAAAATCGCGCAACACTAAGCCCAGCTTAGGTAAATTGGCGCCACCCTTGATAACTTTAATACTGCCAACCACTTCTGGCTTGCTAGCACTACCGGAAAAATTTAAATCTGCACTGGCAGAGCCCACCACTTTATTTAAAAAGGGCAGCAAGCTTTCCAAGGGTGCCAAATCATTTAAAGCTGCACCGAGCTTGCCTTGGATTTTTTTATCCTTAAGATTGTATTTTGCCGTGGCGTTGATAGTGCCGTATTGAGCCCAATCTAATAAGAGCGTGCTGCTGAATTGATCGTTCTTCAAGTTTGCATTTAGCTTGCCGCTCTGCAGTGGGTAAATTTTTATATCGCCGCCTTGGAACTGATACAAAAACTGTGCATCGCGCGCTTGCAGTTGTGCGTCTAGCACCAGCGATTTCGCAGGCAGTGCGCGCAGATTTATATTGCCATCCAACACACCTTTTAAAATTACTTCCGGTTTAAACCACGCCTGAAATTGATCTATAGGCAGAGCTTTTACCGTGCCATCCAACTGAAAACCTTGGGTATTATTCCAACGACTTTCCAAGCAAATTTCTGGATAGTCTTGCACCTCAATGGTACTCATTTGATTTCCGCCGCTAACCAATGCAGAAGCCAAAGTATTTTTTAGATCACTATGGGGCAAATTATTAGCATTCAACGCTGACGCTTTTTGCACAAAGCGCGAGCGTGCGGTCGTTAGACACAAGCGGCCTAAATCCATATTGAGTTTGTCGCCACGAGCTTTTATTTGCCGAGCGTCAATGTGCATAGGCGATGCTGAAGCCAGAGTCCAACGCGGAACTTTTTTTAACCCAAATATAAATTCACGCCACTGACCGCGCCAGACTCCATCTTTCCAGCTACTGTCGAGCGTTAAGCTAGCAGTGCCAAGCGTCGGGCTATCCATTTTGCCTTCCAATTTATGCTGGGCAAGCGCGCCTGTACCTTTGATATCAATATGCGAGAAACTTTGCGCTTTCCATTGCACATGCTTAGCGGCCAACAACAAATCGTAATCTGCCGTTGCAGTTAGCGGCTTTAAATTTAGGGATAAATTTTCTACCGCATAATCGCGCCACAACAGGCGATCGATTTGTGCCGTAATTTTAATGCGCGGATTTTTTTTATCGCCGGAGATAAGACCGCTGGAAATAATACTGCCACTGATGCTTGGATCAATTTGCCCAAGAAGCGGTGCATTAATTTTCCACTCCAGCGCCAAATCGTTACCGGCTTGACCTTTCAACATCAATTGATTGGCGCCTATGGCAAGATTGGCATCTGAAGAGTTCCAACTGGACCCATCATAATTGAGATCGCCGCGCGCCGAAACAGAAAGCCCGCGCAGCTCACCGCGACCGTCAATATTGCTAAATGCTAATTTTAGTCCGCTGGTTTCGCTATTCGCTGGCACAGACTCGAATGCCCCCTGCGCATTAAGCGCTAGCTGTATGTCGCTCGGCCAATCCGCAATAAAATGATTGAGATTAAAATGCTCTGTATTGAGATTAAAATTCCACTGCCATTTTTTTGCACCTTCAAACTCGCCACTCAAATCACCCTTTATGTGAATAGTGTTTTCACCTTGATCAGCAACACCTAACAATTTATTTGCAAGCGTTAACCTAGTGACTTGCGTGCGGAGGGATTTTTCTTGCAGATCGTACTGGCCTTGAGCATCCCCCGTTAAATCAAAACTTTTGTTTAATGCTTTAAGCTGTATTTGGCTATTTACTTTAAAAGTATTTAACCAACCGGATGCGGTAATCGTGCCTTTGGTAGCGGCGTCTTTAGTAACAGCACCTTTCGTACTATTTTTAGCGCTAGCGGTTTCTGCGACTTGATTTAGTTTCAATGCATCTACTAACGCAGGCGGTAAAGCTTGCTCAGCCCACTCAAATTTCACATCAGCTTTAGGTTGTACTTTAGGCTGGCGCAACGCAGGTGAGATTGTCGCTATTGTTGTTAGCTGCAACGGCTGCAAAAGATGATTCTGTAACTTGAGCGTTTTTATATCGCCCGTAAGTTTGAGATTACCAACATAGTTATCGGCAGGCTTATCGCCATTGTTAAAAGTCCACTGGCTGTCTACATTAAAATCATAGGGATAACGCAAACCCATTGAGCCATTTAACTGCAAACTGGCTTGCGGATGCGTCAGCGTTAAATCGCTGGTGCGTAAATGAAAGGTGCCCAAACTTAAATTGCCCTGCAAGGCCGTTATAGGTATGTGCGTATCACCTTGGTAAATATTAATATTGTGTAAATTAAAGCGCTGTAATTTAACACGCACAGGCTGCGCCAAACTTGGCCATGGGTAATTTTCAGGGTCTGGTTCGTTTGTGCTAGGCGGTAAATAAATTTCTATATTTTCAGCAGAGAGCGATTGCACGGAAACTGCAGTATAAAATAGCCCCAGTGGCTGCCAGCGAAAGGATATTTTTTCACCATGAAACGAAAACTCATCTTGCTTGAAATCTACACTCGCAACATCTAACCCAGTAATTAAATTACCTTGCAATGCACCCAACTGTACATTTGCCATATTCGCCAGCGTACGCACCACCCAATGACTGCCAAGTTGGGTAGCCATCAAACTGCTTAAGAGCGCAACCAAAATACTGAAGCTCAAAAAAATACTGAGCAATATTTTTTTAAGTCGGCTTAAGGCTTTAAGTTTTAACCAAAATAACTTCATAGATGGCAGGTTTTTGAAAACGTTTTCGAGGCCGCTTATGCAAGGCAAAAATGGCCGAGAAAGCGGAGTTTATTGAAATAAATGAGCATTTTGAGACCATTTCTAACGCAGCAGAAGCAACGCAGATAGTTTTCAATAGCCTGCTAAAGGTCTGGCCCCATA
>Ga0116157_10003752_pt1 | contig 14437 bp, 10 predicted proteins | sample AD_UKC048_MetaG_FD_89882 | JGI IMG/M metagenome (GOLD analysis project Ga0116157, IMG submission 89882) | Active sludge microbial communities of municipal wastewater-treating anaerobic digesters from USA - AD_UKC048_MetaG | ecosystem: Engineered > Bioreactor > Anaerobic > Digestate | place: USA...
GAAAACAATGCAATTGGTCGCTTGGCCTTACATAGATTGTGAGTAACGAGGGATATCAGATGCCCTCAAACAACCTGAGAAACAATGAGTTGGAATTTACACCAACATTTGGGACTCAACACCAATAGTCCGGATAATCCAGAATGTTCCGCACATTACCTTTAAATTCATTCAGCTGGTAGGTTAATGAATCCGGGTCCCATCCCCAGCGGCGATGAAAAAAGAGTTTTTCCCCAGTATCGCAGTTTTCACCGCGTGTTTTCACCACCACATCGTGATAACGATTACTGGAGGGTTCGAAGGTTATCTCGGAAGTGAATTCCTCCGGATCGCCGTGGCCATAGCTGTGAAAATGTGGGATCTTTAGCAAGAGCTTGGGAACTCCGTCAGCAACCGTGAACAGCCCGCAACTGTAATCATATGTGATCACTCCGAACTCACCCTCCCCAAACATCGAAATGGTATCGGATAAAGTAGTGGTGCAGTATGCTCCAAACCTTCCCAGATCGAGGTCATAGCCGGAGAGCAGCCAGCCCTGGTTCGTCCGGGTAAAAGCCGCCATTCCCAGGTTATGGCTGCCCGTGAAGATTTCTCCTCCCCATCTTGTGGGTAAGAAAGTCCACCCTCCTGCCTCAAAAGCGAGGAGCAATCTATCATACGGCAGATCGTAAGACTTCAGAAAGCGGATGGGGATGTGTCCTCCCAAGGCTTTGAACTCATTCCACGTGGCGTCGTCCAGATCATCCCAATCTGCTTGAGGATCACCAAACTGCTCACTCACCTTCCATTTCAGAAGATCCGGATCAGGGGTTAGTTTTGGGTCCAGCGCGGAACAACTGATGCGGGGATGGAAATTTCCGAACATTGCTTGCATGAGTTCCGCTGGTGATGGCCTGCTGTTTTCGATCAGAACATCATTACCCAGAGGGCCTTGAACCGCCCAAACCTGAAAAACTGTCCCAGTCAACAGAACAACCATTGCCAATACAATTTCGCACGGCCGCATTATCAACCTCCAGTCATTGTTCCAAGTGGATTGCGTCTAACTTGCTGTTATGCTTTTCCAAATTGGCTTGGGTATTGATATGGAACTGCCTTTATATCTCAGTCCATGTATTTCTGGATGGTGGCTTTGCGCAGTTGCTGCTCCATCCAGTCATCGAACCAGTTGGTGGGGAGGCTGGAGGCAAAGACGGCCTGGATCTGCGCTTCGTCTACTTTGAGTTTGGCATCCCGAGAGACAGAGATCACGCGGGGCATCCAGACGAGGTCGTCCATGAGGAAGGCCTCCTGGGGCTGGTTTTGCAGGTGGCGGCGAAGGATGCCATGGAAGATAATGGGAGTGTGTTTGCCGAGGGCCAGGGAGGTGGGGGAGAGGCCTTCAAAGTGGCGGACGGTGGCGTTGTCAGGGGTGGGATCCTGTCCGGAGATGATCCTCTGGGAGATCTGCAGGGCCAGCTGTTCGCGCTTGTCGCGGGAGAGTAACTCCCTGATGCCGGCTTCCACCAAGGCCAGGGGAAGGTGGACCTCCAGCGCCGCTTCGTTGAGCTCCACGATCACCCACTGGCGCGTGGTGGGAGAATAGACGGGATCGAAAACATGTCCGGCGGGTTGGCCAGGCAGCAGGAGGCGGATGGCGGCCACGATTTGGGCGTCTGGATACCAAAGGCTTTCGGGATGTGCCTTGTGCACTTTGGTGCGAGGCAGGGACATCTCTTCGCAGGCGGTGGCCAGGCCTTCCATACGGGCCAGTTTCACCGCCAGTTCGGCTTCGGGGCGCAGCACTTCGATGCTGGAGCCAGTGGGCTGGTAGGGCAGACAGAGCGAGTTGAAGCTGCACATGCTTTTGGTGCGTTTTTCCAGCTGGTGGAGCGAGGTGCCGCTGGCTGTGGGCAGAGGCAGGGCCCAGGCGCCTTCATCCAGGGCGCTCAACTGCGCATAAACCAAGGGGTCGAGGGAATCCACGTCAAGGAAGCCGGAGTTTTTGTAAACCAAGGTGGAGGAGAGGGGATGGCTGTCTTCCAAGAGCGCGGAGACGGGCGTTCCGGCGCTGAGTTCCTGGTAAAGGGAATCGGCGTAAAGGTTGGTAAGGCGGATGTCCGTGCGGGAAGGCAGAACCTCCAAAGTGGCATAGGACAGGCTGACAAAGGGTTCCAGACGGTAATCGGCCAGGTTTTTCTGATAGTGGGCGCGCACCTCTTCCGAGGCCACGTAGGGATCGATGTCCGCCAGTTCCAGCAGGGTGAATTCCACGTCCGCGTTGCTCTGGAGGATGCCGGTGATGAGTTTGCGCTCGCCTTTGTCCAGCAGTTCGTTGGCGATCAGCTCCCGCTTCAGCTTCATGATCGGCACCTTGGTATCCAGATAATCCTGGCGCAGGGGCGCGAGGTTTTGCGGCGAGTCGTAGAGCAGCGACTGGTTGTAGATCTTGGGGTCGAAAACGCCATCGGTCATGAAGAGTGGTGACCGCAGGATGTAAGAGGGGATGTTTCTTGACAGGGTGTCCACCACTTCTGAGGGGGTGGCGCTGATCTTGTATTTGGTGAACCACTGCCTCAGGATCACGCCCTTGGTGGCGTCCGTCCAGGTTTGCTGCTTGATCAGTTCGCGTTCTTCGCGCGAGGGGGCGCGGTTGTTCAGCACCTGAAAGTTGGTGTAGTGGCCGCGGTAGGAATCGTTGAAGGATTCAGCGGTGACGGGCTGGCCGTTGATGCGTCCGGCGAGCGTGCCCTGGTTGGCGCCGCAGCTGGCCAGCAGCAAAGCCAGCGCCAGCAGGATGGCGAAGAGGGGGGCGAGCTTGGTCATAATCTGTCCTGTAAGTCCTTTAATTTCTGCCAGGCCTCGATGGGGGAGAGTTTGTCGAGGTCGAGTTCCTTGATCTCAGCGATGATGGGGTCCAGTTCCGAGGCTTTTTCCGCCAGCACTTCAAAGAGTTCGATCTGGGGGCCGGAGCGTTTCAGTTTGCGGCGGATGGAGGCGGTGAGGCCTTGGGGCGAGATCTCGTGTTCCTCAAGGTTTTTGAGGATCTCGCGGGCTCGGCGGATCACGCGGTCCGGAATGCCGGCCAGGCGCGCCACTTGGATGCCATAGCTTTGGTCCGCGCCGCCGCGTTCGATCTTGCGCAGAAAGATCATCTGGTCGTTGTATTCCTTCACCAGCACATTGTAGTTGCGGATGTCCGGATAGATGTTTTCCAGCTCCGTGAGTTCGTGGTAGTGGGTGGCAAAGAGGGTGAGGCTGTGCTTGTATCTCTGGATGTATTCGATGATGGACCAGGCGAGGCTGAGGCCGTCGAAGGTGGAGGTGCCGCGGCCGATCTCGTCCAGCAGGATGAGTGAGGCGTCGGTGGCGGTGTGGAGGATGTTTGCCGTTTCGATCATTTCCACAAGGAAAGTGCTTTGGCCTTGGGCAAGGTTGTCGGAAGCGCCCACGCGGGTGAAGACGCGGTCGAAAATGGGCATGGAAAGCTGTTTGGCGGGTACGAAACTGCCGATCTGGGCCATGATGGCCAGCAGCCCCACCTGCCGCAGGTAGGTGGATTTTCCCGCCATGTTCGGCCCGGTGATGATGGCGATGGTGGTGTTGGGGTAATCTAGGAAAGTGTCGTTGGGAATGAAATCCTGGTCTTCGATGAGCTGTTCGATCACGGGATGGCGGCCGACCTCGATGGTGAGGGTGCGCTCCTGCGTGAAGACGGGGCAGCAGTAGTTGTTTTGCCAGGCCAGCCAGGCGAGGTTGCTCTGCGCGTCCGAGAGGGCCAGGGTGGCGCTGAGGCCCTGCAGGGCTTCCAGGCTTGCGGCCACCTGTTGGCGGAAGTCTTTGTAGAGCTCATGTTCGAGGTTTTTGATCTTTTCCTCGGAACTGAGCACCTTGGCCTCAAATTCCTTTAGCCGGGGTGAGATGTAGCGCTCGGAATTCACCAGGGTCTGCTTCGGTACATAGTAATCCGGCACCTTGGCCTTATGGGCGGCGCCCACTTCCAGATAATAGCCGAACACGCGGTTGTAACCCACCTTGAGGGTGCTGATGCCGGTTTTCTTGCGTTCGTCATCCTCAAGGCGGGCGATCCAGGATTTACCGTCGTGGATCAGCTCCAGCAGTTCGTCCAGATCCTGGTTAAAACCCGGATTAAAGATGCCGCCTTCGGTGATGGTGAGGGGCGGCTGGGGGCGCAGGGCTTTGCCGATGGCGTCGGCGAGGGCATCGAACCCTTCCAGGGCATCGGCCAAAGCGGTGATGAGGGGCTGGTTATAAGCCCGCAGACGCTCTTTCAGTTCGCCCAGCACTTGCAGGTAGGAGCGCAGGGCGATGAGTTCGCGGGGGTTGATGCGCAGAGCGCCAAGCTTGGAAACGAGGCGGGAAATGTCACCGATCTCGTGCAGGCTGGAGCGCACATCCTTCAGATAGGCGGTGTTGGTGAGGAATGCCTTGACCAGGTCCTGCCTCCTGATGATTTCGGCAGGATCAAGCAGCGGATGCAACAGCCAGCTCTGGATCAGGCGGGAGCCCATCGCGGTCTGCGTTTGGTCCAGCACCGCCAGCAGGCTGCCATGCCGTTCTCCGTAGCGGATGGAACGGATCAGCTCCAGGTTGCGGCGGCTGATCTCGTCCAACTGCATGAAGTTGCTCAGGGAATAGTAGCGCAGCGAACTGATGTGGGTGAGAGGAGTTTGCTGAAGCGACTGCACATAGGCGAGGGCGGCCCCGGCGGCGGTGGCCCCGGCGGTTTTGCCCTGGGCGTCGAAAGCCTCCAGGGAATGCACCTGAAAGTGTTTTTTCAGGATAGCGGCGGCTTCGGAAGGGCGGAACTGCCAACTGTCGAAGATGCTGAGGGTGTGGCCGTATTCCAGTTTAAGGCTTTTCAGGAAGGCCTCGGCAGCGCTGCCGTCCACGATGATCTCGCTGGGTTTGAGGCGCAAAAGCTCGTTCGCTAGCTCGTCCCCGCGCAGTTCCGTGAAGCTGAATTCGCCGGTGGAGAGGTCCAGGCTGGCCAGGCCGATTTTGCGGTTTTCGTCCTCATACCAGACGGCGGCCAGGAAGTTGTTCGCGCTGCCGGAGATGAGGGAATGGTCCAGCACCGTGCCTGGGGTGATGATCTCCACCACCGCGCGCTTCACCAGGCCCACAGCTTGTTTGGGGTCCTCTGTCTGTTCGCAGATAGCCACCTTGAGTCCGGCCTGGATGAGTTTGTCCAGATAGCTTTCCAGAGCGTGATAGGGGAAACCGGCCAGGGGCACGGGGTTGTCGCTGTTCTTGTCGCGCGAGGTGAGGGTGATGTTGAGGACGCGGGCGGCGGTGTGGGCATCCTCGAAAAAGGTCTCGTAAAAATCGCCCATGCGAAAGAGGATGAGCTTGTCCGGATGGGCTTGCTTCACCTCCTGAAACTGCCTCAGCATGGGGGTTAGCCTGGCATCCGGGGGAGAGGGCTGTTTCATCCGGAGTTCAGAAACGGGTGATAAAGCAATCGATGGAGTTGGCGCGCAGGAGCCTGGCCACGCAGTCCGCTTCGCTCTGAGAGGGGTAAGGTCCGCTCACCACCACCCAGGGCACGGTTTTGTTGCCCTTGTCCTCAAAATAGTTGGCTTTCACCTTCAGCGCGCGCAACTCGGCGGTGCGGCTGCCGGCATTCTCCTCTTTGCCGAAGCGTCCCGCCTGAACGTGGATCCCGCTGGGTTTGGCCTCCAGCCTGGCCGGGGCGGTGGGGTCCACCTCCGCTTGGGCGGGCAGGGGCTCCAACACAGGTTCGGGCACCAGTTCCGGCAGCTCCAGTTCTGTGTAGGGATAGAGGAAGGAGAGATCGACCTGGCTGCCGTATCTGCCCTTCAGCTCGTGGAGGCGGTCCTCGATCTCGAAAGCGAGCTGGGATTTGCGGTTGAGTTCAAAAGCGGTCTTGTAGTTCAGGAAGGCTTCGGCGCAATTACCGTTCTGATGGTGGTTGCGCCCCAGCAGATAGTGGAAATACTGCTGGTTTTTGGGCAGTCCGGGCAGGACGCGCAGTTTTTCCAGGCTGGAGATGGCGCTGAAAAACTTGTTCTGGTTTTGGTAGGCCCCGGCAATGATGTAGTGGCTGTCTTCGGCGAACCTGCCGTTGGGCGCGGCCCGCAGATAATTTTCCCCCTGGGCGATGGCGGCGGCGTGGTCATCGCGGTACTGGGCGCAGTAGGCCAGCCAGTAAAAGCGTTCCGGCAGTTCAGGGGAGGAGATCTTTTTCAGCAGGGTTTCCGCCGCCGGGATCTCGCGCTCCAAAATGTGCAGCTTGGCCATCTCCAGCATGCTCTGCTGGCCGTAATGGGTGGAGGGATAGCGGTCCGCGGCCTGTTTCAGCAGGATCAGCGTGTCGTCCTTGCTTTGCTTGAGCATGGCGTTCAGATAGGTCTGCAGGGCGCGTTCCTCGTCGTTTTTGGCCACGTTTTTGTACAGCTGGCCGGGAAGCTCTTCCAGCTTTCCTTGCAGCCAGAGGTCTTCCACGGTTTGAAACTCCCTGCGGAAATCCACCGCGAGGGCGGTCAGGGGCAGCAGCGCCAGCAGCAAGAGGGCGAGTATGAAACGCGGGTCACGGGGCATCGAGATGGGCCTTCGCTCAGTTGCTCATCGAATTCAGCAACTCGTCGTTGTTTTTGGTGGTCTGCATCCGCTTGCGCAGGGTTTCGATGCCCTGGATGGGGCTGATGGTTTTGAGGTATTTGCGCAGCACATACATCCGGTTCATCTCGTTTTGCGTGAGCAGCAGCTCTTCGCGGCGAGTGCCGCTCTTCACCAGGTCGATGGCGGGGTAGAGGCGCATGTCCGAAATGCTGCGGTCCAGCACCAGTTCCATGTTTCCGGTGCCCTTGAATTCCTCGAAGATCACCTGGTCCATCTTGGAGCCGGTGTCGATGAGGGCGGTGGCGATGATGGTGAGGGAGCCGGCTTCCTCGGTGTTGCGCGCGGCGCCGAAGAATTTCTTGGGCTTGATCAGGCCGTTGGCGTCGATACCGCCGGACAGCACTTTGCCGCTGGAGGGGGTGATGTTGTTGTAGGCCCTGGCCAGGCGCGTGATGCTGTCCAAAACTATCACCACGTCCTGATTCAGCTCGATCATCCGCTTTGCCTTTTCCAGCACCATTTCGCTTACGGCGGTGTGGTTTTTGGGCGATTCGTCGAAGGTGGAGCTGATCACTTCGCGGTTGCCGGGACGCAGGATCTTCTTCATCTCGGTAACCTCTTCGGGCCGCTCATCCACCAGCAGCACGATCAGGTAAACCTCCGGATGGTTGGTGAGGATGGCGTTGGCGGTATCCTGCAGCAGGGTGGTTTTTCCCGTTCTGGGAGCGGCCACGATCAAGCCGCGCTGGCCTTTGCCGATGGGGGTGAAGAGGTTGATGATGCGGGTGGAGTAGTTGTTGGTGTCAAATTCCAGGTTGAGGCGCTCGGTGGGGTAGTAGGGCGTGAGCTCGTCCCAGGTGCGAAGTTCCTGCATGGAAGTGGGAGCCATATAGTTCACGGCGTCCACGCGCAGCAGGGCGAAATACTTCTCACCTTCCTTGGGGGAACGCACCGGGCCGGAGATCATGTGGCCGTTTTTAAGGCCGAATCTGCGCACCTGGGTGAGGGAGACATAGACGTCATCGCGCCCGGGCAGGTAGTTGTTTTGCGGGAAACGGAGGAAGCCGAAGCCGTCGTCCATTATCTCCAGGCATCCGGTCACGAAGGCCAGGCCTTCCTGGGCCGCCTGAAACTCCAGCAGTTTGAAAACGAGGTCATTGCCTCGCATCTGGGTGTAGCCGGGGATCCCGTATTGTTTGGCCAGCTTGGTCAGCTGGGATTGTGGCAGTTCGAACAGGTTTTCTATTTCGGCCATTATTTTTTCTCCTTGGGTTTAACATTCTTTTTGGTTCCGCATAGCAGCAAACTGCTGGCGCCGGCGCAGCCCACCCTGTTTATACGTTCCACCAGCCGTTTTCCTTCATCCAAAAGGTCTTCGGCGCCCTCCAGGCTTTCCAGTCGCTTGAAGGTTTCCGTGCAGTTGTGCTTCAAGTGCGCGCAGTTCGAGGCTTCCTTGGGATTGTCCACTGGCAGGTAAAAATCCACCTGCTTCACCTGGTTCAGCTTCAGCTTGGCGAAGCTGGCCAGGATCTGCTCGCGGGTGAAGGTTTCCTGGTGGTTGATCCCAAAACGCCGGTCGATCGCGGCCAGCCAGTGGTGCATCAGGATATGCGTGATCTGCGGCTCGGTCTGCTCGCCGTCGCGGTACATCTCCACCAGCACCAGCCTGCCGCCGGGCTTCAACACCCGCAGCAACTCGGCAAACACCCGCTCCTGATGCTCCAGGTGGTGCAGGGAATTGGCCAGGGTCACCAGATCGAAGCTGGCATCCTCAAATTCGAGGGCTTCCAGATCCATCCGGTAGATTTCCACATCATTCTCCGGAAAGCGCTTCTGGGCATGATCGACACTCTTTTCAGACACATCGATCCCGATGATCTGAACGTAGGATTTCAGATTCTGCTTCAGGATGGTGATGAAATCGCCCCTTCCGGTGGCGGCGTCCAAAACGTTGGGGGCCTCGATCTGCTTCAAAAGGCCAAACGCGTCTTTCATAAGGATGATCCTCACTTGCTTTGTGATGGGGATGATGAGTTACCTGAATACCAGGCTGACTGCTGTTCCGGGCAACGCTAAACAGAACGTGCCTATTCTTTTTGACCCGCCCTTTTTAGTCAAGCTATTTTAATGTTTAACCACCTGATCAGCGGGAGGCATCTTGCTTGCGGATATGAAAACAACCAACACAGGGCGATGTGTTGAAATAGAGATTATCAAATGACCCTCAGCATTTCCCGCTTGGCGATCGTGAACAACACCGAGGAATCCAGCTTTCCGCGCATTACAGGATGGGGTTCGATCCGATAATCAACCTCCCTGCGGGCGCGCATTAGTTTCATGCGGTCTTCAATTACGTTATCAGTGAAATCCGGAGAGACCACCAGAAGGTCAATATCGCTATCCTGATCTGCCTTGCCCCTGCTGTATGACCCAAACAGGTAGATGGCATCAATCAGCATTGATTCCCTTAAGACATCGTAGTAGCGTTTGATCAGGTCGATCATTTCATATTTATCAAGGACAGCAGCCATTGATGTAAACTCCTGATGGTATTAATGTACTTTTCAGTAAATTCTTTGGTGCATTGGTGTTGGAAGCTAAGTTTAAAATCAGGATATCTGGTGTTTAGGTTGAAGCTGCTGATGACATCCATGGATTCAACCTTAGCCTGAGGTACTTCGAGCCGAGCAAGAATGGCAAGCCGGACAAGGTCATGTATTCTTGGTACCTCCAAACCGACATTCTGGGTGTAAACAGCTTTGAGTGTTTTCTCCAGTACCAATTGTCCCAGAAAAAGCGCCCATGGATATTCCTCCATTTTATAGAGCTTTTCCATGGTCTCCATGTCTCTTCCGGAAGATTCGAGCCAGTAGTGAATCAATTCTCTTGGTTCCATGAACCTATAAAATCCATCCTGCCGATTCCAGTCAAGTAAAACCTATTGTTGTCGGTGTTTGCGTTGTTGTTCCTGATCTGTCTCCATTTCCTCTCCGAATAGCCTCTTGCCCGCCTCCCGTTAACTTCCCGCCTCTCAGGCGGGAACTCAGCGGGAGGCGAAGGAGAGGCGGATGGGAGAGGGCTAAGGGCGGGGTGGCCGGGGAATATCTGTAAGAATGTCTTAACATGCTGAAAAATTGAAGGATATACATTATTATATAAAGTGATGCATTAAGTCGCTGAAGCTGGCCGTGGCCAATGTACTTGACACGGAAGCGCCGCGCAAAAATCATCCTCCCCGAATCGAATTATCTACACAAGGTGTGAATATGATCAAGGTCCAGTCATTGGTAAAGGAATTCCCGAAGAAGGACGGAACCAGCTTCCGGGCAGTGGATGAGGTGAGTTTTGAGGCCGCCCACGGTGAGATCGTCTGCCTGCTGGGGGTGAACGGGGCGGGCAAAACCACCACGATGCGCATCCTCTCCACCATCTTCCAGCCCCAGAGCGGAACCGCTCAGATCGAGGGTTACGACGTGCTCACCCAGGGCGACATGGTGCGCCGCAACCTGGGTTTTCTCTCCGGCGACACCGGCCTGTACATGCGCCTCACTCCGCGGGAGTTCGTCACCTATTTCGGCCGCCTCTTCGGAGTTGGGGACGACGCCATCAAAGCCCGTCTGAATGAGATGGCGGGGATCCTGGACATGCACGATTTCCTGGACAAGAAGATGGAATTCCTCTCCAGCGGCATGAAGCAAAAGGTTTCCATCGTGCGCTCCATCATCCACGATCCGCCGGTGATGATTTTTGACGAACCGACCTCAGGCCTGGACATCCTCACCGCGCGCAACATCATCTCCTTCATCCGCAGCTGCAAGGAACGCGGCAAATGCGTGCTGTTTTCCACCCACATCATGCGCGAGGCGGAGCGCCTGGCCGACCGCATCGTGATGATCCACCAAGGCCGCGTGCTGGCGCAGGGAACCCTGGAGCAGATGCGCGCTGAAAGCGGACTCAGCGATCTGGACGACATCTTTGTTTACTATGTGAATCAGGCCGGAACCGGCACGGAGGTGGCTGCCCATGAATTTTAAGAAAGCCCTGGTCATTTTTCGCAAAGAGATCCTGGAAATGCTGCGCGACCGGCGCACCCTCTTTGCCACCATCGTATTGCCCGTGGTGCTCTATCCCGTGTTGTTCATAGGTTTCAGCGCCATCATGAGCCGCCAGACCGAGGTGCTGGAAAAGCGCGGTTCCTCCGTTGCCCTAGTGGACAGCCTCAGCCTCCGCGATGCGGCTTCCCGCGAGGCCTACAACCTCATTCTGGGCGGCTTGCAGGCAACGCCGTATCTCACTACCCTGGAAGCGCCGCCCCGCCTGGAGCAGCTCTACGCCAACAAGGACATTCAGGCCGTGGTGACCTTGACCGATTCGCTGGCTTCCTCCGGATTTCCCACCTACAAGGTTGGCATTCGCTACGATGCCTCGGGCGATCAGGGCCGGATGTTGTATGGCAAGCTGGAAAAATCGCTGCTGCAAAGTGCCCAGACCATCATTGCCAAACGCCTCAGCGAGCTCCAGGTGGAGCAGGATTACATCAAACCGCTGGTGATCCGGCAGATCGACAGCTCCACAGACGCCAAGAAGATGGGCAGTGTGCTGGGCATGATCCTGCCCTACATCGTGATCCTGATGCTGGTAACCGGCGCGAGTGTGGTGGCGGCGGACCTCGTGGCCGGGGAAAAGGAGCGCCGTACCCTGGAAACCCTGCTGGTGTCATCAGCCACGCGCGGCGAGATCGTTTTGGGAAAATACCTCACCATCTTCACCATGGCCATGATCAACGTGGTGATCAACCTGGTGAGCATCAGTTTCTCGGTGAGCTATCTGGTCACCCAGCTGGGCCTGGAAGCGGGAAGCGTGAAGCTGCCCATCGGTTCCTTTTTGATCCTGCTGCTGGCGATGGTGCCGCTGGCCACGCTGTTTTCCGCGCTGCTGCTATCCATCTCCACCTTTTCGCGCAACATGAAGGAAGCCCGCACCTACGAACAGCCGATCATGATGGCCTCCATGCTGATGGGCATGGTGAGCTTCATCCCCTCCATCCAGATCAGCAACCTTCTGGCCCTGGTGCCGGTGATCAACATAGCCTTGCTTTTCAAGGCCGTGCTGATCGGCGAATGGCAGCTGTCCCACCTGCTGATCACGGTGGGCTCCACCCTGCTGCTGGACGTCTTTGCCATCTGGCTCACCGTGCGCCTGTTCCGCTCTGAAGCGGTGCTCTTCCGCACCGAGGACGACAGCGGCGGCATCAGGACCGTGAAGACGAACCGGCGAGGCTTCTTCAATCCCCTGAACGCGCTGGTCTATTTTTCGCTGGCCCTGGCCGCGCTCTACTATCTGGGCAGCAAATGGCAGGCGCAGGACCTGATGAAAGGCCTGGTGCAAACCCAGCTGGTGCTCATTCTACTGCCGGTGCTGCTGGTACTGCGGTTTTTGAAGCTGAAAAGCGGCGAGATCAGGCAGGTGCTGCGTTTGCGGGTGCCCAAGCTGAAAGAGTTGGCCCTGGTACCCTTCATCGCCATCTCCGCTGCGATCGTGGTGGCCATCATCGGCCAGCTGATCAATCAGATCTTTCCCTTCCCCAAGGAGTATCTGGAGCAGATGTCCAAACTTTTCGAACTGGACAGGCCGCTCTGGCAGATGTTCCTGGTGATCGCGGTGCTGCCCGGGATCTGCGAGGAACTGCTCTTCCGCGGCTTTCTGCTGCGCTTCTTTGAGGGCAAAAAGTTCTGGTATCCCGTGCTGGCCAGCGCCGCGCTCTTCGCCATTTTCCACCTCGATCCCTTCCGGCTGCTGCCCACATTCCTGCTGGGCACCCTGCTGGGCTGGCTCACCCTGCGTTCCGGCAGCCTGATAAACGCCATGCTGTCCCACGCCCTGAACAACGCCTTCGCCCTCTTCATCATCACCTACGCGGCCAAACCCTGGCTGAAGGGACTGGTGGTTGATGGTGAGAACCTGCATTATTGGGTGGTGCTTCCCGCCCTCCTGGTGCTGGCGGCAGCGCTTTGGGCCTTTAACAAGATCACCGCCACCAAGGAGGTGTCCTGATGTGCGGAATAGTTGGTTACATCGGCAATCGCAACGCCCTGCCCATCGTGGTGGAAGCGCTCAAGCGCCTTGAATACCGTGGTTATGACAGTTCCGGAACCGCTCTGATCCATTGCGGTGAACTGCAGGTTTATAAAAAAGAGGGCAAGATCATCGAACTGGAGCGGGCTTTGCCCGAACCGAACAAGTGTTCCGGCACCGTGGCCATCGCCCACACCCGCTGGGCCACGCACGGCGAGGCCACCGAGCTGAACGCCCATCCTCAGACAGACTGCACGGGCAAACTGGCCCTGGTGCACAACGGCATCATCGAGAACTACAAACTGCTGAAGGAACAGCTGATCGAGCTGGGCCACACCTTTCGCAGCGATACGGACACCGAGGTGCTGGCCCATCTGATCGAGCAGTACAAAGGCACCGGGCTGTCCCTGGTAGATGCTGTGCGCGAAGCTCTGCACAGGGTGGAGGGCACTTATGGACTGGTGGTGCTGCATCAGGACGAGCCGGACCAGCTGGTGGCGGTGCGCAAAGGCTCGCCGCTGGTGATCGGGATCGGCGACCAGGAACATTTCCTGGCCAGCGATGTCCACGCCATCATGATCCACACCAAGCATGTGATCTATTTGGAAGACGACGAGATCTGCCTGGTCCGTCGCGAGAATTTCGAGATCACGAACACCCGCCGCGAAACCGTGCATCCCAAGGTTTCGGTGGTGGATTGGGACATCTCCGCCATCGAAAAGGGCGATTACAAACATTTCATGCTGAAGGAGATCTTCGAGCAACCCACCACAGTGGGCAACGCTTTTCGGGGCAGGATCGACGACAGGAACGGAGTCGCCAGGCTGGGCGGGCTGAACCTTTCCCCTCTCGAACTAAGCCAGATCAGGCAGATCCACCTGATCGCCTGCGGCACCTCGTTCCACGCCGCCCTGATCGGCAAATACATGATCGAAGACATGGCCCGCATCCCCGTGCACGCGGAATACGCCTCCGAATACCATTACCGCAACCCCGTGGTGCCGGAAGGCACGCTGGTCTTCGTGATCAGCCAATCAGGCGAGACGGCGGACACCCTGGCCGCCCTGCGCGAAGCCAAATCCAAGGGTGCGCGGGTGCTGGGGATCACCAATATGGTGGGCAGCACGATTGCCCGCGAAAGCGACGGCGGCTCCTACATCCATGCCGGTTCCGAGATCGGCGTGGCCTCCACCAAGGCCTTCACCTCGCAGGTGACCATCCTCTTCCTGCTGGCTGTGCTGCTGGGACGCCAGCGTACATTTTCCACCGCGCACGGACTGGAATACATCGCCGAACTGGAGAAAATACCCGCCAAGATCGAGCGCATCCTCACCCAGAACGACCGCCTGCGCGAGATCGCGGCCAGCATCATGGACTGTCCGAACGCCCTCTACCTGGGGCGGGGTATAAACTACCCCGTGGGGCTGGAAGGCGCTCTGAAACTGAAGGAGATCTCCTACATCCACGCCGAGGGCTACCCCGCGGCGGAGATGAAACATGGGCCCATCGCTCTCATCGACGAGGCCATGCCCGTTGTGGCCATCGCCCCCCGCGATCCGCTCTACCAAAAGATCCACGCCAACCTGCAGGAAGTGCGTTCCCGCAAAGCCCGCCTCATCACCATCGCCACCGACGGCGACAGCGACCTGCAAAGCCTCTCTGAACACGTGATCTACATCCCGGACACCCTGCAAAACCTGCAACCGCTGCTCACGGTGATCCCGCTGCAGCTGCTGGCCTACCACGTGGCCGACCTCAAAGGCTTCAACGTGGACCA
>Ga0116157_10003753_pt1 | contig 14436 bp, 9 predicted proteins | sample AD_UKC048_MetaG_FD_89882 | JGI IMG/M metagenome (GOLD analysis project Ga0116157, IMG submission 89882) | Active sludge microbial communities of municipal wastewater-treating anaerobic digesters from USA - AD_UKC048_MetaG | ecosystem: Engineered > Bioreactor > Anaerobic > Digestate | place: USA...
TAAACCAATATTGAGTAAAACATTACTCACCGTAAAAATCACCGTATGAATTGCTTTCCGTTGAAAACGCAGCCAATTCGTAACCATTCCTGGTAATACATTTGCTAATAAACCAAGCGCAGGAATAATAAATAGCAATGGCTTAGTTTCATTTAAAATAATTCGACTAAAGAATGAAGATCCCAAAATAATGATGAATGCAAATACAACAGATGCGATCATTTGAAACCAAAACCACGAAGAAATAGTTTTCTTTCTATCCTCGATATCATGCGTATCGTAAAACCACCTTGCTGAAGCACTATCTAATGCAAATACTGCTAATACAATAATAAAATAGAAGGTTGAATTCACTAAATTAAGTGAGCCATAATCAGCAGGAGTGAGTAACCTTGTATATAATGGCACTAAAAAAATACCAATTACTTTTGTAAGCATGCTGCTTATTCCATAAATGGCACTTTCACTTGCTAATTGTTTCAATAGTGTTTTCAAATTTCCTTCATTGTTTCTTTATACAATGTTTGCAATTGCAATGCAATCTTGTCTGCATCATGATATTGTGCCGCAAATGCCCTGCTTTTTATACCTGCCTCATGACGAAGATTGGCATCAAGCATATATCTTTCTAGATTGGATTCTAAATTTTCTAAATTTGAATTGATAATGGCGCATTCCTTTGGTAATCGTTCAGCTACATAAGGCATTAAATAACAAAATACAGGCTTGCCCATTGCCAATGCTTCACAAGTAGCTAGTCCGTAACTGCCACCAATAAATTGATCGATAAAAATATCTGCTTTGCCAATGGCATCTAATGCCTCTTGACGCGACTTATTATGAATTTCGATGTATTCAAATTGCATTCCTTTTGCTTTAAATTTTTCAACGATCTCACGTACATAACGTGTTCCCTTGGTTCCAGTAGCGGAAGGAGTATGCACAAGCACTGGATTGTTTGATTGAGGTGATGGATACTGAGGTAAATAATTATTAATATCTATACGCTGAAAAAATGAAATATAGTTTGGGAAGAAATTACGATTTAAAAAAAGGGACATTTCAACGCAGAGTAAAGGAGTTGCCTTGAGTTTATAAAATTTTTCCTGAATGGTATCACTTCGTAATTGACTTTCAGACATATAATCCCAATCACCATTTTCCCATGCTTGTTTATAATATTTGTTTTCTTGAAATAAAATTTCTGGTACTCGAATATCACTTCCAAGCCATTCGATAAAAATTTTCTTTTTGAATAATTTAATTAAAAAAAACTCAAACCGATCAATATCCCATGTCCACATTAAAATATCGGCCCATAATATTCCTTTAAATATTTGATACTTAAAATTGATGAATTGAAATATTCGTTTTAGAGGATTTACTTTAAATGAGGTGACTTCAATAATTTTCCAATTAGGTCCAAAAGTCCAATACTGACTAGTTCCATAACTAATACCTTTTGCATTCATTAAAGGAAGTTTATTTAATGCCTGAATGGTGAGATTCGGCATACTGGCAATATTACTTGTGGCAAAAAGAATTTTGATAGGTTTATCCATTCTCTTGCATCATTTTCTTCAATTGCTTCATAAACAACAAATGAGGTATAGCGAAATTGCCCGTCACTCTTTGATCATCCTCTACATTTTTTGTAACCACGGCGCCAATTGTAATAAAGGCTCTATTGCCTATTGTAACGCCAGAGCTTATACTTGAATTTGGACCAATCCATACATCATCACCAATGGTTATACTCCCTGCTAACATACATGAAGCAGGAAATAGAACACGTTTTCCAACTTGCACGCAATGAGCAATATGGACTTGATTATCCAATTTACAATCATCACCAATAATGGTATGTCTATACTGATAACCTTTATCGATTGTATTATTTAATCCAAAATGAACATCATTACCAACTATGAGTTTACCATCATGATAAACAGGTAGAATTCCCTTTTTTGTTCGTTTGTACTCAAACCCTTCTCCACCTAAAACTGTACCTGATTGAATGATACAATTGTCTCCTAATTCTACATCCTCAAGTATAGTGACATTTGGGTAAATGATACAATTTTTTCCGATAATGACATTACTTTCTGCGATATAAGATGTTGGATGAATTTGGCTAGAAGGATGAATTTGACTTTTGAAATTCACTTTATTTTGCTTAGCTATAAAATTATACAAAGTAAAATAATGCCATCTTGGATCATCAACAATAAATATTTCCTTTTCGGGATTGATTCGTTCAGCATTATTTTCTTCAACAAAAACACCGGTAATATGTTGATTGGCATTCAGTTCATCCAAATATCTTGGATCATCAAAAAATGAAAGTGAATTGGGTGTTTGAATATTACTTAGTGCGAGTTGTTGATATTGTTTAGTTGAAGATGTTGTAATGCCTAAAACTGACTGTAAAATATGCTGGTCTATCATGATGTGATCTTATCAACGAGCAAAGATAAAAAATTCTTTGTACCAAAGCTATCCTTATTTATATGTGTTTCAAGACGTTGATAATCTTGAAGAAAATCCTTCACTTCTTCATATTGTTCATATGCATTGGCATTTAAAAATAAATGAATTGGATGAAAATCTAAGACTGTTATTCCTGTGTAATCGATCACTTTCTCAATCATTTCAAAGTAATCTAAACCATATCGCATATTCACATCATCTTCCCAAACATGAGGCACTTGTATAATATTGGTCCAATGTCGATAAGGTTTTAAAATAATATCTTCTTGTATGGGAATAAAAACATTAAGTTCATGAACTAAACCTTTTTCGGCATAATAATCAACCAAAGCCGAATGTTGGGTTAATGAATGACTTCGAACAGATTTCGCTTCAGGTACAATTTGCAAAATATTTTCAAGTACTTCTTTAGCATTTGCGCCTTTGCTTGTACTATGCTGTAAAAGTAAAGGGTTGTAATTTGGATGAATGCCTAATTCAAATAATGGGTTATTTCGCAACTCATCTAAAACAGGAGATTGATGGGTTACAAACCAAGTAGCTTTTATATGATTTGATGAAAGAAAATCTGCAACATTTCGAACCACATCATCGTGCGCCCAATCAATATCCAAGGTGACAAATATTTTATCCTTCCATGACGATTCATTCGTGTAATCGATTTCACTAACAAGCCCAAATTGCTTCATACTTAATCCCATATTGTTTCGCGGTGCAAGATAGGCAATGCATCGATTATTTGTTTACTATTCTACTTCGAATTATTGAGGCAGGCACGCCACCGAGTATACTTAATGGGGGATATGTTTTGCCAAGCACAACCGAACCGGCGGCAAGTATTGAGCCTTTGCCGATATTGGCACCACCCATAACAATGACATTAAATCCGAGCCAAATATCATCTTCTAATAAAATTGGTAGGCAGGTTATTTTTTGTTGACTCATTGGTTTATTGATATCCTCAAAATCGTGAGATGTAGTTGTAATTTTTGTGCCTGCACCAATCATCACATCGTTTCCAATTTTCAATCCTCCTTTACCTACAATATAACAAAATTGATTTATTGTAACATGATCTCCAATTTCAATATCACTCGGAAATTTGATAACAATGGAATCAAATATGCGCACATGTTTACCATAACTTTTAAAAAAGGTTGGATAGAATAGATTTCGTAACCATATTCCTAATTTATATGGGAAGTATCGTAATAAAGCTTGTATTAAAAAGAAAAGTTTATTCTTCATCTTTTATCAATTCATTTATTCGATCTTTAAAATGTATACTTGGTGTATAAAGTAAAGATTTTAATTGAGTGATATCACCCACAACATCTCGAGGTACCTTGCTTTCATTTGTAGCAAATTGAACAGATTTACTCAAGGCATTACCTATTATTAGACATAGATCTCGCAAACTTAAACGCTCGGGACCACCCAAATTAAATATGTTTGATTGATTTAATTCCAATGATTTTGTGAGCGCCATAGCTGCATCTTCAACATGAATTGGATTAATATGAATTCCGTTGATTCCGTCTAATGCAATTTCAGTATTGTTTTTTATATTCGATATCAACCTCGGAATGAGCATATCATGCTTTTGACGTTTACCATAAATAAAAAATGGTCTGAAAATTATAGTCGTCATGAGTTTACTATAATTCTCAACGAGCTTTTCACTTATGAATTTTGATGTAGCATAAAATCCAGCGTTTGCATCAAATGAATTGCCATCTGACTCAATAAATATTGGCTGACTACCTGTATAAATACCACCTGTTGAAGTAAAAATAAATTTTTTCGCGCCAGCTTTATAAGCATAATCGAGTAAGTTAAAAGTAACTTGTGTATTGACAGCAAAAATATCTTGCGCCATTTCTGGAAACTTTCTAAAATTATTTGATTGTGCTAAATGAAAAACTGCGTCTATAGAAGTTGGAAGATGAGCGGCAAAATTTGATTGTGCTAAATCGACTTCAATATATTTCACATGTTCTAGCGGTTGTGCTTTTTCAATGTCACGTTGAATAGCCATAATATGATACTTGTTACTTTTGGATAAAAGTTTTAAAGTTTCATATCCTAACAAACCATTTCCGCCAGTAACTAGTATTTGTTGCATGAATTATTCAGGTAATTTTTCATTATGAAGAAATAATTTGCACCACCATTCAAAATTTAAAAAACTCCAAATCAGCAATCGATGATTAATATGATCGTTGATATGTTCATTGACAATTTTTTTCACATATTCAGGATTGATAAACTCAGACATAGCTGTATTTTCACTCAATAGTAATTCTTTTACATAAGCAGCATTTTCACCTCGATACCAACTTTCATCGGGTGCTGAAAATCCTTGTTTTTTTCTATTAATGATATTGTCTGGCAAGGTATTCATCATGGCTTTACGTAATACATTTTTGCCATCATCAAATTCTTGATAAGCGATTTTTCTTTTCTTCTCTATATTTTCATCTATCCGTTTCATTTGTTCTAAATTACCTAATTTGTATTTTATAGGAATTTTTTGAGCAAAGTCAACAAGGTCATTATCTAAAAAAGGAAATCGTTCTTCAAGTCCGTGTGCCATCGCTAATTTATCACCGACCAGTAAAAGTCCGGGTAAAAATGTTTTAGCTTCAAAATATAATGAATTACTGATATGATCTTCTGGCGTATTATACGATAAGTGATCATTGAATGTAAATACTCTTTCAAAAACTTTTCGAGGCAAATCAACATCAATTTGCTCATACACTTTAGGTTGAAAAAGTTCTTTCTTTTCTTCGTCGGTTACGAGGCGTTGCCAGAAACCATAATAATTATTAAAGAATGATTGACTATCCATTGATTGAAACACACGATAATATCGCCATGGATATCCACCAAACAATTCATCTCCGCCAGTACCTTGCAAACATACTTTTACAAATTTGGATGCTAGTCTACTAATATAAAAATTGGGGTAGCTCATACCTACACGCAAATCTTCGAGATGCCATACAACACGAGGTAAGCTCCATCGAATATCTCCGGCATTAATCACTTGTTCATAATGCTCCGTTTTACAATAGTTTGCCATGGCTTCGGCATCTCTTCGTTCATCGTAATTTGCCTCAACACCCGTTACCGAACTCATATCAAATCCGCAAGTAAATGTTGCCATTCGGTTTACATGTTTTGATGCTATTGCCGTAATTGAACCCGAATCCATGCCTCCACTAAGATAGGATCCAACTGGAACATCGGATATCATTTGGCGAGATACGGCTTGCTTGAACAAACGTTCAGTTTCTTCAATGGCAAATTCCATTGTCATACTTTCGTCAGGCTTAGTAAAATCATAATCCCACCATGCATGATGCGAAATACTTTTTGTTGATGAGTCAATACGCACAGTATTGGCTGCAGGCAACATGGTAATACCATCAAATAAAGTATGGTAGGAGAATAAATTTTGAAAAGAAAAATATTCATTCAATGCTGCCAAATTCAATTTTACTTTATAATCAGGATGTTGTAAGATGGCTTTAATTTCAGAGCTAAAAACCAAATTAGCGCCATCAAACCAATAATATAAAGGTTTTACGCCAAATCGGTCTCTACTTAAATAAACTGCATCTTCATTTCGTTGCCAAGCTGCAATGGCAAACATGCCATTGAGTCGTTCAAAAAAAGAGACACCATATTCGGCTAGACCTTCAACAATAACTTCGGTATCTGTACTTGAAACAAAAGAATGCCCTTTAGCCTTTAGTTCTTGTTTTAATTCAAGAAAATTATAAATACAACCATTGAATACGATGGTCCAGTTATTATCTTTCGATGTCATTGGTTGATTGCCTTTTGCTGAGGTATCAAGAATAGATAATCGCCGGTGAGCAAAAGCAACACCTTTATCAATAAAAAAACCTTCGTTGTCAGGACCTCGGTGTGAGATTGCGTTGGCCATCTTTTTCAGATGATGCATGGAGAATGTTTCTCCTTTTAAACTAAAATTTCCTGCAATACCACACATAAATTAATTATTCGTGTTTTTTTCACGCCATTCAATTAGTTTATTCAAACCATCTTCTAAATTGTATACAGGCTCGAAACCTAATTCAGCATAAGCTTTTGCATTGCTACCAATTCTGTTTTTTACAAATTGACGAGCATCATCTTCACTATATGGATTGTATTTTACGACAAGATCAGATTTCTTTAAACGCAATATAGTGTCACAAAGTTCTTTAATTGAAGTTTGCTTTTCGGTACCTACATTATAATTGCCATATTGAATATCACTTTGCATTGCTAATACATTAAAACGAGCAACATCCTCAACATAAATAAAATCGTATGATTGTGAACCATCGCCATTAATAACGGGTTGTTCATTGGCACTAATTTTATTAAGCATAATTGGAATCACGCCAGTATAAGCAGCTGTTTGATCTTGATGTGGGCCGTATACATTCATATAACGCAAGCCTATAATAGGCAAGCCATATCGGTCGTTAAATGCTGTAGCCATTGCCTCGCCTGCTATTTTTGTAGCGCCATAAAAATTTTTATTATTGAATGGATGTTCTTCCGTCATGGGAAGTTCAACTGCATCTCCATAAACCGAAGCAGAAGATGACCAAACTAATTTTTTTATATTATTATTTACACATGCCTCAAGCACATTAAAAATTCCTCTGATATTGACATCAAAAGCAACACGAGGATAATCTTTACAATGAAGTAACCACAAGGCTGCCAAACAAAAAACACCATCAATATTTTTCATGGCCATATCTAAAACATCTGTTTCGCGAATATCGCCACCATCTTTAAAAATAGAACAACGAGGGTCGGTCAAATACGGTGCTAAATACTCCATTTTGCCTCTTGCAAAATTGTCGTAAATAATAACTTCTTGAATATCGTGTTTGAGTAATTCTGCCACCACATGACTCCCAATAAAACCGGCGCCACCAATGACTAAAAATCGTTTATTTTTTAAATCCATAAACCGCTTTATGCTTTTTTAGTATATTTGCAAATGTATAGTTTTTTTCGTCAACATTTTAATGGCACTCAAATTAAATGAAACTTACATTGATGAAATATCAACGTTTAATCATTCTTTTTTTATTTGTTAGCTCAAAAAATTTGTGTGCACAATTAAGTCCAGCTGACAGTGTGTTTTTTAATCAACATTTTGCCGAATCAATGTATGTTGATTTGAATTTATTCCCAGGTAATTGGTTTGTTCATCCTGAAGTGACTTCTGTTCTAGATTTAAATAGTAAGCTTCTGCAAATATTTAAATTTAACTCAGGCGATTTTACAAATGCCTACGAAAACATGCAGGTTGAATCTAATTTTGAATATGATACTGCTTTAAATCAAACTTTTAATTCGTATTATTCACTATATGGCAATGCATATCGACAGTACGATCCACTAATTAAACTTGATTTTACTTTACAAGGCAAAACAAATACATCGTATTCAACATTTACACCAACCAATATTGGGATTGAGAACGAAATTGCATTTTTTGTAATTCCAGGGTCAAACAATAATCAAACATCTGAAATTATCATTGGTAATGGATATCACAATACAAATTGCTTTTTAAAAAATCAATTACTCAATTATGGTGATGTATTTGTTCATTGTAAACCATTAGAAGACTATAGAGCTCTTTATTGGAATTCGAAAAAATTTAATTCTGGCGATTATGTGACGCCAGTCTTGAACTATGTTTATAATTATCAAGATTCACTCGACAGACCTTATGGTATTAACTACTTAATTGAGTGCTTGGCAATGATAAAGTATTTGAATGCACATTATAAAAAAGTAGTTCTCATTGGTTGTTCATTAGGTGGTTACTCAAGTTTGATTGCAAGTTTAAACTGTCCTACAGACGGTTGTATCATTTCATCTGGGTATACAAATTTTATAGAAACCGATTCAACTTTTTTATATGAATTATCACAGAATTTTAAATTGTTGCCATATCAATATACGAATTCAATTATAAAAAATAAGATCTCAGAATCTAAATCAAATTATTTATTTACATGGGGCAATTATGATTCGTATTGGTATCAAATAGAAAACGCAACACATAATACAGAATCAGATTTTAGTGATTTAGACAATTGCTCCTATTTTTATGATTATAACCATCATGCTTTTCCAACATGCCATGCAACAGATACATTTATTCAAAAAATTATATCGAAACCAAAATTATACTTCAATGTAATTGATACTTTAAGTAGTAAAAGTCTTGAAGCAGAAATTCAATTTAATGGAAACGGTCCCTTTTCATTTGATGTATTTAGAGATGGCAATTTGTATAAAAAATATTCGTTTATTTCGAGCACCACCCAACTAATACTGAGTCAATTTGGAAATTACACAATCAAAAATATCACAAATGCTAGCGGCTTAAAAGGATACTGCGTTGATACCATTCAGTTCAATTCAAATTATCCTTTAGCTTCATCAGATGAATTTGGGAAATCGGCTTCTTTTTCTGTTCAAAATCCATTCGATCAGACACTTGAAATTAAATTCGCAAGTCAGTTTCAAAAAGAGGAAACTACTTATATGCAGCTTATGTCAATTTCAGGAGAGTTGATTTATAAAGGGCGATTGAAAAAGAGTAGTGCTCAAATCGATACAAAATCGTTGATGCAAGGGATGTATATATTACAAATAATTTCAGATGGTCAAATTTCTACATTCAAGCTGAACAAGCGCTAAAATTTTTAATAAATGGATATTTTAGTTTACTTTTATTTCTTTGGTGTGCATGAAATATAGTTCAATCATTATTTATCTTTTTTTTCTGTTTCTTGATGCAAAGAGTCAGTCAGGTTCATATATCTTATCAAGATATACTGCTAATGCATATTGGAATGAATCAACATTCCCTCCACCGAGCAATGGAACTGCATTTTCATACCAAAAATCTGATACACTGAGTGCTGAATGGAATAATTTTATTTTATCAAAATTTAAATATTCGCCATCAATCTATTATAACCATTGTATCGATTCAATTAAACCCATTCAAACTTTTACAAATGACGACTCTTTGAATACAACCTTTAATCAATATTTTTTAATTAACCCAAACTATGGATTCAAACAGTTAGACCCTATTCAATACTATTCGTTTTCGTTGAATAATATAATTGATACAGCCTATACCACTTTTACACCAAAGACAGGAAGCCCATCATCATCAGATACTGAAATTTGCTTTTTTATTGTTCCTGGTAGTGGCGACAATCAAACCGCTGCTATTGTTCGAAATGAAGGTTATCACAATTCCAATTGCAATGTGATGAATACGTTGAAAAAGCATGGGGATATTTATGTATTTATTAAACCAAATGAAGATAACAGAGCCCTTCAAATTAAGCAATTGCCTGCAAAGAAAATGGTCACTGATCTCTATCCTATTGATTCATATTTAAATCAATTTTTAATTTCAAATAATAAACATGAAGGCATTAATTATTTAATAGAATGTGTAGCGGCAATTAAGGATCTTAAAAAAAAGTATAAAAAAGTTTTCATACTCGGATGTTCTCAAGGAGGTTATTCTGGCTTATACGCCGCACTTGAATCAGAAGTAGATGGGGTTTTGATTTCATCGGGGTATTCGGTAAAGCTCGATGACAATTACTTGCAATTTGGCAATATGGCTCAAAAATTTGCACAACTTCCTTTTTTACTTGCCAAAGATTCGGTGAAAAAGAATATTCGAAATCAAAAAACAAATTACTATTTTTCATGGCCAACAAACGACTCGCCCATTTATCAAGCTGAAAATAATTTACATCATACACAAAATTATTTTTCGCTAGCAAATCCACTAACGAATGTAAAATATCTATATACCTATAATAACCATGCTTTTCCTCCTTGTATTTATATTGACTCATTTGTAAAGGAAGTTAAGTATAAACCTAAGGCCTTTGTAACCGATACTTTAATTCAATGTGTGTATGATAGTTTGGTTAGAAAAATTGAATTTATTGGCCAAGGTCCATTCACCTATGACATTTATAAAAACGATAGCCTTTTAGTTTCTGCAACCAGCCTTTCAAATACAAGTTCAATTACATTAATAGAAGAAGGCAAGTATCAAATAAAAAATATAGTTGGTGCAAATGGTCTTTCAGGAATTTGGTCAGATAAATTTAGTTTCACAAAAAATCCAAAAGCTGAATTCTCAATTCTATCGTCACAATTTAATTGCGATTCACTGTTTACAAAAGTTGAATTGAAATTGAAAGGAACACCACCCTTTGAACTCAATTTATTTACAAAAGATGCTTCGGGCACTTTAAGCTTGCAAAATAGTTTAATGAGTAACGACTCACTTATATCATTGTCATTATTGAATAGTAATTATGTATTTAAAATGACGGACGCTATTGCTTGTGAGGTATTAAGCGACTCCATAAGAATAAGTGATTCTGCTATTAATTTTCAATTAGCAAGTCAACAATATAATTGCTTGCAAAATCAAACAGACATTGTTTTTAATTTATCAGGTAGAAGTCCTTTTACAATTTACTATTTCGAAAATGGTTTGCCGCAATCAATCATTCAAAACACAAATCAATTATTATGGCATGTGCAAAATGGGAACTATTTTATTACCAATATGATTGATTCGAATAATTGCAATTATACAATCAACCAACTATATAATATTCAAAATGATAGTCTTATAGTTCATGTTAGTTCTCCAAATTTCGATTGCATAACCAATCAAGAATCATTTGATTTTGAATTAGATGGCAATTCACCTTTTCAATTTAATTATTTAAAAGATGGCTTGCCACAAAATAGTGTATTAAATAATGACACCACATTAATATTCAATAATGGTATCTATGATTTTGAAAATATAATAGATGCAACAGGTTGTCAATTTAATTTCACCACACCGATTTATCATTTTGCAAATGATACATTTAAAGCAACGTTTATAGCACCTATTTATGATTGCGATTCTAATAAAAGTAAAATTCATTTTGATTTAGAAGGGAACCCACCATTTACAATTTTCTACCAAAAAGATTTAACCAATTTACAAGTAAGCACATCATTCAATACATTTGAACTTTATCTTGAAAATGGAAATTATTTAATTCAAAAAATGATGGATAGCAAAGGTTGTGTAAAAGATACCAATCAATTGTATTCATTTAATTTCCAACCATTGTCGATCAATATAATGAGTGAACAATATAATTGTGATTCAAACTTATATGAAGTGAATTACCAATTTACAGGTGATTTACCTTGGATACTAACCTATAAAAATATCAATACAGGTAATATAACAAGTATTAATTCTGTTAATCCATATCTTACTTTAAAGCTTAGCAACGGCGATTATGAAATAATTTCAATTGAAGACGACAAATGTTTATTACCAATGAATGATACAATGAATATTCATTTTTTACCTCTTCAATCAAGCCTATCACCTGCTACCATTATATGCGATTCAGATAAATATTCAGTTCAATTAATAATTGAAGGCGGCATAAAACCTTATACTTTTACCTATAATTATAATGGACTACTTCAATCATTCACAACGTATAGCGATACAAATCTAATCGTACTTGAAAATGGCAATTATCAATTTAATGAGGTAACAGATTCATTAGCTTGCACGAAACAGTTTAATCAGTTTATGAATATCGACTATACTGGATTCCAATTTAATTCATTGACTCAAAAATATATTTGTGAAAAGGATAGTACTGAAATTACATTTGACATTTCACATGTTTCTCCACTATCTGTCATTTATAATAATGGCATTTTTGCTGATACACTTTTAATTGATACCAATCATGTATTTAATTTCCCAAATGGGAATTATCATTTTATCGCAGTTTATGATACTGTTGGCTGTATTGATACAATTGACAAAAAGATATTAATAGAAAATCAACCTTTAAATTATTCACCTATTACCTATACACGTAATTGTGATAGTCGTGATTTTACTTATCAATTTAATTTAGAGGGAAAATCACCTTGGACCTTATTTTATAATGCTAATAATATGTATGATACGCTTGAAATTGCAAGCTCGCCTTTTAGTTGGACTCAACCTTTTGGTCAATATTATTTTATCAATTTAAAAGATGCCAACGAATGTGAATTATTTATTGGGCATACTGATAGCTTGCATGATTTTTTACCTTTTATTCCATTACTTCAAGATATCGACAATAAACTAGTAACGCTTACTTTAGGTGAACGATATGATTGGTATATCAATGGTAATGTCATTGATTCTACTTCTGGCAATTCAATTACAATCAAGGAGCCTGGTGAATACCAAGTAGCCATCTATGATAAAGAAGGTTGCGTTTACTTTTCAAATAAAATATTAGTTACTTTTCCTGAAGCTTTAAATATTTTTCCAAATCCTACACAATCTACTACTACAGTTTTAGTCAATGAGCCTTATGGTTTATTTTGGGAATATTTACTGATTGATATGCAAGGCAATAAAATATTGTCTGGAGTTGAAACTTCATCAAGTAAAGTGCTTAACTTACAAAATCTAGCAAACGGTCTATACAATCTGGTGGTTCGTTACGAAAATGGTTCGAGCAAACATATTCTTCGAATTATAAAGTATTAACGAAGAAATCGGAATGTATTGATGACCGCAGATCAATTACTTCTTACGCATCACAATCAGAATATTTGATGTAAACTTTGTATCGTCAATAATTTCAAGGTCAAATTGATTTTCTTTAGCAAAGATTTTAATCATTTCAAGTGATATAAAATGAAGTTCATTTTCAGTTTTATTGAATTTGAATAAGGTAGTTGAAAAATATTCAGATAATTTAGTTCCAGTAATTTTTTTACTCATTTCAGTGATGCCATCTCTTAATATAAATACACCACCATCTGATAATAAGCTAGAAATTTTATTTAAAAGCAATTGCTGTTTTTCTGGCACTAAATAATGAAGTACATCCATCAATAAAATGCAATCATATTTATTATTTTCCGTAAGAGATAAGGCATCAATCGCTTCAAATGAAAGCTGATCATTTATTGAAAAATTATGGGTAGCCACACTAATTTTTTCTTCATCATAATCTACCCCTTTTATTTGTCTCTCTTTTGAAGTCCATGAAAGAATATAGTCTAAATATCCATATCCACATCCTATATCAAGTATATGTCCTTTTTTAGGAACATGCTTTTCAATGGTTTCATAATAGCCTTCTAACTTTATTTTTATTCTGCAATACCATTCTAAAATGGGGCCTTTATAAATATAGTTCCGTATTAATTGTTCTTTAAAGTAATGAACTGTTTCACGCTCCTTTCTAAAATTATCATATTCCGATCGAAAATATTTTCCAATTGATTTTGCTCGCTCCGAATAAGTAAGACCATATTGTGTATCAGTATTTTTTATACGTGGCATGAACTTACAATTGATTTCTCCATCTTTTAATAAAAAATCACCTTTACTCATTGAGTAACCAATACCTTGAAATACGAGAGGCTGTATATCAAGATTTAACTTCTCAGCAATGTAAAAAGCCCCTTTATGAAAGCGCTTCATTTCGCTATCATAACTTCGAGTACCCTCTGGAAATACAGCAATTGAATAGCCTCTATCAACCCAATATTTCATTTTTTCTATACTAAATTCAGCACCTTCTTCAACGGGATAATAATCTGCCATGCGCACTAAGGGTCCAAATACAGGTGAACGCCATACCCATTTATTGGTAAGTAATAAAATTTTAGGATATAATGAAATAATTCTCTGTAAATCAAGTACCGAACTATGATTGGCAATTAAAACTGCAGGTTTTGAAAAATCCATCAAGTCGCGATTCATAATTTTCTTTCGTGTATTGCACATCAAGTAAAGTA
>Ga0116157_10003757_pt1 | contig 14430 bp, 12 predicted proteins | sample AD_UKC048_MetaG_FD_89882 | JGI IMG/M metagenome (GOLD analysis project Ga0116157, IMG submission 89882) | Active sludge microbial communities of municipal wastewater-treating anaerobic digesters from USA - AD_UKC048_MetaG | ecosystem: Engineered > Bioreactor > Anaerobic > Digestate | place: USA...
AAAAATGACATAACCCCATCTTCTAGCAAATGTAAGAGGATGATTAACATATTCTTTCGCTTTGTCAAAAACAAAATCAAAGGAAGGGGCTTTATTTTTTCGAATGAGTTGAGGAAGCATATCGACATGCCACCAATCATTTAAATCTTGAAAATGGTCTTCTATAAATTTAATTTGATCTTCAAATCCTTCAATCGATTTCAATGAAACATAGAAATAAATTCGAAGGATTGATCCACTTTCTTTTATGTGGTCATAAAGAGGAGTAACATCAACCCCATCTTTTAAATATTTCTCGGCGATGGCATCTACATCGGCAGTTTTCAACTTTTTGAATTTTGATAACAGTTGTTTTGTTTGTTCATAAATCATAAAAAAACACCTCGCCCAATTTTAGCACCAAAAATTAAAAACTCACCAGTAATTTGGTGAGTTCAATAAATTTAGATTTTTAAATCGCCGTCTTTGATCCACTTTAGTTTTCTAAAGAGCAAATCAAACGCGAAGACCAAGACAAGGGGAGCAATGATTTGCAAACCAAGAACTCCTACCCAGGCTTGCCAGCTATCGAATCCCATCGAACCAAAAGTTCCAATTTGACCGACTAAACCAGCAGTTCCCATTCCAGCGCTTGGGCCGACGCAAATTAAGCGAAGCCAACAAGTTGAAATTGGTCCTAAAATTGCCGAAGTGATGATTGTGGGAAGCCAAATGATAGGTTTTTTGACGATGTTTTTGAATTGAAGCATGCTTGTACCAATACCAATTGATATCATCATCCCAATATTGTTATCTTTTCGTGACTGAATCATAAACCCAACCATTTGTGTTGAGCAACCGACAATAGCGGCTCCACTGGCGAGTAATAGACCAGTATAATTTGGATCGCTAATGGCCATCGCGAGAGTAACACCGCTAGGCAGTGAAAGAATCATCGCAGCGATCGCGGCGCTACTAATCGGAGCGGTTAAAGCCATACCCATTAAGACCGCTACTAGAACGCCCATGACAAATGGGACAGTATTTGTGGAAATATTGATAAGCCATTGAACGCCAAAGGTAACATAGATGGCAGGATAACGAATTGTCAGAGATAAAATAAGACCGAAAATAGCCCCGAATAATGGGATTAAAATGAGGTCAACTGGGGTTTTCTTTCGAAGAATCAATTGCATGAGCAAAGCAACAGAAATAACAACAATAAAAATAGTTAAAGGATCGCCGATTTTAATCCCATCAGCAAGAGGATGATTAGCCAAAGTGACAAATTGTGTATTTAATGAGAAATAAGAAGCTAGTTGACCGACAAATCCTAAAACGATAACTTTTAAAACGTCAAATTTTAAAGCTAAGCCAATGCCGACACCAATCCCAAAACCGGTTACGACTTGCAAGACAAAAGAGAGACCAAAGCTTCCAGGAGCTGTACTTCCATTACCGAGAATGCTGAGCATAAATTCAGAGAAAGGATTGCCTGCTCCGTATTTGCCAAATAAACTCCCGATTGTTCCAAAGATTGTACCGATGATAAGAGTAGCGAAAAAGCCGTAGGCCATTCCGTTCAAACTTTTAAGGAAATAATCTCCTACTTGTTTTCGGGTAATCTTCTCTTTTCCCATGAAAATTATGATAGTTTAGTTTAGAAGAAAAATCATCACAATTTTAATTGTTGATGAAAAACGAGATATTTTTAACTATTTGAAAACCATGAATATCTAAGGATGATTTTTACTTTGTTGCGTTTGGCCAAAAGATGTAGCTTGTCATCGATAGAGAACCCATGACACATTTTTCATTAAAGATTTCTACCTTGTCTTCTTTATTTCTTGTTCCTAAAACATAAAGAAGAGGTAAATAGTGATCAGGAGTAGGAATGGCAAAATTGCTATCTTTTAAATGCTTATAATCAATTAGAGATTCATCATTTCCTTCAAGAATATATTTTTTGACGAGTGCATCAAAAGATTCAGCCCATGAGAAACCATTATTTTCGTTATACCAATCAACCATCATTAAGTTATGGACAATGTTGCCACTTCCGATAATCAATATGCCTTCTTCTCGAAGAACATTAAGAAGCTTTCCAATTTCGTAATGCTCTTGAGGAAATAATCGTCGATTAACAGATAGTTGAATGACTGGAATATTTTTATTCGGATACATCTTTGTTAGAACTGACCAAGTTCCATGGTCAATGCCCCAAGAGTTATCGATTTCTAGTTTATCTTTGAGCAAATCTAATAAACGATGGGCAAGCCATGGCGATCCTGGAGCATCGTAGTTTACTTGATATAATTCTTTTGGAAATCCGTACATATCATTAATGACTTCGGGATATTCTTTATCATTCGTATAAGTTCCATCATCATACCAATGAGCTGAAATGGCTAAAATAGCTTTCGGTTTTGGTAGAGTTTTACCCAATTTTTCCCAAGAACGAGTAAGCTCGTTATCCGAAATAGCGTTCATTGGCGAGCCATGTCCGACAAAAATAACTGGCATTCTCACATGTTCCATAAGCTACCTCTTATTTCATTTTATCATTTGAAAAGATTGGGGGCGATAAAAAGCCCTAATGTTTCTAATAGATGGATTTGGGAAACTTGCTTAAAAGAGTGTAATTATTCAATTTTTAGAATTGATTCGACAACTTCATTAATGCTTAAAGATGTTGTATCGATTTTAATAGTTTTTAAGGACTCATATCGTGGAATTCTCTTTAAAGAACGTTCCACCACTCCATCATCTTTGCGTGCCCCAATTTTGATATCATTTTCTAATCTTGCCGAAATTGTTTCTGAGTTTGCGATTAAAGAAATGGGATATATTCTTAAACCTTGGATTTTAATTCTCGACACTATCTCATCTATAGTGCTTTGAAAATCCATCACCCAACCTAGGATGACATTTTGATAATCTTTTTCAAAAGCCGAAATGACCATCTCGATGATATTATTGATTACTCTCTTTTTGTTCTCTTCATTAATAATGAAAGGAATATCTTTCCAACCGAGATCACCCTCTAAATAGATTGCGTTTTTTAATCTGTCAGCAAGAGAATGACCAACAGTGGTCTTTCCTACTCCCATCGGACCACCAAGAAGATAAAGCCTTTTCATATGATTGTTTATTTTTTCGAAAATACTTTTTGTATATTCTTTAAAAGCCACAGGATTCTTTAATAATGCCCTTATGTCGGATAGCATTTTTTGTGTATATTTTGTTTCCAAAAATACTTTTAAATAACCATTTTCTCCATATTTCTCTTGGATATGTTTATGAACATCTGGATAGATACTTTCAAAAGAATCAGCGTTTTTTGCTCGAAACAAAAGGCTTCTTTCAATAATTGTCTCCATCGTATCTGAACGATCAGCTTCCGCCACTATTTTGCCGTAGATGGATCTCGGGGAGTTCTTTGAACTCGCTCGATGATCTTCCACTGCTTCCTTCATAATCAAAAGTTGTTCTAGAGTAAAAAACTTTTTAATAAAGTTATCATCAACAAGCATTTCACCACTAATAATATGATGTCTCGCGCGTTCAACAATTAGCCCAATATCGTGGAAGGCAGCGATCGTATAGACCATGTTTAAATCAACATCATAATCTTTGGCAATTTCAAGAGATTTATCAATCACATCTTGGACATGATTTCCACTGTGAGCCATGTCTAAAAGTTTGTATTTTGGTAATACTTTAAATTCGATATATGTTTTCAGCTCATGATTAATCATTTTGTCAAATGAACATTATAACTAATGTGACATCATGTAAAGCATTTTTTCTTGGTTAAGATGGGTATCATAAAGTCATATGTCGAGTTGTTTACGACAATATAAAGATGAAAAAACGCATGCCACAATATTTCATCTTGGCCAAGCATAAAGCAGGCCGAGAAAAACTCCGACTCCAAGCGCTAAATAATAAAACCAAGATGTTCGTTTATTGGTGAGTATCCAAATGATAAGACCACATGCTAGTGCTACTAATAGGATGGCCAACCATATTATTGTATAAAAACGAAGAACAACGACAATTATAAAAATAGCAATCCCTGAAAGCAAAAGCATACCTTTCACAATTTTCATGAAGTTTTGTGCCCATCAAAATATTATCAAAGCACATACGACTAACGCTGAAATGTTTCGTAACATGACTTGGGGAAAATCTTGGGGATTTCCGTGAAATATTTTTGTCTCAAAAAGAATGGTCAATCCAAGGTATGAAAACCAAAAAAGAGCAAATAAGGTGACACCGCCAAGCAAAATTGCTGCCGCTTTTAAAATTTTGATCCACACTCTTTTCAATTACATCACCACTTTTATAATATTTCATCTATAATTTTTCATCAATTTAGCTAATAGAAGATTTTATGTTTGCTTACAAATAAAAAAGGTTTGATAACGAGTATCAAACCTATTCATTAAAATGGTAGCTGCGGGGGGATTTGAACCCTCGACCCACCGGGTATGAACCGATTGCTCTAGCCAACTGAGCTACACAGCCATTTCGAATTGGTGGAGCTAAAGGGACTCGAACCCTCGACCCCCTGAATGCAAATCAGGTGCTCTCCCAACTGAGCTATAGCCCCAATAGTGTGTCACACTACCAGTGCAACGAAAATAAAATACACTATTTGGAAATCTTTTACAACAAAACAATGCCAAAACATCAACTAGTTGAATAAAATGACAAACATCTATGTTTAAACGCAATATTTTCCATAACAAGTAAATAAAAAGAATGAACCGTTAGTCCATTCTTTCTTGGTTGAAGTTTGGTCGGGACGACAGGATTTGAACCTGCGACCTTCTGCTCCCAAAGCAGACGCGATACCAAGCTACGCTACGTCCCGAGATGGCGCGCCTCACAAGAATCGAACTCGTAACCTTCAGATTCGTAGTCTGACACTCTATCCAGTTGAGCTAGAGGCGCATGTGTACTTACCAGATACCCAGTAAGTAACTTTTTGGAGGTTCCTACCGGATTTGAACCGATGGTCATTGAGTTGCAGTCAATTGCCTTACCAACTTGGCTAAGGAACCATTAGCGGCGGTATGTATTATAACACCGCTACATTTAATGTATCAAGAAGGAATAATTAATTATTTTGGTTTGTTTGTTTCCTTTTTTGGCGCAGGCGATATTTTAATTTTTTATTGATTACAAGGTAAGTAACAAGGGCTCCTGTTCCAACGATTTCGATGACAAAAATAATTATCGCCCAGGTTGGGAGAGAAGTGGTCTTAAATCTTTCCCACATAGCGAGAACAGCTTCGTTGGCTTCTGAACCAAAATCTTTCATCACTGCGCAACGATCAATTGTCTCTAAATCAGGATATTGGCAATAGAATTGACGACCAACAGCTTGGTTTTGATGAACAATTCCTTCTCCATCTTCATATGCATAGAAATACCCATCAGCATAGAAGTGGTATTCTGGTAAATCATTATTAACATCAACAAGGTAATCGTTGTTAAAGAAATAATTGAGATTGACATCTTCATAACCACTTTCTAAATCATCGACAATGGCGATATCACCATAGATTTTATTGACATTAGTTTCTTCACCATTATCATCAAGAAGTTTGATATATTGAGGATCAGTATCATCAATGATATTGCCTTCTTCATCTTCGAGGAAATACACAAGAGGATATTCATCATATATTGCTTGATGCTCAGAAGTTAAAAAGTCTTCATAGGTTAATGCTTCATAATCAGAGGAGTCACTGGGATTAAGACGATAAACACTTGAATAAATCTCATTTTCTTCATCGGTAAGGAAATATAATTCTTCAGTCCTAACATCATACCAGTCGCGAACTAAATCACGGATTTCTTCGCCTCCAATAAAGGAAGTGTAGCCAGTATATTCCATGTTTTCGCGAGCGTATTCGGGAGTAGAAAGGAAATCCAAAAACAAATAGGCGACTTCTTCTTGCAAAGCGGAACGTTCAGTCTTAGGCATAACCCAAGCATCAAACCAAAGGTTAGAGCCTAAATAAGGAATGGAATAGCATAACTCTTTGTTCTCTTCTTCACCTAAGTCCATCGAATAAACAGCATCACCGCTCCATGCTAAATTGATGCCAATTTTGCCAGAGACAATGTCGCTTTTACCACTATCGACTTCTAATCCAAAGATATTGCCTCTTAGGTCCTTAAGAATGCTCTCGACTCCTTTGATGGTTTCATCATCAGAGCGGTTGAGAACTTCAGCGACTTTATCGTTATATTCTTGAGGCGAGATATCACCATTTAGATATTGTTGGCGATAACCAGCTAGTTCTTCTTTATTGAGTTGCAAAACGGCCATGGCGTAGGTGTCACGCATGCTATCTTTGATGGAAATCGTACCATTGTATTCGGTGTTCCAAAGCATGTCCCAAGAAGTGGCATCTTCAAGAGCTTGAGCAGGATCATAGTTGGCATACACAGGATTAAAAAGTAGACCGAGTGTGCCCCACATATAACCAACTCCGTATTCACCAAGAGTGACCGGATTGCCGTTGATATCGGTAGTCTCAATTGAATCAAAACGTTGACGAATGTATGAGGAAGCATAGGAATCGTAATTTGGTAACAAGGTACCACGTTTATCCAATTTTACGATTAAATCTTCGCGAATCATCTTTTGAATCATGTATTCGCTTGGACAAATTAAATCAAAACTCGACTTTCCGGTTAAGAGTTGAGTATAGAGAGTCTCATTCGTGTCTGTCGTCGAATAAACGACATCGACATTGTGATAGCCGGCACTATCTGCGTACTCTTCAAATTGAGTGAAGAAAATCTCTTGGTCGTCATCAGTCATGTAGATGTAATCTTCCATGTTTTTGACACGTAAAAGAATTTTCTCATCTACATCAACAAAGCGTCGAGGAGTAAGAGAATAATCGCCATTTTGCAGGTTTTTTGATGAAAAGAAGCGATTATTAGTGGAAATGATCAAAGACGAAAACAAGCAAATACCAACTAGAGAATATAGATAAAACTTTTTCATATTAATCCCTTCCTTTACGAATCTTTTTCATATTAGAATGGCGTGAACGATAGATGGTCACGGCGATTACTGCAATGATTACAGCGATAAAAATAAATGTTGTTAGAGCACGCATTTCAGGAGGAATATTTTTCTTTTTAATCGCGGCTTGAATAAAGGTCGAAAGTGTTTCAATTTCACTGTCACCATTCAAAAGGCCGGCCCCACGGGTGAAACTTGTAATGATAAAGTCATCCAAAGAAAGGGTGATTGACAACAAGAATCCACTGAAAACGCCAGGAGCGATTTCCGGAACAGTGATTTTTGTCAAAGCCTGGCGAGGGGTGGCGCCCAAGTCAATAGCTGCCTCATATAAAGAGGGATCCATTTGTTGAAGCTTAGGTCTGACAGATATGTAGACAAAAGGCAAACTCAATGAGACGTGTCCTATTAACAATGTCCAAAAGCCAAAGATATCATCCTTGAAAATGTACGTTCCTAAAAAAACGAACATAACAGTTAATGAGAAGGCAATGACAATTTCGGCATTGACAATCGGTATCTGAGTTGCAAAATTAATCACTTTTTTAAACTTACTTTTGCTGTAGAAAACGCCAATAGCTCCTAAAGTGCCCAATAAAGTAGCCACCGCAGCCGAAATAATAGCGATTAAAAGCGTATTGCCAATCGCAATCATAATCGCTTTATTTTGAAATAAGTCAGCATATAGATTAAAAGAGAAAACATAATGTCCACCAATCAATGTGGTGTTAGAAAAGGAATAGAAAACAAGCAATAAAATTGGCAAATACATCAATAGAAGGACAATCCAAATATAAGATTGACCAATGATTTTGCGTAAGGGAAAACTCTTTTTCATTATAGGTTTGCCCCTTTCGCATTTTCTTTTGAAGTATTGCGAGTTAAGAACATCGAAATACCAATTAAGATGAGCATAATAAGGGCCATCAAGCTACCATCATTCCATAGTTTATTGTTGAATTCGAGGTTAATAAAGTTACCAAATAAAGTAATCTTTCCTTCTGAGAAAACATCGCTAATGACATAACTTGACATCGTGGGCATAAAGGTCATTAAGGTAGCAGAAACAATGCCTGGAACTGATTGAGGCAAAATACTTTTCGTAAATACTTGTCTAGGATTAGCTCCCAAATCAGCGGCTGCCTCAATTTGAGAGCGGTCGAGTTTTAAGAATGTTGTATAAAGAGGTAAAATAACGAATGGCAAATAGTTTTGGACCATACCAATTAAAGTTGCTAAATATGGATAGCTTCCACCATCGATGCCCATCCAACTTAACAGGTCCCGAGTCGCCCATGTTCTTAATACAAAGTTGATCCACATTGGAGCAATGAAAAGGGTAATCAAAACGATGTTTTTATTGATTCTCTTATCGGCTAAAAAATAAGCTAGTGGGTAGCCAATTAGCAAACATATTAATGTTGTTTGAAGAGCGACAAAGAGCGATACCCATAAAACATTTAATTTTGATGGAGTGGTAAAAAAGTTCACCAGGGCATCAAATGATAAATTCATGTTTTGGTCAGTAAAAGCGTACAAAACAATGATTAGAATTGGGCCAATCACAAAGAGCAAAAGAAACAACACATAAGGTATTGATAGCATTTTTCTTTGAAACAAAAGGACATGCGGCCTTTTGATTCTAGGCGCTTTATTACTCTTCGCGAACATATTTTGATATGTCACCTTTCAAGTGAATTTTGATTAAAGAGGAGGGAATCGAAAGACTAACAGCGTCATCGACGTTCCAAGTATAAGGACTTTCCAAGATAAAATCTTCTTCTTCTGAAGTGCGAACCATAATTTGATAATGATCGCCAATATAGATTGTTGAGGCTACTATGCCATTAACGTTTCCATTGTCAAAACCATCTAAAATTTCAATGCCAGTCAAAGGAATTTCGGCAATGACATCAGCATCATTGAGGTCGTATTTTTTACCTTCAGGTGAAACGAGATAGCCATCATCATCAACGTGTGACCCTTTTATTAAAGAGGTTAAGTCAATTTCAATAATTGAGTCGCTAATAACCAATTGATTCTTATTGTTAATCCAGGCTTCTGGATAAATATTGCTCTTAATATCTTTCTCCATAATTTGGATGTCTTCGGCATCAACAGATAATTCAACGAGATCACCAACATTGTGATTCTTTGTAGTTTGAACGAGAACTTCGCTCTTTCCCACCATAATGACATATTCAAAATGGACACCTTTAAATATTTTGGTGTCAATTTTTCCAATTAATTGATCTTTGCTCGCTTCGCTTGCATTTGAAAGTTTCGAGACAACAATGTCTTCTGGACGAATCACAACATCAACTTTTTCATTGATTGGGAAGTCGTCGACACAATCAAACACATGATTGAGGAAACGGACTTTGCGATTTCCTGCCATTGTTGCATTATAGATATTTGACTCACCAATGAAGTTTGCGACATAAGCATTTTTAGGTTCGTTATAGATATCCATTGGAGTACCCATCTGTTGGATTTCTCCCGATTTCATAACCACGATTGTATCGCTCATGGTGAGAGCTTCTTCTTGATCATGAGTGACATAAATAAAGGTAATACCCAATTTTTTGTGCATTTCCTTTAATTCAAGTTGCATTTCTTTACGCATCTTTAAATCGAGAGCACCTAATGGCTCGTCGAGCAAAAGAATTTCCGGGCCATTGACAATGGCTCGAGCAATCGCGACGCGTTGTTGCTGTCCACCAGAAAGAGTGGAAATATCGCGATCTTCTAGTTCCTCCAAATCAACGATGCGAAGTGCCTTAGCAACTTTCTCATCGATTTCTTTATTGGTTAAATGTCTTAGCTTGGTCTTTTTGTTGCCTTTTTTATCAACCACTTCATAAGGAATCTTTTTGATTTTCAAACCAAAAGCAACATTATCATAAACATCATAATAAGGAAAAAGAGCATACCTTTGGAAAACAGTATTAATTGGCCTTTTATAAGGTGGAACCTTCGTCACATCTTGACCATTTAAATAAATTGTCCCTTTATCGGGTGTCTCGAATCCAGCAATCATCCGCAAGGTGGTTGTCTTCCCACATCCAGATGGACCAAGGAAAGTTACGAATTCTCCTTTGGTGATGTCAAGGTTAATGTCATCGACGACCGTCACTCCATCGAATACTTTGCTCACTCCTTGAAGCGAGATAATACAGTTCTCTTTTCCCATATTAGCCCTCCACTTTCTTAAAAATGATGAATATTTTTCACTAATATTTCGCACAAAATATATAGTAATTTTTTTAAGAAAACAACATAATTTTAACCCCCCTTAATTTTTTATCATTTTTTGTGTTTAGACTTTATGCGTTTTTATTAGAATTATTCAATGTTTTTTTGATTTCTTACCTGTTAAAAAAATTGTAGGCAATTAATTTATTTTATTGGCAGATTTTTTGACAAATTTTTTGCTATTATTTTTAGAAATTTTTCTTAGTATTTTTTTGATAGGTAATATTGATTGAAGAAAAAATCATTCTTATTTATAATGATTTCCATAAAGAAGGCCCTGAATTATGAAAAAAACCGTCTTATTATTGCCATTAATTTTTCTAGGAACTAGTTTACTAACTGGCTGCTCTTTGAAAGAAAAAATTCGACTCACCTACGGAAGTTATATTCAAGATGACTTGATTGCCTTAGATGATTTCTTTGATCTTCAAAAAAAGATGAGTGGAACCGAAAAGGGCGAAAATTTCTTGTTAGCTACTTATTTAGAGGGCGGTGTGTGTTCATGCTGGGACAATTTTGAGATAGTGTTAAAACGATATATTTCCGAAGAAGATGTTGTCATTTATAAAATTAGTAACGATTTATTTAATTCAACGAATCAAAGTCAACTTGATGAATGGGGATTAACCAAAATCACAGGAACCACTCCTTCGCTCGCAATTATTAAGAATGGCATAGTAAAAAAAGAATTTATCGCCGACAACAGCGAATTTTTTGATCGCTATATTACATTTAAAGAAAGAATGGATCAATTTGTCTTACCTCCAAATTACTATTTTGTTGATCAAGATATTCTCGATGATGCAATTGCTAATGATGATAAAGTATTAGTTCATTATATGTGGGATTTCTGCCCAGACTGCCAATATAGCGGTCCATCGGTCCTATTTCCTTATGCAAATGATCATAATTTCACTTTAAAAATGTACTTAATCGACATTGGAAGACTGACTGGTTATAATCCCGATGCCGAAAATCCTTTTGCAAATTTCAGCACATCAAACCAAGAATACGTCGATTTTTTAAGAGATCATGAGATTTCCTTTGCGGGAAACGAAACTTACGGCTATGACCGAGGATTTGTTCCTACCACTCAATATTGGGAAAATGGTGTCCTTATGGATGCAGATGTTTATTTTAATGATTCTTTGGCATTGGACAACAATGAATGGAAAGTAACTCGTTCTTTCTTTAGCGAGGAAAGAAAAGATAGTCTCCACTACCTCGAAGGAGTGGAAACTACCATTTTAGAAGGCTTAATCGTTAATGAAGATGATGTTACACCTTCGAATGATGATCCAACGATTGGATCTTGGAAGAAAGATGCTGCAAGTGTCTATCACAATCCTTTGTTAATCGCGTTTTTAGACACTTACGCTTTATAATTACTCAAGTTTTTGATAATAACTTTCAAAATTCTTTTTTAAGGTTTTGATTAATTTTTTCTTTGTGAAAAACGAAGCGAATGAATAATTGATGGCGGTTTCCACTAGCATATAGACCTCTTCTTTACTTAGAGAGAAAGCTTTTACCATTTGTCTCATATCTTGAATCGCATCGGTATTGGAAACGGTCATATTATCGCTGTTAATCGTGACTGGTATACCTTTTTCGATGAATTTCCTGAGCGGAACATCGGAATAGCTCTTTAAGGATTTGGTTTGCAAATTGCTGGTAGGGCAGAATTCAAAGCATACTGGTCGAGCTAACACTCGGGAAACACTTTGCTCATCAAGCGAAAGGTGAACACCATGGCCAATGCGTTGGGCTCCGTTATCTAAGGCCATCATAATTTCATCACTTCCAGTCGCTTCACCGCTATGAATAGTGATATTCAAATGATATTTTTGAGCCAAGTCATATATTTTTTTATAGTAGGTTCCAGGATGAAGGGCTTCTGCACCAGCTAAATCAACCGCGACGACATGGTGATGTCTCAATTTTTTGGCCACATTGATAGTTTCCAAATTTTCTTTTTCAGAGGCATGTCTCATACAACAGAGAATAAGATTTGCCGAGAAACCTTTGGCCATATGTAGACCTTCTTTTAAACCAGCAATTGCTGCTTGAGTAGCTTGTAGTTGGCTCATGCCCTCGCGAGTATGAAGAACTGGAGCAAAGCGAATCTCAGCGTAGATAAAACCCATTCCAGCAAGTCTAATAACAAGTGAACGGGTAGCAAAGGCGAGATTTTCGGCTTTTTGCAAAAGGATAAGTGGCAAATCAAAACGTTCCAAATATACTTCAAGAGAGGGGCAATCGTGAGGGACATAAATGTTATTTGGGAAATCTTTCCCCAAGTCAACTTTGTCCTTACGCGATAGAACAATGAAGTCCTCTTTGCTGAGAGAACCATCGAGATGTAAATGTAAATCAATCATAAAACACTCCTTTTTATGTGTTAAAAATCACTGCTTGATAAGAATATAACTCAGGATGCATATTAAGGATAGAAGAACTAACCTTCAAATAATTGGGAAATAAACCTTTAAATGTTTCAATTTGCCAATTATCTGGATAACCACTTGGGGGATTTTTAATTTGATAATGCATTGGAATTACTAATTTTGGCTTAATATAATCCGTTAATAATTTCACTTCCTTGGCCGATATTGTATAAAACCCATTAATGGGAACAAAAAGCACGTCAACGCCTTTAAATGGGTCAAATAAACTAAGAGGGGAGATATCGCCGACATCGCCTAGATGAGCGAAAGAAATATTACCAAATGAGAAAATTCGTCCGTAAACCAAGCCTCTTTGTTTACCTTGTTCGTGATCATGAGGTAATAGATATTCTTCATATTTAAGTATTTTTTGTGAAGGAACAAGTTTAATATAGCCTCGGGCATTATGATCATGATGCTCATGAGAACAAAGCACTAAATTAGCCTCAATATTCTTCGGAAATAACAGACCATTAACTGAACCATTTTCGTAAGGATCGAGAACAATAGAAAAATCATCGCTTGCGATTTTAAAACTTGAATGCCCGAGATATTGTATTGTAACCATAAACCTACATTAATTAGTTATTTTGATGTTTATTTCAACTATGTTCAACCTAACTATCTCTATTTTAACAAATATGGAGAAAAAGACCATTAAATAAGCAATTAAACGCTTTGTTTTGCTTTTAAACATTTCTTTTCCACTTATTATATTTTCTTGGTATATTATGATTTTATAAAGGAGAATTATTTCATTCATGAAAAAAGAAAAAAAGAAACGTTTAATCAAGCCTTATGATCCCAACAAGAAAACTATCTTCAAAGACTTTAAAGCGTTTATTAGTCGCGGCAATGTCATACAGCTGGCCGTCGGTGTTATTATCGGTGCAGCTTTTTCAGCTATTATCAGCGCGCTTGTTAATCATATCCTGATGCCAGTCATTGGTTTAGCTGTAAACGGAGGGTTGGATAGTTTCTATACCATTCTTCCCAATAGTGTCTTATCTGATGTTCCTGGAGAAGGTGTTCTCGGAAATGATGGAAACTGGTATACTTCTTTAAGCAAAATTGATTGGGGGTTACTAATTAATGCTGTCATAAATTTCTTATTGATAGCCGTTATTCTTTTTGCGCTAATTAAAACCTTCGCCGCTATTCAAAAAGCAAATGATGCCCAAAAGGCTAAATGGTTAGAAGCCCATTATCAAAAGCACCCTGAACTTAGACCAGTTCCAGTGGATCCAGGAATTCCTGAACCGACCGATCACGAAATTTTAAAAGAAATCTTGAGTGTTCTAAAAGAACAAAAAGATACTCAACCGAATAAATAGGGTCCAATGATTATAAGAAAAGACTACCAGAAGGTAGTCTTTTTGTTTAGTTTGTTTGACTTAGATTTTATCGTTTGAACCAAGAACATTGATAATCTTATGTTTAACGATTTCACGGACATAAGCACGTCCATCACCTAGATATTGACGGGGATCGAAGTGATCTGGATGCTCAACGAGATGTTTGCGAACAGCTGCGGTGACAGCTAAGCGGAGATCAGAGTCAATGTTGATTTTGCACACTGCCATCGTGGCGGCTTGACGTAGCATATCTTCTGGAATGCCAATAGCATCAGGCATGTTACCACCATTTTCGTTGATAATTTTGACATATTCTTGAACAACGCTGGAAGCGCCATGC